>Ga0163149_10008091_pt1 | contig 10474 bp, 11 predicted proteins | sample OliLakLV19MP5G1_FD_148604 | JGI IMG/M metagenome (GOLD analysis project Ga0163149, IMG submission 148604) | Freshwater microbial mat bacterial communities from Lake Vanda, McMurdo Dry Valleys, Antarctica - Oligotrophic Lake LV.19.MP5.G1 | ecosystem: Environmental > Aquatic > Freshwater > Lake >...
AGCTTGTTGTCTGTTAATTAATGGAGAATTAAATGGCAATGCAGAATCAACAAGTTCACCAAATGTTTCCCATTTTTTTTCATCTCCTTCAATTTCTTTTCCTAATCCATCTGCAGAGTTTGCAAAGGGAGATGAATAAAGTCGTTTATCAAACTGTTTGTTATAATAAAGTGCTTTTAGTTCTGTTACTTGGGCCGTATTAACAACAATATCTTTTGATGTGTCGTAAATTAAATCAACACCAGTAGCATCTTTCTTAGCATTAAATTCCGTCCCTTCAGTAATCAAATGAGATACAACTTGTTGAGCCAATTTAAAGATGATAAATACCTGATCAGGAACAGCATCCTTTTCTTTCATACGCAATACATCACGATAATAAAAATCTAAATGTCTCTGCGTGATAGTATTCAAATCATCTTGAGCGATTTTGAACAATTCTAAAAATGCGATGAATAAGGCATAATGCGGTTGAGTAGTTTGTCCCGCTTCATCTATTATTTGATCTTTAAAAAAGGATTGCCAGTCACCAGTAACATTATTATTTACATCATAATAATTTATCTCCTTACCATAATTACTTGCAAACGTAATCAGGTCTTGCATACTGCGCTCATCTACCAACACGTAGGAAGGCAACAACGCTTTAAGAAGTCGTTGTTGCTGGCTGGTGCCATCCCTCAACAGAGGATTTTTAGTATTACAATCTTTTATCATTGAGTAACGTCAGTACCTTCGTTTATATAAAATGGGAACACAATGTTTGATCGTGTATTGGTTCCAATAATCGTAAAGTGTATTGTTAAATTAACTTTGCCATTCAATTCGTCCGCTTCATAATCAACACTATCCAATTTTATTCTCGGTTCAAAATATAAAATAGCAATTTTGATCTGTTCTGTTATATAGGTTTCGAATGTCGCATCCAGAGATTCAAAAATCAGTTTGTCCAAATTGCAGCCAAAATCAGGATGCATCACACGCTCTCCAACGGTAGTTGAAAGAATTATAATTAAACTGCTTTTAATATCTAGTTCTGCTTCCAGCATATCAACCGCATTTCCTCCTTTGATAAAAGTGGGCGGAAAAGACCAGCCTCTACCTAAAAAGGCTTTTGATGATTTTATAAATTGTTCTGCTGCCATATCTCTTTTTTTATCCTAATACTACTGTTGGTTCTCCAACTGCAACGGATGCTCCGCATCCGCATACATCACCTGCCCTTAATGCTGGTTTTCCGTCTATCATTACTGTTGTGCTTCCCATGGTAAATGGGCTACTTGTTATGTGCCCAGTATTGGGAGGAATCGGACAAACATGATTATCTCCCATTAATGCTGCAGGCAGTCCACCTATCAAAACTGTTGCAGAACCAGGTCCCAAAACAGTTCCTCCATGATTTGTTGTATCTGTAACTCTTGCTGCGCCAGGCATAATCTAGTTTATTTGTACAATTGATCCTTTTAAAACGGCAGTCGCGCTTGATGACATCTCCACTCCTGCACTTCCTTCTGCTTTAAATTGTGCATCAGCACTTATTGTTATATTCACTCCTTCTATTGTAATATCTCCTGTTGCTTTCATTTTAATATCCTTCCCGCTTGTAATATCTATCCCGTCTTTGGTCATTTCAATTTTATTATTATTCGAATCCGTCAGCGTGATAACAGAATCATCATCGTCAGCAATAAATATTTTATTTCCTCCGGGTGTTTCAATCGTTACCGTTTTCTTTTCGTCATCGAAGACCAGCTTTAATTTTTCTTTTGTGTAAATTCCTTTTATAAAATTATCTTCTGTCGGTTCAATTGGAGGTTTTCCATCCGCATTCTTACTATAAAGCATTCCTAATATTACCGGTTCACGTGGATCATCATTCATAAAACCAAGAATCACTTCATCTCCTATTTCTGGATAAAAGAATGAACCGCGTTTTTTTCCTGCATCCATATTTGCAAGCCTCGCCCAAACACCCTCAGAGCCTTCTTTTACCATAGGCAAATTCACAAATACCCTATAATCGTTTTGTGGATCTTCTGTTATTTTTTTAACAATTCCTACCTGAAGACCGCATACCGCAGGAAGCAAACCTGATGCGGGTAATTCAACAATATCGCTATATTTTTTACTAAACCATTCTTGTGAATATCCAAATTGGATATCAGTATAATAAGAAGAATCTGCAGAAAGACTATGCATAACAGAAGAAACAAAAGCTACTCCGTTAAATCTTTTCGAGAATTGGTCAATGCCAATCATATCTCCGGGTTTTATATCATTATACCCATCTATTTTTGCTCGTCCTTTTATTTTTGCCATTCTACTTCTCAACAATTTTGCACTAGCCCATGCTTCCAGTTCAACATCTTTAACTTGACCCGAATGTTGCAAAGCAAAATCTGCCAACCCGATTACATCCGAAAGTTTATCTCCTGTAGGGTTTCCTTCTTCTTTTCCAAGAACAGGTTTTTTACTCTTTTTCTTGAGTACTTTTCTTGTCGCATCGTCCCAAGAACTAGCTTCAACACTTTTATATTCATCCCTCGCATCCATCTCCGCTTCAAATTCATATACATTGGCTCCAAACACCACGCTAATTTTTGGTGTTGCAGTTAAATCAGGTTTATTCACATTTACTTTCCCATCTTCCACAAAAACCAACAGCCCGTTTACCTCTGCACGTGACAAAACAAAATCCCAATCGGTACAAAAATACTGCACCATTTCTTCGTGCTCAACACTAGTAGCATCCACCTTGCCTTTAAACCCTTTTAGCACCTCTTCTATTATGGCACTATCTTTTTTCTTTTCGAAAAATTTATTTTTTCTTCCAATAGTCAACTTCACTGATTCATCTTTTAACTCTAAAGTCAAAAGCATTGGCTTTCCTTGTAATAATTGAATAGAATGTTTTGTAATTACTCCTTTAAAAATTCTCTTCTCATTCTGACCATGCCCCATTGAAATTTCCACTTTGGCTCCTGGAACAAATGTTTCTGAACTACTAGCGGGGTAGTCTTGTTTTGCAGGACTACCATCCAAAAGAATAAGTTGTGCAAAGGGAACTTTATTTACAGACTTATTAACCATGACAGCAGAAACAGCATAAGTATCCTTAAGCTTATCTCCATCAATAGTAACAGTAAATGATGATGTATCAACATTTTTCTGTTTAGGAATAAGTGTGGTTAAAAAACTCATTTTATGCTAGATTATCTATAGGTGGAAACAATAATTCCATCCCTTGTTTTAATTTTCTATAATTTTTTAGATTGTTTACTGCTGCTACTTTGGTGTATAAAGACGCATCGTTGTATTCCTGTGAGCACAACAATGGCAAAGTGTCTCCTTCTTTAACTGTTATTGATTTTGAAAGATCAGGAGAAAACAAACTAAGCAACTTACCCAATAGATCTAAAGAAACATTTTCCTCAATTGTAATATTCATTTTAGCTCTAAGAGGGCGACCATTAGAATCAAACATTGTGTAGGTAACATTTGCAGATGTCAAAACGCCAGTCATGATATATGTTCCCCAAATAACCATTACAAAAGGAGGTTCATGGATATCACCATCTATTTTAGCAAGTTTAAGAAATGCAGCAATTTGTATATCTACAGTATTACTACCTATGCCTATTGCACTAGCAGCTTTTCCTAGTAAATCAGAAGAACTTGGAGAAGCACCTGTACCATCAAAGAAAAGTTCCATAGATAAAGACTGAGGATTAACTTTATTAAATTTCTTTGAAGTATTTGCTGTTTCAGTTTTTTGCCCATCATCATAGGTTGTACTATGGCTAACCGAAAAACTAGTAGGATTATATGCAGGTGAATATGGAATTCCAATACCTGGCAAACTATTTTTCTTGTAAAAAATAAATTTTATTTTCCCTAACTGTCCTAATCCAGGCATTTTAACGCTCCTTTTCTTGTTTTAACATATTTGAAACAACAGAAAGAGCATCTTGATTATTACTAATCTTTTTCTCTTTCGGTTTTTCTTCTTCATTATTATTTTGCTTTTGATCAGAAACAAAAGCACGAATAATTAATTCTTTTATCTCTATTGGCATAACTATACTTCAGGTACTTTTTTTACTTCTTTTCTTTCAAAATACTGATAAGAAAATTCTACCGTTTCAATAACAATTGCTCCTTTTTCAGCATCAAAACCATCAATATTCCATTTGGTAGGCCAAGCATTATGAAATACCCATTGCTCCAAAGGAACATGAGAGGAGTTGAGCAAGGTAACCGTAATCATTTGTGGTTTAAACTTGAAATTTTCAATTGCATCTTTAAACCACGCTATTAATGCAGAACCTATTAACATACCTCGTTTTAAAACAAGGTTTTCATAACTTGCTCTTACGGGAAGACGATGAGTAAAACGATTCTCACCACCTTCCGCGTATGTTTCGGAATTGGGTACAGATGCATTAATTCCTGAGACGCTCTGAAACCGTATGTCTGGACTATCGCTAGATAATAGTCCGAAGTCTACACGAAAGTGAAACCCAACCGGTGGATAATAAGTTGCCATATTTCAAATTATGCTGTAGCGAATGTGATACCTTCGTGAACCAACGTAATTGACTCAATTGCAACTTCGTTACCAGTTGATTTCAAACTTGGTCCTTCTACTTTTGATGGCCAAGCTGCAGAAATTTTCCACACCATAACTGGATCATGATTTTCGTTTAAGAGACTGATCGTTAAATCACGTCTATCAATAGTATTCAACTTAACAGTTGTAATCCATTGAAAAAATTCATTATCACCAGTGAACATGCCTCTTTTCAATGAAATGTCGGCAAACTTCGGCATACCCGGCATTTTTGTAACATTGTAATTTAGAGAACTACCTTCGCGGTATTCAATTGGTTGAAGCTCGGTACTTAGTCCTGATACTTCTGTAAAACCGATTCGTGTTCCACCCCATTCTACCTGAAAATGGAATACTGGTATTGGATAAGTTGTTGGCATATTGAATTGTTTTTTGAGTTTATAATTATTGTTTAACCGTTTTTAAAATTTATGATTCTTGTAGTTTGTGTTCGAATTTTAAGATGATGAATTCAGCAGGACGAACAGCCGCCATTCCAATTTCAACAATCATTCTTCCTTCAAGAATATCTTGAGCCGTCATGGTAACACCAAGACCAACACGAACGAAATATGCTTCTTTGGTTGTAGCACCAGCCAATGCACCATCTCTCCAAATGCTGGTTAAAAATGCTTCAATCATTCCTTTTACCTTCTGCCATGTATTAGCAGTGTTTGGTTCGAATACAACAAATGCAGTTGCTTCCTGAGTAGACTCTTCAACATAAGTGAATAATCTTCTCACATTAATGTAACGCCATTCGTTATCATTTCCAGCAAGTGTTCTAGCACCCCAAACCAATGTTCCTCTTCCAGTAAAAGAACGAATCACATTGATAGATTTTCCGCTTGTTGCATCCACGTTTAAATCATCTTGTTCAGAATTTGTAACATTAATAGAAGGTCCAGTGATGGAACGAACACCAACGTTTGCAGGTGCTTTCCATACTCCTCTTTCATTATCAACTCTTGCATAAATTCCTGCCATTGCTCCAGAAGGGTTTAATTGAACTGAATAAGACGCAATCTGTGCACTAATTGTGTTATAAAGTGCAGGATTTACATTCTTTAAATTTGCAAGACTTCCAATAACCAATGCGGAAAGCGGAAGTATAATTGCAGAGTTTAAAGTTGTATAAGCGATAGTACGAACAGTCAGTATTTCAGATATCAATTGATTATATGCAGCAGTTAAAGCATCCGCCTGAGCTCTGGTTGGTGGAGAAGCGGCATTATAAGCGGTAGTAACTGTATTAAAATTACCAGTATTTATGTCGTTATTTACTACTGTAACAGATGAAGTAAAAGTTGCGGGTTTCAAGTCAGATATGGCGGCCGTAATTGCAGCGTTAAAAGCAGTTTGAGCAGCGGTAATCTCGCCTATGCTAGTTGAAACATTTGTTAAATTCACCACTTCCATTTTTGCATTAATAAAACCTTGCTGAATTTTAAACAATAAAGTTTCAATGCCATTAAAGAAGTTGATGGATGTCGCAGAATCTGCAACAGCAACAGCCGCTGCAGGAGGAGTCTGTGTTGTTTGAGTAGTTATGCTGATAAGATTCTCATTTAAGCTGAATCCAAGAGTTGTATTTAAAAAAGGATAATAAGATGCGCCATATTTTAAATTATCAGGACCAACGGTAGTATTCCTGAAATCGGTTGCATCAGCGAATACAGTATTTGTGCCATTATGGCTAACATCCATAATCGTAAAACGATCTTTCAATTTTTCGCATTGTGCCAATGCATCATCATAAATAACTTTTCTGTTTGCCAAGCTCAACGAAACCGCATCCGGAAACAATAATAATGTAGGCTCGTCTACCTTTGCAATAGCTGTCAATCCAGCTTGCATAGGCGCTAAAGTTACCGTAGCTCCAGAATACAAACCAACCGGAACAATATAACAAGGACCTCCGCCATTAGAAAAATACATTTGCATGTTATAATATAGCTTGAATAAAGATTCAGCACCTTTCACAACACTGATTACCCTTTGAACAGGAGCAGATGTAATATCATTTATTCCAATTGTGAATGCCTGTGATTGCCCTTTTCCGAATATCGTTTCATATTCTAAAAAGGAAGTGATCCGAGTAGGAGTATTCAAAGGAATACCTACACCATTATTTTCCGCTTTTTCAACATAGCCCATAAATGCAGGCACTGCTGTTGCGACACCTGCTATTGATGCTGGGAATAAAGGAATTTCTTCAATATATACTCCCGGGGTTTTTGGATTAATTGCCATTTTATTTTTTTAATTTAAGTGTGAATACTATTTTAGATATCTTTTATTTTTTTATGATTCCTGTAATTTATGCTCAAAACGAAGGATGATGAATTCAGCAGGACGAGCAGCAGCCATACCAATCTCCACAATCATTTTTCCTTCGAGGATATCTTGAGCAGTCATAGTTGTGCCTAAGCCAACACGAACGAAGAATGCGTCTTTCGGAGTCGCTCCAGCCAAAGCACCATCTCGCCATAAGCCAGTTAAGAATGCTTCAATCATTCCTTTTACTCGTTGCCATGTATTAGCTGTGTTGGATTCAAAGACTACAAACTCTGTTGCTTTTTTGGCGGATTCTTCAACATAAGTAAACAATCTTCGAACATTAATATAGCGCCATTCATTATCGTTACCAGCCAATGTTCTTGCACCCCATACGAGTACTCCCCGACCTGCAAAAGTGCGAATCGCATTGATAGATTTACCCGAAACAGAATCAACATTTAAATTTTGCTGCTCTTCATCATCAATTATAATAGACGGCTGGTTAACAAAGGTTAATCCCACATTAGCAGGGGCTTTCCAAACTCCTCGAGCTGCGTCCACTTGCGCATACACACCTGCCATTGTAGCACTAGGATATAATTTAACAGTATATTTGGCAAGTTCTGCTTTGATATTATTAAATAAAGTAATATCCGGTGACGGTAAAACACCTGCACCAATCTCAACCAAAGTCATTCCAGCATAAGGTCCTGGACCAGAAGGGGGAGGTCTATTGTCAACGATTGCTACATCAACATCAGCATAGGAATAGTTCAAAGGAGTATTTAAGGCTGGATAATATGTCGCAACATATTTAAGATTGTTAGCTCCAATATCATTATTTCTAAAATCTGTTGCATCCTGAAAAATTGTGTTATTACCTATAACAGTAATATTTCCGTTATGAACAGTATCAAGTATAGCAAAGCGATCCTGAAGCTTTGAGCATTGTGTTGCCATTTTATCATACACCGCTTTCCTTTGACCTATTGTTGTTAAAAAAACGGATTCTGGAGTACACAATATCGTTACTTCATCAATTTGTTCATATTTGTCAATGCCAACACTTAGATTTAATGTCATTGCAGCTGTAGTGGGAAACGAACTATAATTTCCCACAGAAACAATATAACAAGTTCCACCACCATTCGCATAAAACATTTGGACTTGATAAAACAAAATAAACTTTGACAAACTAGCACCATTTGATGTAGGTACAACAGAAAAAGCTGTTGGCGTGGGAACTATTCCTGTTAACGTTACCTGAAACTTTTCTTTAAAAGGTCCACCAAAAATCTGTTGAAACTCCAACAAAGAAGTAATCCTTACCGGTTGATTAGCGGCCGATGAGCCGTCTACAAATAATGCTTTTTCGGTATATCCGACAAAGCCTGTAATTGCTGTTGGTACGCCAGCTATGGAAGATCCCAATCTTGGAATCTCTTCAATAAAAACGCCCGGTGTTTTGTAAGTTGCCATTTTATTTTATTTTTTAGTTGTGAATTAATTTTATTTATATGGTTACGAAAATTTCTGTGATATTAAAATCTATTGTTGGTGTTGTCTGCGCACTCACCACTCCAATTGGTGGACCTTGAATGTCTGTTACAACAGCCGTAGTAAGGTTTTTTACCGTTAACGCCTTCTTAGAAACTTCGAAATAAGGAATTGTCAGAGGTGTTACCGAAGTAATTATTACCGAAGGGAAACCATTCACTAATGGTCCTGCTACACCTCCATTAAATAAAAGTTTTCCATAAGGGGGCTGAAATGGTGTAACTGAAGTATCCTCAATACTAATATTTGCAGGGGCCGGTGCTGGAGTTACACTCGGTGATTTCAAAACAACAATGTATTTCCATTTTGTTAACCTCCTTTCAAAATTCATATTATAAATTCTGTCCGTAGGAAGTTCATTATAATCCTCAACAAAAATGTCTACGATTCCAAATACCCCGGTTCTTGCTAAATCATTATCAATATATATTGATTCAATCGTATGATCAATGGGATTAGGAAAAGCTGTTTTCCATGTGTCAAATTTGTATAACCCTTTTGGTAGTTTGGATAAATCAATTGGATAATTATATTTATTGTTTTCATCCGGAAGGATAAGAGTCGATGGAGGATATATTGGTGTAACAACATTACCAGCCAAATCTTTTATAATAATATTGGCCGTGTCAGTTGGCCCTGTTGCTGTTTGCGGAAACTGATAAGTAAATGATGTTGGACGCAAATAATCAATCAAAGAATAAGAAAGATTATTAACTGTTACGCCTCCTCTATTAGTGAAATAAATAATTTTTCCTGCTACGTAAGTTTTTGCTCCGGCACCCAAATTTGTAAAATTCAAAAACTCATTTACATTCAATAACTGCAAAGCAAATACGAGATTTACATTGCCGAATGCAATAAATGGCGATCCAGAAAGTTCTTCCGCTTTATATAAAACACGAAACCCTTCTTCATCGGCACGAAATAACAGATTACTATTTTTCATTGTACTAGCCGTACTATCTAAAGGAATGACCGCAAGATCTTTCTTGCTGACACCTTCTTCATAAAAAGTATGCAGTATGCGTGTATTAAATAGTCTTCTATAAGATATTCCTGCCATTATTTTTTTCTAATTATAAATTAGATGCTTCAAGTGTAAATGATGTAATTGCATTATTCTGATTAAGAAGACGTTTTTCCTGATATGCAAGAAGACGTACTTTATATAAAACAGAAGGCAAATATTTTGCTCCTAATATTGTCCAAAAATTATATTGTTGTTCAAATGAATAGGAATACAACTCAACTATTAATTTTTTCATATCAGGATCCATTGAAGGTGAATTATCGGGAGTAAACACATTCTTTCCCTGAAAACAGGAAACAACTCTCGATAATTGTTTTAACCCTTGTTCATATTTATCATCTCCATTTTCACTCACAAAATTTGCACACACCAGCATGTACAAATTCAATTTTATTTCCGGATTGTATTGTTCAAATTCTCCTGCAGCATTTTTAAATTGAGTTTGCTGATCTTTAAATACTTTTTCTTCTTCAATATTTATTAAGGAGACACCCAATTTTTGTGAAGGGATAGCCCAGCCACCCGAATCATTCGCAACGTTCGTAAGCACAATCAACTGCTCACCTAAGATGTTGCCGTTTTGCAAATCCAAATAAATATTCATTTCATCAGTAAGAAACTTAAGCGCTTTATCAATCATTCCTTTTTAACTTAATAAATTCCGTTACTTACTATATTAACCATGGCATTTGCAACATCTTCCATATCATCTCCACTTCCATCAACTATCGGATAAGTTCTTTCTTTTAATCCATCGGAAGAATAAAAAGTTCCAGTGCGTGCCATTATAAAATCATTGATTCCCAAATTTCCATCTTCAAGAGTTCCTTCAATTCCTCCTTCATATAATTCCAACAATCCATCTTTCACTACATCATAAAAAACTTCCAAGGCATTGGTTGCGCCTAATTTTCCAAAAAGATAAATTCGCATAATCTGAATTCTTCCGGTAAGATTTGCTGAACTACCTCTTGCTTTACGATTATTAAAATCGAATT
>Ga0163149_10008092_pt1 | contig 10474 bp, 10 predicted proteins | sample OliLakLV19MP5G1_FD_148604 | JGI IMG/M metagenome (GOLD analysis project Ga0163149, IMG submission 148604) | Freshwater microbial mat bacterial communities from Lake Vanda, McMurdo Dry Valleys, Antarctica - Oligotrophic Lake LV.19.MP5.G1 | ecosystem: Environmental > Aquatic > Freshwater > Lake >...
CCACACGGACTGTTCGGCGCCGGGCTTCCAGACCGCGCCGAACAGTCCGTGTGGACGGCGGCGCGCATCAATGTCGTGGTCCTCTCACTCACCGGCGCCCTCTTCCTGGTCTTCGCGCCCACGATCATCGGGTGGTTCACGAAGGACGCCGCGGTCGCGGCCGTCGGCGTCTACGGTCTGCGCGCGATGTCACTCGGCTTCCCGCTCTACGCGTTCGGCATGGTGCTCGAGCAAGCATTCAACGGCGCCGGTGATACCCGCACGCCAAGCTGGATCAACTTCGGCGTATTCTGGATTCTCCAGATTCCACTCGCTTGGATCTTGGCGACACGCACCGAGTTCGCAGAGCGCGGCGTCTTCCTCGCGGTGCCGATCGCCTATTCGTCACTCGCGATCATCAGCCTTGTGCTGTTCCGGCGCGGAGCCTGGAAGGCAAAGCTCGTCTAGCAGACCATTCGCCGTGTCGTTCTTCTTTCAGCCTCCAGCGTCCATCCACTAAAAAGCCTTGAACTCGTCGAATGGCTGCCGACACTCATTGCAGACATGAATCGCCTTGCACGCCGTGCTCCCGAACTCACTCTTGAGCGAGGTGTTGCGCGATCCACACCAAGGACACGCGACTGGCGTACGCGCACGAGTCAGCGTCACGAAGCCAGCACTCTCCGCCCGCCCCGGCGGCGCGATGCCGTACTTCCGTAGCTTCTCGCGCGCCGCCTCAGGAATCCAGTCGGTCGTCCACGCGGGCGAGAGCACCGTGCGCACCTCAACGGCGGTCGCCCCCGCCGACTCCAGCGCCGTCCGAACATCCTTCTCGATCTCGTACATCGCTGGGCACCCGCTGTACGTGGGGGTGATCGTCACCTCAACCGTACCATCGGCGCGCTGCTGTGCATCACGCACGATCCCGAGCTCCACGACGGAGATCGCCGGCACCTCCGGATCGGGGACGGTGTTGAGGATCTCGTACAGCTGTTCGCGGGAGAAGAGCGTAGACATCGGATCAGCCGCGGCGTCGCGCGCTCACCACGACGCGCCAGGATGCGCCCGCGCGACGCTCTGCATCGTCGCCAGCAGATGCCCGAGGTGCTCCGTGTGCCGACCGCGACGTCCACCGGACTGCATGGGTCCATCCACCGGCCGCGTCAGTGTGGCGCGCGCGAGGACGTCAGTCACCATCGCATCCCATCGCGACCTGATGCCGGCGTGGTCAATCACGATCCCGAGCGCCGCGACGGCCGTATCGATGTCATCGTGCGCGAAGAGCTCGCCGGTGTACTTCCACAGCCGCTCGAGCGAAGCCTGCACGCGCGCATGGCTTTCGTCCGTGCCGTCGCCGAGCCGCACCACCCACTCGCTCGAATGCCGAAGATGATACTTATCTTCCTTCAGCGCCTTCGCCGCGATCGCCGCGAGCGTCTCCTGCCCACACTTGGTGAGCGCCTCAAGCAGCAACACACTGTGCGCATCGAACAGGAACTGCCGCACCATCGTGTCCCCGAAGTCCCCCTGCGGAAGCTCCACGAGCAAGCAGTTCCGGAACTTCACGCCATCGCGAAAGTAGGCCAGCGCATTCTCGTCGCGCCCCGCGCCCTCCACCTCGCCGGCCAGCTTGAGCACCTGCGCCGCCTGCCCGATCAGATCGAGCGCGATGTTCGCCGTGGCGATGTCTTCTTCGAGGATCGGTCCATGACCGGTCAACTCGGACATCCGATGGCCCAGGATCAGTCGGTCATCACCGAGGCGAAGGAGATACTCCACCATCGGCGCCGCCATCGGGGCCTGTCGCGGCGCCGCGACCCGCCCAGTGCCCGCCTTCGCCTCTCCGGCCGCAATGCCACCGGCGTCGCCGTCCTCGTGCGCCGCCATCAGAACACCCGCACGCCGCGCGGAATTTTATAGAACTGGGGATGCCGATACGCTTTGTCGTTCCCCGGATCGAAGAACGGCCCCGCATCCGACGGCGCCGACGCCGTGATCGCCGCCGCAGGAACCACCCAGAGATTCACCGCCTCGCCACGCCGCGCATACACATCGCGCGCATTCTGCAGCGCGTGCTCCGCATCCGTCGCATGCACCGACCCCGCATGCTCGAACGGCGCACCCGAATTCCCCTGCGTGAACACCTCCCACAACGGCCAAGAAACCTCAGACATGCGATACCCCAACCATGAGTAGTTCTCCGTCCCTCTGTGCCGCTGTGGGAACGCCGTCAACGCAGTGCATCAAGCCGCCGAAGAACTCACCACACGCTTCGACGCATGCGCCAACGCCGCCGCACGCACCCACGCCCCGTCATCGTGCGCCATATTTCGCGCCGCGAGCCGCTCCTCATTGCACGGCCCATTCCCACCAACGACTTCCCAGAACTCCGCCCAATCGATCTCCCCGAACTCCCAGTTCTTCGTCTCAGCGTTGAACGCCAGGTCCGGATCCGGAAGCGTGATGCCGATCGACTGCGCCTGCGGCACCGTCAGATTCACAAAGCGCTGACGAAGCTCGTCGTTCGTCTTCCGCTTCACGCGCCACTTGAGCAGCTCCGCCGAGTTCGGCGAGTGCGCATCGCTCGGCCCGAACATCATCAGCGACGGCCACCAGAAGCGATTCACCGCATCCTGCAGCATCTCCCGCTGCGCCAGCGTACCGTTCGCGAGCGTCGCGCAGATCTCGTAGCCCTGACGCTTATGGAAGTTCTCTTCCTTGCAGATACGCACCATCGCGCGCGCATACGGACCATAGGACGCCTTCGCCAGCACCGTCTGGTTCACGATCGCCGCGCCATCCACGAACCAGCCGATCACTCCCATATCCGCCCAGCTCAGCGTCGGATAATTGAAGATGCTCGAGTACTTTGCCGTCCCATCGAGCAGCTGATTGAAGAGATCGTGCCGATCCACTCCCAGCGTCTCAGTGCCGCAGTAGATGTAGAGCCCGTGCCCGGCCTCGTCCTGCACCTTGGCGATCAGCGACATCTTCCGGCGCAGCGACGGCGCGCGCGTGATCCAGTTGCCTTCCGGCAGCATGCCCACGATCTCGGAGTGCGCGTGCTGCGCCATCATCCGCGTGAGTTGCTTCCGGTAGCGCTCGGGCATCCAGTCCTTCGGCTCGATGCACTCGCCAGCGGCAATTCGCGCCTCAAAGGCGTCGAGGAGCGCCGCATCCTCTTGGGGGACGGTCGTCGGGGTCATGGCTGGAATCTATAGGTTCACGCGGAAGCTGGACAATCAGGAGGGGCCGAACGCGCTATCTTTCCCCGCCATGACGCCGAACGCCCCCGCCTCCGCCGCCGGTCCCGAAGGACGCGTCCAGCTTTCCGTCGCCGACGGGATCGGAACCGTCGAGTTCTCCCATCCCAAGGGGAACTCCCTCCCGGCCAAGCTCCTCAATGAGCTCGCCGCCGGCATCACGCAACTCGGCGCCGACCCCGCCGCCCGCGTCATCGTCCTCAAGAGCGCCGGCGCCGGCACCTTCTGCGCCGGCGCGTCGTTCGACGAGTTCACCGCGGTCTCCACCCCCGCCGAAGGCCAGGAGTTCTTCTCCGGCTTCTCCCGCGTGATCCTCGCGATGATCCGCGCCCCGAAGTTCGTCCTCACCCGTGTGCAGGGACGCGCGGCCGGTGGGGCACTCGGGGTGATCGCCGCCAGCGACTACTCGTTCGCCGTCCGTGGGGCGCAGGCCAAGCTCAGCGAGCTGCAGGTCGGCATCGGCCCGTTCGTCGTTGGGGTCGTCCTTGAGCGCAAGCTCGGACTCGCCCCCTTCCAGTTCCTCGGCGTGCACGCCGATTGGCATGACGCCGAGTGGTGCGAGCGCCACGGCCTCTACGCGATGCTCTCGGGCGATATTGCCGCGCTCGACGCCGCAGTCCAGGCCCACGCCACGCGTCTCGCGGGGTCGAATCCCGAGGCGATGGCCGAAATGAAGAAGATCTTCTGGGCCGGCACGGAGAATTGGGAGCAGCGCATGAGCGACCGCGCCGCGATGAGCGGACGCATGGTGCTCTCCGACTTCACCCGTGACGCGCTCGCGAAGTTTCGCGCACGCTGACCTCCGCGCGTGGAGGCGCATCCGACGCCGCGCCGTGATGCGCGAGCCACTCCTGCACAGCGAACGAGAGTGCACCTGTGCGACGAGAGAAGCGTGATTCCATTCCGGTCGGCGTGCGATAGTTGAGCATCGCGATCTCTCGTGCGAGCCGCAGTCCCTCGGACACCCCCAGTGGAAAGCGCCCGACGTTGCGTGTGCGACCAGGCGATTGCCCCCGCGCCGAGCGCCGCCGGCGCCGCAAACACCAACGCCCGGTCTGCGCGCCCGGGAAAGCTCGCCGCGAACTCCTGCGCCACCATGCCGCCGAGAACGCGAAAGCCCTCTCCGTGGAGAGGGCCGCTGGATTCCGAGGGACGACCGCCGGGCATAAAACAAGTGCCCCGCATTCCGGCACCGCTACTTCAGGTACAGCGCCGTCACCGCTTCCTCGAACGTCTCATGATGTGCCCCGGCGAGTATGCGCGAGGTCGCCTCGTACCCAGCGGTGTCGAGTCGTTCCGCCGCCTTCAACACGGTGCCGACATCGAAGGGCAGGCCCTCGAGCACCGCGAGATACTGCTCCACCGCCGTCAGGTAACCCATCATCCCACCAAGTTCGGTGGTGGCGTAGATCTTGTGCGCATCGCGCAGCGTGAAGACACCCTGCGCATCCGGCATTACGAGGTTCTCACTCCCGCACACGACGCGCAGCTGCGGATTCGCCGCGCACGTCGCAATGGAGAACGGATCCAGCGTCCCACCGGCCGCATTCACCACGAGCGCATCCATCGGCAGTTCGAGGAACGCCTGCTTCGCCTCGGGGCCCCACGTGCGAATCCCCATCGCTTCCAGTTCAGCCCGACGCTCTTCGCGCGGCTCGCAAGCGAGAATCGTCACGCCCGCATGCGCGCGCAGACGCTGGATGATGTGCATCCCGATATTCCCGCAGCCGATCAACGCGATCGTCGCGCGCTCGAGCGGCACGCCATGGGCGCGCAACATCCCGCGCAGGATCTGATAGTTCCCCTCGCCCGTCGGAATCGAGGTGTCGGCAACAACGCTGCCGTGAAAGCGCGCGTGCAGGAACTCGAGCGACCCCGTCTTCCCGTCCGACATCCGACCATGGCCGAGATCCTGCCCCGTCGTGATGTGAATGCCGTCTCGACCTTCCAAATCGTTGAGGCACTCAGCGGCCCACGTCAGAAGCTCCGCATCACGCACATTGCCGACGCGCGCGTCATCGGTCGGCGCGAGCACGCACTTCCCACCCACAATGCGCGTGATGTCGCGGATCGCCAGCGGCCCGCCTACCTGGATCACGCGCGACCAATGCACCTTCTCTTCCATTCCCATCGCCAACGCGATCGCTTCGCGGTCCGTCGTGAAGCCGGGAGTGGTGGTGCGCTCGAGCGGCGCGATGCGGAATCCCCCGAGCGAGAGCTTCGCCGAGCCCGGCGTCGCATGCGTCGCGATCGACAGCGTCCATGGCTCCGTCTCATGCGTGTAACGATAGACCCAGACGTTCGGATTCCGCGTGGTGGCGAGATCGGGGACGAGAGCGGCGCATTCGGCCGGCGGAATGACAGTTCTGAGCACGCTCTAAGGTAGTGCCCCACCCCATGCCTCACATCGGCACCGCCGTTCCAGGGAATCTACGAAGTCGTTTCCCTTGACATTCTGTTGTATTTATACGATTTTAAATCCTTGACAGACAACGAAAAAGGCCGCCCAGACGGCGTGAGACTCCATAACCGCATCGCGGTGCTGCGGACCGAGCGCCAGCTCTCACGCCAAGCATTGGCCGAGGCACTCGGCGTGAACTACCAGACCATCGGCTACCTCGAGCGCGGGGACTACAACCCCTCGCTCGAGCTCGCCCTGCGTATTGCTGAGTTGTTTGGTCTTCCGGTCGAAGCGGTTTTCGCACGACAGCCGTTCTCTCCACTGTCCGAGCAGGTGTATCCACGCAAGGACGGGCTGTCGCCTACGACGCGAGGTGCGCACTGATCTCCCACGGCATCGGCACATCGGGTGGTATGGCCTCGCACCCATCGCGTTCGCGATCGCGGTCCTAGCTGTGTTCGGCATATTTCGAGTTGGTCGCGCCGGCAAGATGATCGCGGATGAACTTGATACGCGACTCGATGAACGTCAGATCGCGCTTCGAAACTCTGCTTACCTCGATTCGTTTAGATTTATGTCGGGACGCACGATGCTCGGTGTCATCTGCATCGCCATTGGGGCCGACAAAGGCTACTGGTGGATTCCAATCACGAGGAGACGGAGCGCATTGATGCGGAAGTGGAGTCTGATCGCGTTCGCCCTGACGACGACCTCGCTCGGCGCGCAGGCCGCGCCACCGCTGGCGAGCTTCGACACGGCTTGGAGCGCGATCGCGCGCACCTTCTATGACACCACGCTCGTGCAGGGGCGCTGGGCCGTCACGCGCGACTCGCTGCGGAACTCGCTCGGGGACGCGCCCGATCTCGAGCAGGTTCGCGCGGCCATCCGCGCGCTGATGGCTGTGCCCGCGCAATCGCACTTCGCACTTATTCCGGCCGATGCCGTTCCGCTGCCGTCCGAGCTATCGCGTGGGGGCGCACCGGGCACCGTTGGCCTCGATCTGCGGATGATCGGCGACACGCTGGTCGTCTGGCGAGTGGAGGCGGGCAGTGCGGCCGCGCGCGCGGGAATACAAGCCGGTGCCATCATCACACACCTCGATACCCAGAGCGTCGCCGGACTCAGCGAGCGACTGGCGAAGGCCTTCCCCACCGACCCGAAGCAGGCGCATGGATTGATCGGTCAGGTGGCGATGTCGCGCGTACGACGGAGCACGGGCGATACCGCGGTCCTCACCCTGAGCGACTCGCGTGGTACGGCGCGTACCGCGCGTCCGGCGCGCACGGTGCGTCTCGCGCACACCCCGATTGCGGGCACGCTCACCCGGTGGGGGAATCTGCCGCCGATCGTCGTCCGCGTCACGCACGACTCCGTGCGCGTGGGCCGCGGTCGTCGGAGCGCGATGATCCCCGTGATTCACTGGTCGGCCTGGTTCCCCGCTATTTCTGCAGATCTTGATCGGGCACTCTTTGCCGCGCGCGGCGCTCCGGGGGTGATCCTGGATCTGCGCGGCAACCCGGGTGGAGTCGTGGGCATGATCGGCGGGGTGGCCGGACACTTCACGGACACCGTCGTCAGTCTCGGCAACATGTACGGGCGTGGCTCGACGCTCTACCTGCGCACGAATCCCCGCCGCGTCGATCCCACCGGCACCCGTCGCGCGGTGATCACGGCCCCGGTCGCGATCCTTTTGGACGGGATGAGTGCCAGCGCCTCGGAGTTCTTCGCGGCTGGCATGCAGGCCACCGGACGCGCCCGGGTCTTTGGAGACCCCTCGGCCGGCCAAGCCCTGCCCGCCGCCATGCTGCGCTTGCCGAGCGGGGATGTGATGATGCACCCGATCGCGGACCACGAGGACGCGAACGGACGCCGGGTTGAGGGGGTAGGAGTGCAACCGGATACGCCGGCCCCTTTGACCCGCCGGGCCCTGCAGGCCGGCGGCGACCCCGCGATGGACGCCGCACGAGCGTGGCTCGCGCGCACGCTGTACTGAACGCAAATTTCCACCACACCCTTAGAGAGGCCCCGATGAACCGTCGTTCGCTCCGCCCCACACTCCTCGCCGCTGCGCTGCTCGCGCTTGGTGCTCCCGCCCTCGCCGCGCAGACACCCACCGAGATTCTCGCCCGATATAACAAGGTCATCGACCCGCAGGGTCGCGTGGCGTCGATCAGCGGCATGCGTTCCACCATCAGCATGGAGATCCCGGCCGCTGGGATGTCCGCCAGCATCGTCGCCGTGCAGGCCCGGCCGAACCAGATGACGATGACCATCGAGATCCCCGGCCTCGGCCAGATGCGCCAGGGCTACGATGGCACGACCGCGTGGTCCAGCGATCCGATGCAGGGCCCGCGTCTCTTGTCGGGCGCCGAGGCCTCGGCGATCGTCGATGGCGCGAACATGAACGCGATGGTCCGCACCCCGGACCTCTTCACGTTGGTGGAAGCCGCAGGAGACGTGGACGTCGAAGGCGACAAGGCCTCCTGCTTGAAGCTCACGTGGAAGTCGGGGCGCGTCACCACCGAGTGCTTCTCGACGACGACCGGTTTCCTCATAGAGTCGCGGTCGAAGCAGCAGTCGCAGATGGGGGAGATCGAGGCCGTGTCGCGCATGTCCGACTACCGCGCGATCGACGGCATCATGGTACCGCACAAGCTCTCGCAGTCGGCGATGGGGATGCAGCAGCTGATGACGACCACCTCGGTCACGTTCGGCCCGCAGGACCCGAAGCTCTTCGAACTCCCGCCGGAGATCAAGGCGCTCAGGCCGTGATCTGACGGCAATCGTTCGTCATGCTTGAGTTCAGGGTCGGCAGTCCGCACACCTCGCGAGCTGCCGACCTTGCTTTCCTTCGGAGCTGGGGATGAAGCGACGTTGGCGTCTGTTTTGGAGCTGGGGATGAAGCGACGTTGGCGTCTGCTTTGGAGCGGGCTCGCGCTCTTGGTGGTCAGTGGCGGTGCAACGGTGCTCTGGTTGCTTCGCGACCCGACGCCGTACTTCGACGCGCGGCGCAGCGCACTTGCCGCGACCGAGGAACTCCCTGCGACTCGCGACGGCACGACGCTTGAACAAGATGTGCAGCTTGTGGCCACGAGCGGACTCCGAGTGGAACTCGCGATTCGTCGCCCCGCCGCCGCCGAGCCTGTCGCCGTGCGACGTCCCGTCTTTCTGGTGCTCGGCGGGGCCGTGCGCGGCAAAGACGCGGGCAAGTTGATCGGCGATACGCGGGGGGCGATCTTCGCGTCGCTCAAGTATCCGTACGACGGCGACCTGGACGCGCGTGGCCCGCGCGCCGTGCTCGCGCAGGTCCCCGCAATACGTCGCGCCTTCTACGACACGCCGCCCGCGGTGCAACTCGCGCTCGACTATCTGCTCGCGCGGCCGGACGTGGACTCCACACGCGTGGAACTGGTGGGCGCGAGCTTCGGTGCGCCCTTCGCCGCCATTGCGGCGGCGCGCGACACCCGCGTGACGCGTCTCTGGCTCGCGCACGGCGGCGGCGACAGCTACGCGCTCATTGCGCACAACCTCCAACGAGAGATTCCGAACGCGAGCCTCCGCGCTCCCCTCGCGCAGCTCGCCAACCTGCTCGTCTCGGGTCCGCGCCTGAGTCCCGAGTTCTGGGTCGGTCGCGTCGCTCCGCGCCCGGTGATCATGCTCAACGCCGAGCAAGACGAGAAGATTCCCCGCCGCTCCGTGGACGTGTTGTATGCCGCGGCGGGAAATCCGAAGGAACTCGTCTGGCTTCCTGGCAAGCACATGCAGGGCAATCGTCCTGAGGTGATCGAGGAGCTCGTGACGGCGATGGTGACGCGCATTCTCGCCGTCGATCCGGACTATATCCCCGCGATGCCGACGGTGCCGACGATGCCGACGGTGCCGACGATGCCCACAACATCTCCCCCCGCACGCCCCTGACTATGCGAACAGGCGCGCCGCGCAACCCGTAGAATTCGCGCGCCCGACTTCGTACGTTCCGTCCCTTATGGCCGACGTGCTCTCCCCCATTCTCGTCGCGCGTGTCGCGACCGAGCTCGCGCTGAACCCGCAGCAGGTGCAGCGCACCCTCGCGCTCTTCGGCGAGGGCGCCACCCTCCCCTTCATCGCTCGCTACCGCAAAGAGATGACGGGAGGACTCGATGAAGTCCAGCTCCGCGATGTCCGCGAGCGCGCCGAGTATCTCAAGGAGATGGAGGAGCGTCGGACCGCGATTCTCGAGAGCATCGAGGCACAGGGGAAGCTCACTGACTCGCTCAAGGCGCTGATCCTCAAGGCCGACACAAAGCAGGCCCTCGAGGATCTCTACCTTCCCTTCAAGCCCAAGCGCCGCACCCGCGCGATGATCGCCCGCGAACGGGGACTCGCCCCGCTTGCCGACGATCTCTGGCGCGGAGCGCTTTCCGACGCCGATGCACTCACGAAGGCGGCGGAGTTCATTCTCCCCTCCGTTGAGGGAAAGGAGTCGGAGGTTCCCAACGCCGAAGCCGCGCTGCAGGGTGCGCGAGACATCCTCGCCGAACAGGTCTCCGAAGACGCCATGGTGCGCGGCTGGGTGCGTGAGATGACTCGCGCCAAAGGCATCGTCAACAGCAAGGTCATCGAAGCCAAGCGCAGCGACGAGTCGAAGTTCAAGGACTATCACGAGTTCACCGAGGCACTCGGAACGATTCCCTCGCACCGGATGCTCGCCATTCGACGCGGCGAAGCCGAAGGCGAACTGCTCTGGCGCGTCCAAGCCCCCGTCGATGACATCAACGCACGCCTGGCGCGCGAGGTCGTGGGTGATCGCAAGGCGACGCAGCAACTCACGCTCGTCGCAACGGATGCGTAC
>Ga0163149_10008102_pt1 | contig 10468 bp, 9 predicted proteins | sample OliLakLV19MP5G1_FD_148604 | JGI IMG/M metagenome (GOLD analysis project Ga0163149, IMG submission 148604) | Freshwater microbial mat bacterial communities from Lake Vanda, McMurdo Dry Valleys, Antarctica - Oligotrophic Lake LV.19.MP5.G1 | ecosystem: Environmental > Aquatic > Freshwater > Lake >...
GCAATATGGAATTGGGAATGTAAATCATGTCATCATCGTCGTTCAGCAAATGGATGTTTTGCAGCGTGATGTCCGTGATTTTGCCCCGGTGCGAAGCGATGCGCACATTGTCGCCAATGCTAAGTTGGCCCGAAAACGTGATAATCATTCCGTTGATCATGTTCGAGATGTAGTCTTTAGTAAGGATGGCGATACCCGCAAAAACAATGGACAAAGAGGTGAACAGCTGCCGAACATCAATCCGAAACAGCGACAAAAGTCCCACCATCAATCCTACCACCAAAAGCAAAAGGTAAATCTGACCCACTCCTATAATGAAGTTGTCGTCGCGTTTTATTTTGTGGCGACGGCGATACCACCACGTGGTTCCGAACTGAACAAAATCCAAAAACATCAAGAAAATAGCGATGCTCGCAAGTGTGTTCACATAGTAATCGAGCGGTTCGCGATACTTCGACCAGCTGTAATAATGCGATACATCCCACTCACCCAGCCGGACAAGCACGAGTGTGGCGAAAAGAGCAAGTTTGAAGAGGAGGATGAGGTATTTCATAGACGTTGGACCTTTGTACAAGGACGTTGGACATTGGACTGCTGAACAAAAGAAGAACGCCGCAACGCACTTGAACCATGCACTAAATACCTTACAAGAAGAGAACTTCCCGAAAGTTTAATACTTTCGGGAAGTTGCTATATCTGGAATCAAATCGATAGCCCAATTTTATCATTACTGCATCACCGAATCCACCGACTGGAGCGGCAAGCCAAAGGCGTCGGCTACTCCTTTATACACCACTTTTCCACCAACGATGTTAAGTCCGAGTTTCAATTCGGCATTGTCGGCACAGGCTTTTTTCCAGCCTTTTTCGGCCAATTGAAGGGCGTAAGGCAGTGTCGCATTGGTCAACGCAAGTGTAGAGGTGAAAGGCACGGCGCCCGGCATATTGGCCACACAGTAGTGTACCACGTCGTCAATGATATAAGTAGGGTCAGCATGGGTTGTCGGACGGGTCGTCTCGATACAACCACCCTGATCCACCGCTACGTCCACGACCACGGTGCCGGGACGCATGAGTTTTAACATGTCACGCGTAATAAGGTTGGGGGCTTTTGCCCCTGGCAACAGTACGGCACCAACGATGAGGTCGTGTGTTTGGATGAGTTGGCGAATGTTGTACTCATTGGAATATTGAGTGATCACGTTGGCCGGCATTACGTCGCTGAGGTAGCGCAAACGAGTAAGGTTCACGTCCAAAATCGTCACCTGTGCACCGAGACCGGCGGCCATTTTGGCGGCCTGAGTTCCCACGATGCCACCCCCTAGAATCAGCACTTTTCCCGGCGGAACACCCGGTACTCCACCCAGCAACACCCCCCTACCCTTCGCGGGTTTTTCCAAATATTTCGCGCCCTCTTGAATGGCCATACGACCTGCTACTTCCGACATCGGAATGAGCAGCGGCAACTGGCGGTCTTTGGTCTCCACCGTTTCATAAGCAAGGCAGATTGACTTGCGCTCGATCATTGCTTTGGTCAGTTCTTCGCTGGAAGCAAAGTGGAAGTATGTGAAAATCAATTGATTGTCCCGACAACGGGCGTACTCCTCGGCAATCGGCTCCTTCACTTTCATGATCATCTCGGCCTTGGCCCACACCTCATCAGGAGTAGCGAGTATCTGCGCGCCAGCGTCCAAATAGTCCTTGTCTTCAAAGCCGCTGCCAATACCGGCCGTGCTTTGTACAAAGATGGTGTGGCCGCGCCGAGCGAACTCCATGGCACCTGCTGGAGTGAGCGCTACGCGGTTTTCATTGCTTTTTATCTCTTTTGGTACACCGATTATCATGTGATGGCTGATATTTAGATGGTTAGAAAATTTTGTCAAAATGATTCACTGCACCCCGCACTTTGTGATATGGCAGGTAAACGATTTAAGCAGCAAAGGTAGAAATCTCGGGGAATGTCCAATGTCCAACAAGGAATGTCCAATGTCCAATAATCGAGTTTAATTGGACATTGGACATTCCTTGTTGGACATTGGACATTGAAAAACCACTTATCTTCGCGCACTTTTTGGCTGTGGACGATGTGTTTTCGTTGTTCCAATCCAAAATATCACGAATAAAACAGCACGCCGAAGCGTGATAGTACCCACATAAAATATTGATTTTCAATGACTATTGGACAAAACAAAGTGGTGGCCGTCCACTACACCCTCAACGAAGGCACTGCCGAAGGACAACTTGTAGAATCCACCAACGGTGGCGAACCGCTCGCCTTTATTTACGGCGTAGGTATGATGATTCCTGCCTTTGAGGCCAATTTAGCAGGGCTGTCTATCGGCGACACATTTGCTTTTGGTATTCCAGCCGCTCAAGCCTACGGCGAATATGATGCGAACGCACTCGAAGAGGTGCCCAAGCAAATTTTCGAATACGAAGGCAAAATCCCCGACGGTCTCCTCGAAATTGGCAACGTACTCCCGCTCCAAGATCAAGAAGGCAACCGCATGCAAGGCATGGTAGCCTCGGTGGGACTTGATAAAGTTAAACTCGACTTCAACCACCCGATGGCCGGTGTTGATCTCTTTTTTACCGGCCATGTGGAAGGTCTGCGCGATGCAGAACCCTCTGAGATTGAGCACGGACATGTGCACGGAGCAGGGGGGCATCATCATTGAATCTGGAAAAAAATGATGGAAAACAACGAACGACCCGAGCTTAAAGCAAGTCAGCTGGTTGATATTTGGTCTCGCACCATCGTGGCACTTTTGATAGGGGTACTTATCGGGGCGGTCGTTGCATTGATGGGGCCAAGCGCGTTGGAAGAACACATCACGTCGCTCGTTGTTGGCTTTGTGGTACTGGTGGTGTTTTTGGCCGGAATTTCTTTTGTGTTGGTGCAGAACAAGGAAAAAGTGCTGCAACGCCTTTTCGGCGTCAGCGATACCGACCTGGCAGATGTGAAAGAAAATGCCCAGCACCTTTTCCTGAACGCTTGGCATAGGCATTTCCCAGAAGCACAGGAAAATTTCAACCTGCTCTTCACAAAAATCTTCGCTTGGTACTCTTGGATGAGTTTCCGGCGATGGATTTTACTGGTGTTTCAAATGCTTTTTTTGGGGTTCGGGGGCTTACTTGGCACGATGCTTTTGTTTAACCAGAACAAAATTCTCACCAGGCAAAATCAGCTCCTCCAAAGCCAAAACTACCGCCTCGATCAGCAGACTTATCTTCAGGAAGCTGAGCGACGCAGTTCGCTTATTTTCCTGATGGGCAATCTTTTGGATGCCATGGATCGCGAACTGAAAGCAGACATCGGGCAGCCTGGTGTACGAGACCTTTCCCCTCAAATAATTGGTCGGGTAGTGGCTCTCAGCAAAAGCCTGCGACCTTACAGATACCTCGAAAGTGATTCGCTGGTGGCCAGGGAACTCAGTCCGGAGCGGGGCCATCTTCTTATAAGCCTCGTGAACAGTCAGATTGACAACAGTTCGCTGCGCCGAATTTTTCAGTTCTCCGATTTTTCCTTTGCTGACTTGAAAGACGCGGTGCTTTCTGGCGAATACCTGAGCGGCATCAACCTTCATCACGCTGACCTTTCCGGCTCGACGCTGGACGAAACCGATCTTAGCCGTGCCGATTTCAGCGGCGCCGACCTCTCGGATGCGGTGCTCGCTCGAGCGAATTTGCGGGAAGCCCGATTCCGACAGACGAACTTGAAAAACGCCTATCTTGAATCTGCAGACCTTACACAAGCCAATTTTTACGGTGCAAAAATGTGGAGCGTGAATCTTGCAGGAGCCAAACTCCTACAAACGCATTTTACCAACGCAGACCTCTCGGAAGCAAATCTTTTCGGTGCAACAATTCAGCGCACTGGATTCGATCAGGCAATTTTGGATAGCGCAGTCGTGGACAATTACGAATGGCTTGCGCGGCTTCCATCTGTCGGCCAAGACAGCGTGCGAGGACTGAACTACCTGATCTCCAATTATATCGTGGATTCGGTACAGACAAATTTGAGGGTTCAGTATTTGTTGCTAAGCAAGCGAAAGGAATGAGTTGAGTGTTTTTGACAGGATTTACAGGACAAACAGGATGTGTAGCATCGAAATGTCGGCGAAGCCGACAAAAAAATCCTGTTTATCCTGTAAATCCTGTCAAAAAAAACCTCCGTCTAAAACACCTGGTTCACCGCAAAAAACAGCACCAGGTAAATCCATAGCACGTCCAGAAAATGCCAGTAAATCGTGAGCAGGCGAAGGCTCAGGCGTTTTTCAGGGTCGGAAAAATACACCAGCACCGTAACCGGGTCCACCATGTTCTTTTTGGCAGCAAGGTAAAATTGGAAAAGAAAAGGCAGCCCAGCCAAAACGTGTACCAAGTGAACGAACGAAATGACATATAAAAAACCCGTTGTAGTAGAGGTGCCTAAGTTGATGTTTTGCTTAAAAAGCCACCACCACGCTACTGCCTGCATCAGGGTAAAAAAAATCGAGAGCCAAATAGTAAATCGGAGGTTCTGCTGATAGCCAAGTGTGTCGTCGGCCAGATAACAGCGTCGGGCGCGCACCATCGTCCAACTGCTGGCAAGAAGTATTAAAGTGTTGAAAACGAATAAGATTGGAACGCGCACAGGCGGCACTTCATTGGTGACACGAATGTAAACGTATGCCAATGTGAGCGCCAAAAACAGAAACGCAAGGCCGAACAGCAAGATGAACAGCATCACATTTTTGGGATGGAACAGGAATTCGTTTTGCTTAGATTCCATGATTTAGAAAGTGATTAACGCAATCGCGGTTACTGCCAAAGCGACCCCTACCCAATTAAGTCTCGAAAGCTGCTCTCGAAACAGCGTGACAGCCCCAATGGTTGTGACCACAATTATACTGACATTCGCTACGGGAAACACAAAAGAGCCTTCCAGCCCGCTGTCCAGCGCGAAGAGCATGAAAAGCATCGAACCATAATTGGGGATGCCGAGAATGATGCCCGCCGCCACGTTTTTCCAAGAAAATTGAAGTCGGCCAGTCGCCCAACCTACGATTGCAAGGAGCAAGCCTAACACACCCGCCGTTCCAAAAATTGTGATGATGAACGTTGGGTCTGACATGTCGGTCAGCCCTTCATTTTGGACGCGCACGAGCAGCACTTCCAATAAGCCCGCCAAAATCCAAGTGGCGAAGGGAATCCAAAGCAGGTTTTTGGGAGTATGTTCCCCGGAACTCCGTTCCGGAGAGGTTTTTGCCCCGGAACGGAGTTCCGGAGAGGTTTTTGCCCCGGAACGGAGTTCCGGGGTACTGGGCCAATTGACCAAAACAATAGAAATCAAGGCGAACACAATCCCAATAATTTTGATCCAACCCGCCGATTCTTGATAGGCCAAAATGGCAAAAGGCACGGTCATCAGAATAGACATTTTTTGCATGATCTGTCCAATGGTCACGCCAAAATACCGCACTGTAAGCGCTGCCAAATTAAATCCGCTTACAAAAATCAGCCCCAGCACCAAGGCATAAGGCATCCAGGAAGTTCCAAAGTTTTCGGCTTGCACCGGGAAATACCCCAAATGCAACCACCCGCAACAAAAGCAGGTAGCATAGTTGAACACAATGGCCTGAAAACCGTCTACGCCAAAACGCGCAAAAAGTTTGAAAATGAAGCCCAGTAGCACCGAGCAAGCCACCGTCAGCAGGAGGTAAAGCATATTTCACACTAAAATTGACGGCAAAGGTAGCAAGTGTTTTTGGAGCCACTGATTCCACCAATTTGCACGAAAAAATTAGTACCAATTCGTGCAATCAGTTGCAGATTAAAAAACCAGAATATTTTCCTTAAAAAACAAAGAAATAACTTTGGTTAAATTCTACATTTGTGCGGGCAGACACAAGTCTGCTTTAATCTCCACCTTAGTTCTTTAACCCGTTTTCTCATGGTTTTAACTGCTACACCTTTGGTGTCAGTAATCGGGCTTGATATTCTCAACGCATGATTTGACTGACTCTGTACAGCGAGGGTGTCTCAGAACAGGAGACACCCTCGTTCAGAAAGTGCAGCAGTAAGACATAAGTAATCCCGACCGCAGAAATGAGGCTGTTTGGCATCCATCTTTTAAAAAGGCAAACGATGGATTTCAAACAGCCACTACCTTTGCCCGCAAAAACCGGCTTTGCCTACGCTCAAACAACACACTCCATCGCTGAAAACACAGCGGGCAAACGTGCTCAAACTCGCCCGGCTACACGGCCAGCCCGAAATATTCCATTCCATACAAGGCGAAGGCAAAAGCACGGGCACCCCCTCCGTTTTCGTGCGCACTTCGCTGTGCAACCTTCATTGTATATGGTGCGATACGGACTACACCTGGAACTGGGTCGGCACCCGATTCCAACACAACAGCGACTTAAAACCAGGCTACCAAAAATTTGATAAAAAGGATTGGATATCCGAATGTAAGGTAGCATCAGTAGCAGATGCAATTGCAGTTTTCAATTGTAAAAACGTGATACTCACAGGTGGAGAACCCATGCTCCAACAGCCAGCACTCGTGACACTTATGGAGATATTGCGGCATAAATCAGGCGAATACAGGTTTGAGGTGGAAACCAATGGCACCCTCTCTCCCAGTCCAGATTTCGACAAGGCAATTGATCAGTACAACGTTTCGCCCAAATTGGAGAACAGTGCCACCCCGCGCCGATTGCGTGAAAAGCCCGCTGCGCTGCGCTTTTTTGCGGCTTCGCCAAAAGCCAATTTCAAATTTGTGATTGCAGAAAAAATCGATCTCGACGAGGTGATGGGCCTTCTCAAAACTTATTCCATCGCCTCCGAAAAAGTGTGGCTTATGCCCGAGGGAACCTCTGCCCGTATACTCGCCCAACGTCGCAAATGGTTGGTCGAAATCTGCAAAAACCAAGGCTTCCGCTATTCCGACCGTCTCCATGTTCAGATTTGGGGGGAAAAGAAGGGGGTTTGAGGAGTTTGAGAAGTTTGAAGGGTTTGAGGGGTTTGAGGGGTTTGATTCGTTTGAGAAGTTTGATTCGTTTGAGGGGTTTTGCGAAAAAGCGTATTAAATTTGCAGCATTGAAAATATTCTACCCTTCAAACCTTTCAAACTCCTCAAACCATTCAAACAACATACCATGTCAATCCAACTCAGCCAGGCCAAACAGACCGCCAGAAAAATTGGCCGTCGCTTCCTTTGGATAGTATTCGGGGTATTTCTCCTCGTTTGCGTCGGCTACTTTACTTACAGCCAACTTTCTTACTCTGACGGTTATCGTTCGGGCCAGTTGTTCAAAATATCGCGACGCGGCGTGTTATTCAAAACCCACGAAGGCACAATCAACCTTTCTCCCAATGGCATTATGACCGCTTGGGAATTCTCTGTGAAAAACTCGAAGATTTCTGACCAGTTGGAAAGCATGGAAGGCAAACTTGTCCGAGTACATTACATTCAGCGTTACCGGACTTTCTTCTGGCAAGGCGAAACGGAGTATATCGTGGACTCGGCGGAGCTGGTTCAGTAGCAAGTAGATGGTATGAACGATTACTGTTAGCTGCCACTGCTTCATTCCTTATATTTCCCAAACGTCCACCATCCTGCGAGGCAAAACACTAGGGCGGCTAAGGCGGTATATTGTACCCCGAGGGGGTTTTCAGCACTTTTGCCAAAAAGCAGGAGTGAAGGGAAAATTAAATTGGCCAACGAAATACCCACTTTCATCGTAAAGGCACTCACACCAAAAAACATTCCCGCCAACTGCTTCCCGTTGTCCCTTTCTTCGCGCTCCACCTCGTCGCCAATGATGGCATTGGGCAATATCCCAAAAATGGCCAATGGCCCAGCAGCCGCTACGGCCAGCCCATAAAGCAGCCATTCTTTGGGCAATGGTATGTATTTGACAAAAGCCACCACGATAAAAATGACGCCGAACATCAGATAAGCACCCAACATGGCGCGGCGTTTGCCCCATTTATTCACCAGCAAATTCATTGGGAAATAGAGCAGGAAACTCGTGAGGAAACTCATGAGCGAAAAGGTGAACGCCATGCTTTTATCCAGGCCCAACAATAATGTGGTATAAAAACCCACGCCCAACTGTATAAACGTGAGTGCGAGCCAATAAAGCAGGAATGAGGCCAAAAACCAGCGAAAATTGCGGTTGCCAAACACAGCGGACAAAGCCTGACGCAAATTATGGTCGCTAGGCAATTGGCGAGCGTATCGTCGCTCGTTCAGGAAAATCGCGGGCAATAGCATGAAAATCAAGGCAATAGCATGGAGCAACACCATCGTGCTTTGGAAAGATTGCAAAGGTGTCTGGCCTATTTGTTCGAACATACCTTGCAGCACATACGCGCTGTTCCCCAAAACAAAACCCAGCGCCCAGGCCACAGACAAGAGCGTACTGATGAGCAGCCGATCCTTTGGGGTGTGGCCGAGCTCGGCCAAGAGTGCGTTGTAAGGGATGACGTAGACGGCAAAAAAGAAGTAGTACAGCGCGATGACAATGGCCAGCCAAAGGAAATTAGAGGCGCTTTCTGAGGTATCGGGTGGAAAGAAAATCAGGGTGGCAAACAGCGCAAACGGCACTGCCCCCAGCAACATGAACCATCGGCGCTTGCCAAAGGAAGATTTTTTTCGGTCACTCCAATTTGCCACCAATGGATCTATAATGCCGTCCAAGACTCGCCCACCCGCACTCACAATCCCGATCAGCGTAAGCACACCAAATATTGCCCCTTGGTAAATGAGCGAGGGGAACATCGGCTCGCCCTGCTCCGGTGGCATGTAAAAATATACCAGCATATTACCAACCGAAAAACTCGCCAGTGACCAGCCCAATTGGCCCAAAGCGTACAAAATCAACACCTTGAGCGGAGGGCGTACAGGTAGAAGCGATTGAAGGGGGGGAGCACTGAGGGGGAGTCGTTTTGCCATTTGGCAAACGTAGGGCGAAATTTATTTCGCTTCACGTCTTGCGAAATTTATTTCGCTTCATTTCTTGTGAAATGAATTTCGCGCAACTAGGGGTTGGATCAAAAGTTCAGATTGAAAATCTATCGCGGAATTTTATTTTTTATTTCACGAAATCCTATAAGGTTTTTAAAACCTTATAGGATTAAATTGCCCGAAACGCAAAACATTATTTCATGAAAAAAATTTCGAAATACCTTTTGACACAACCCCCTACTAAAATACCGAGCTCCCTGTCATCGTAGTAAACAATTCCAAAGCCTTCATTCCCAGTACCGAATTTCCTTTCGTATTGAGCTCCGGACTCCATACCGCAATACTGTACTGCCCCGGAAGCAAGGCTGCGATGCCGCCGCCCACGCCACTTTTGCCGGGCAACCCGACGGCAAAAGTAAACTCGCCTGCTTCGTCGTAAAAGCCACAGGTCTGCATCACAGCATTAAGTCGCTTGGTTTGACTGGAGCTGAGCAGGCGTTCTCCGCTGTTGGGTTCAAGACCATGCTGGGAAAAAATCTGCATGGCGCGGGCAAGTTCGGCACAGGTCATTTCGACCGAACATTGATGGAAATACACATCGAGCACTTGCTCCACGTCGTTGTGCAGATTGCCAAAAGATTTTAGAAAATAAGCCAGTGCGAAGTTTCGGTATCCCGTTTTGCGTTCAGATTCGGCCACCGATTCATTGAAATAAATGTCTTCTGTGCCAGCCAATTGCCGCAAATAGCGCAGGATTTCATCTTTGGGGTTTTCAAATTTTGAAACCAAAATGTCCGTCACCACCAATGCCCCGGCATTGATGAGCGGATTTCGCGGGATGCCTTTTTCATACTCCAATTGCATCAAGGAATTGAAAGCGTTGCCGCTTGGTTCCACGCCCACTCGTTGCCACATATCTTCTCCGAGCAGGCCAAATGCCCTGCTCAAAGTGAACACTTTGGAAATGCTCTGGATGGAAAACTTGGTATGGCTATCTCCAAATTCATAGCATGTGCCATCGTTCAATTGAAGGCTAAAACCGAACTGTTTGGGCGGCACTTTGCCTAGTTCGGGGATGTAGTTGGCTACTTTCCCCTGCCCGAACAAAGGGTGTACCTCGGAGGCAATGTCCTGAATGATGTTGGCATAGTCCATGGTGTAAAACTACGATGGTGATTGGTGGATTGGTAGATTGGTGATTGGTGGATTGGAGGATTGGTGGATTGGTGACTGGTGGATTGGTGGGTTGGTGGATTGGTGGATTGGTGGGTTGGTGGATTGGTGACTGGTGGATTGGTGGGTTGGTGGATTGGTGGGTTGGTGGATTGGTGACTGGTGGATTGGTGGGTTGGTGATTGGTAGATTGGTGACTGGTGGATTGGTGGATTGGTGACTGGTGGATTGGAAATTGGGGAGTGTTCATAAAACTGTGTCAACTGCTGGTTACACCCCTTACCCCTAAAGGGCAATATCGTTGACTTAAGGGTTTGTGTGTATAAAAGGGGCGTAG
>Ga0163149_10008108_pt1 | contig 10462 bp, 9 predicted proteins | sample OliLakLV19MP5G1_FD_148604 | JGI IMG/M metagenome (GOLD analysis project Ga0163149, IMG submission 148604) | Freshwater microbial mat bacterial communities from Lake Vanda, McMurdo Dry Valleys, Antarctica - Oligotrophic Lake LV.19.MP5.G1 | ecosystem: Environmental > Aquatic > Freshwater > Lake >...
ACACAAAGACAAAGAAAATCCGCTGGAGCTTTTTCAGATCTGGCTCAACCTGCCCAAGTCAAAAAAATTAACAGAGCCACACTTCGCCATGTTGTGGGGCGACAGCATTCCTACTCATACCTCTACGGATGTGAATGGCAAAGCAACCCACGTAAAGATAATCGCAGGAAAAATTGAAAACACCGCTGCGCCTTCTCCTGCACCCAACTCATGGGCAGCAGATGCAACTCATGAAGTTGCCATCTGGACCATTAAATTGGAAGCCGGTGCTCAATGGAAATTACCGACTGCTTCCGCATCAGTGAATCGCTCTCTTTATTTTTATGAAGGCACTGCTATTCAAATAGCCGGACAGAATTTTTCAACCCATCAGGCGATTGAACTTCATGCTGATAAAGAAGTGATTTTACAAAATGGAGATTCAGAAAGCTATTTACTCTTGTTGCAAGGCAACCCTATCGGTGAGCCGGTAGCGCAATATGGTCCGTTTGTCATGAACACACAGGAGGAAATTCAGCAAGCGATGAGCGAGTATCAACAAACACAATTTGGCGGCTGGCCCTGGCCTACGTATGAACATGTGCATCCTCGTGATAAAGGGCGCTTCGCAAGATATCCTAATGGTGTAGAGGAAGTAAAATCAGAATAACTCATCACTTGATCTTACTCATCTTCTTTCCATAGCGTTTTATTACTTTGATTGTTGAGCGATCATGATCATATACGGAGTACCAACCTTGTGGTTCATGAGGTGGATCTCCAGTAAAATCATCTCCCTTCTTCCACCAGGTTTCCGGTTGGCGCGGTCTGCCTTCACCACCCCATGCCCAAAAGTTTACGCCAGAAGCTTGCCCTTTTTTCGCAAGGAGATACACTTGTTCAAACACTTCCTTATAATATTGGTCGCGGTGTTCGGTGGTGGCATTCGGATCAAAACTTCCCTGATCTTTCATGATTCCAAATTCTTCAAGCACAAAGGGCTTGCCCAACTTTTTAGATTCAGCGGCATGCTTCATCAGATAGTTAGTCATCTTGTCTTCTGCAGGAGGATAGCTGCGTTCATGATTTTGTGGATTATACCATCCCCAGTTTTGAATCCAGATGTGTGCCGTTGTGTAATCAATGGATGGACTATTATGCATGCGAATAAAATCCGTTCCTGCTGTTTGCGGTGATGGCGTATATCCTTCGGCACCCGTGGTAACCATATGATTCTTGTCGAGCTCTTTAATGCGCGAAGCCGTAGCGTGAATCCACGCATAGAAAACTTCCGCCTGGTTAATGCCACGTGGTTCGTTCGCTAATTCCCACGCCATAATGGTTGGATCTTCACGATAGAACATTCCGTTGACGGTATTCTTTCGATTCACCACTTTTTGAATGCATTCATTAAAATGATTCACTGCCTCCGGTATCGTATAAAACCGTGCTACATACTTCTGAAAGTTATCCCAGCTGCCATTGCTATGCGGAGGCGGATAGGGGATTGTATCACCCGTGTGCCATTTCACATATTGACCCATGCCACCCGACCACTGCCAGAAGTTATTCAACACCACCACGGCAGTCATATCGCGTTTTCTCATCTCCTCGAGCAATACATCCAAACCAGACAGCACTTCTTCCTTTAATACACCGGGCTCATCCTGCACAGCGGGAAGAATACGATACGGACTATTGTCGGGCCCTTCGGTAAGTGCCATGATGCGCAAGTTGGTGATGCCGCTTTTTTTCATTTGATCAAGTTCTCTGCGAAGTCGATCAGGATCAGAGCCAGGAAGCGCTCCCGCGAGGTTCATTCCCTGCCAATAATTCGCACCCATGTAGAAATAGGTTTTGTTGTTGCGATAAAATTTGCCTTCTCGGGCAGTGACGAAGGTTGACTGACTTTGTGCAACCATGGATGTCATCAGCAGCACAGAGAAAATTAACAGGCCTGACGTTTTCATTGAGGGAGTTTCAAATAGTGCATTAAATATACCATGCATGGTGATCAGATCTTCGATTGAGGGAGAAGTAATTATTCATGCTTACCCCTATCTTTAAGCATGATTTTCAGATTGATTTTTATCTTCCTCTTAGTTGCAAGTGTTGCAAATGCACAAACCCGGATGATTGTGCTCGGCATCGCACAGGATGGGGGCTATCCACAAATGGGTTGCCAACGTACCTGTTGTGTTCAGGCGCATGAGCACGACTCATTAAAACAGTTTGTCGTTTCTCTGGCCCTGGTTGATTTTGAAAATAAAAAGTGGTGGTTGTTTGAAGCTACACCGGATATAAAAGAACAACTTCATCTTTTTGCCGAGGTGACCAATCATCAATTCAATTTTCTGCCGGATGGAATTTTCATTACTCATGCTCATATGGGCCATTATACCGGCTTGTTGCAATTTGGCAGAGAAGTAATGAACACTTCTGCTATACCCGTTTATGTGTTACCTCAGTTAAAAAAGTTTCTTGAAACGAATGGGCCATGGAGCCAACTGGTGAGCCTGAAAAACATTTCGATAATCGGGTTAGCCGAAGAAAAGTCTGTTACTCTGCCTGGCAATATTTCTGTTGCTGCGTTTCGGGTTCCTCATCGCGATGAATTTTCTGAAACTGCTGGCTTTAAAATAACCACTCCCTCGCAGCGCTACCTTTTCATTCCGGATATTGATAAGTGGAGCAAATGGGATAAGAATATTGTAGAAGAAGTGAAATCCGTTGACATCGCTTTTCTTGACGCCACGTTTTTCTCCGCGGATGAATTACCCAATCGCAACATTAGCGAAGTACCTCATCCATTAGTTACAGAAACAATTGAGTTATTCAAATCAGAAAGCCTTGAAACAAAACGCAAAATACACTTCATTCATTTCAATCACAGCAGTGCCTTGCTTTATAGTTTCATGAAGCAACAGGAGGTAAAGAAACTGGGCTTCTCCTTAGCAAAACAAGGAAGGCCCTAACCTATTTCTTTGCAGCTTTCACTTTTTTGTCTTTCTTAATCGTTGTCAGCCCTTCTACCTGCGCTCTTTTGTCTTTGCGCTGATATCTTTTCTCCTGATCAATTTTGAGGTTTTCTTCGGCTTTGATGTATTCCCTGCTTTTCATATCTCCTCCTTTTTTATATATGAAATGTAGAATCTTTTCTCGAGAAAACCCATGATAATGATCATGATGAAGGCATTTATTTACTGGTATATGCTAAAAGACCTTAAAAAAAAGATCTCTACTTTTACAGAAACACGTTCTGATCTACTACGAAATTTCGCGTTCATTCCCTGTTACTAGCCTCCGTTCTGTTTGCCCTCTGTTTTGCCTGCGCCCAGGACAAAAAAAAGTAAAGAATGGATCCAACTCTTCAACGGAAAGAATTTGAATGACTGGGACATAAAGATCTCAGGACACGATATGAGCCAAAATTTCTAAAACACCTTTCACATCGAATTACAAATCGTATTATGTAAAGGCCGATAATGGTTCCTGCATCTACTGACTCGTTGAATTACTAAGACGCGAAGACACTAAGAAACACAAAGCGCTTAGTGTAACTTCGTGTACTCGTGTCTTTGTGGTTCATATTATTAAGATATAAAATAGCTATCGCCCACAGGATAAATCCTCGTTTGGAAGAACATCTCGCAGGTTTAATTAAAAAAGGTAGCGAAAAATTTCAGGTTCACTAAAACCTATTGCCTAATGGCAGTATAGAGATCTTTGAGATACTTGGTCAACTCTGACCATTGACCTGAGTTGATCCATTCCTTTTTAAACAACTGACTGCCCCCACCAATCGCCAGCACATCCTGATCCACCCAATGTGCAATACTCTCTGGTGTTGCCGCCACTCCTCCAGTCACGACATACTTGACTCCCGGAAAAACATCCTTCACCGCGCGAACAAAATCACGTGTCACAACAGAAGCGGGAAAAATCTTTACTACAGAACACCCAACTTCCTGCGCATGATGAATTTCAGTGGGAGTCATGCAGCCCGGTATAAAAGGTATTGTGTTTTGCTGACAATACTGCCCGATATTGATATCCATGAAGGGGCTTATCAAAAAATCGGCTCCGGCATCATAAAATTTCTGTGCATCACTCACACTTTGAATTGTGCCTACTCCTAAAATAAGGGATGGCCACCGGCCGGGAAGCATCTGGTGAAGCGTTATGAAATTTTCATACGCACTCACTCCCCGGTTGGTGAACTCAAAAACACGACAGCCTGCTTTGTAGCAACTATCAACAGCGTGAATACACACATTGATATCATCGTGATAAAAAAGCGGAAGGATTTTCTGCTCACTTAAATATCGTTGCAAAATATCAATAGTGGTGCGCTCAATCATAGGTTAATCAATTCAGACAAGGGTGTTGTGTTAAAATCTCCTTCTACAAAAAATTTACTGAAGCCAAACCGGGTGGCGCGATCAATGCGAGCTTGTGAGGGGAGTTGATGAACATTCGCGTAAATCAATCCTGCCATGAAGGAGTCACCAGACCCCACGCGTTCAACCACACGGGCAGAAGAGAATTTCGTGGAGGTAAACATCGATTTGTTTTCAAACAACGTGCTAAAATAACGAATCCCTTCCCGATCATTAAAGCGAAACGTGTACGCTACCTGATTGCATTGCGGAAATTTTTTTTGCACCTGTTTTGATGATTGCGAAGCTGCCTCCACATAGACCTTATCTTCAGATCCTTCCTTAAGGTCTGGTAATTTTATTCCTAAAAGTTTTTCGGCAGACCACAGGTTACCCATCACTACGTTACAATATTTCATTAACGGAATCATCACTGCTTGTGGATCGCGGTCTTTCCAAAGTAATGAACGGTAATTGAGATCTACTGAAATAGTAATGCCCAGCTGTTGTGCCTCTATCAATACTTCTTCACATACTGCTGCAAGATTTTCGGAAAGTGCAGGAGTGATTGCACTCCAGTGAAACCAGGTAACATCTTTCAGCAACTCCTTCCAGTTAATGTCACCGGGTTTTAGTTCGGAGAAAGAAGAGAACTTACGATCATATACTACGGAACTACTTTTCAAATCGGCTCCGGGCATGGCGTAATAAAAACCCAACCGATCTCCTCCTCTCACTACTTTTTGAACGTTCACGTTGCAACGTTGCAATTCATGCAGTACGTCATCCGCAATTCGGTTGGCAGGAACACAACTTACGTAATCAGCGGGAACACCCCATGTGCCCAAGGCCGCGGCCACGTTTGCTTCGGCCCCACCCGGGTAAATGTGTGCCGTGTGATCTTTCAAGTCGGGGATTAATCTGAATAGCAATTCCCCAAAACATAAAATCCTAGCCGGGAGCATAATCCTTAATTTGTTTTTAAAGAACGTAAATCGCCTGCGATATTCCCATTCTTGTTATCTCTAAAATATCCTTTTTGAACCACTATGGCGCAAAGGCAACTTCGTGCTGTCTTGGTGGTTTGATTTTCAATGAGCAATCCTTCTCTTCATTGAATGATGCACCAGAAATAAAATTCCCACTTCATCAAAAGGAAAAGTATTGATGGCTATGATGCCGAGGCTAAGCCACGCGGAGCCATTCAAGCGTCAGCTCCAGTTGAAGATGATGTGAGAAAAGATCAAGCCGAGGAGCAGAAAAATAATGCCTCTCGTTTTTTCTCACCGTTCTTTCAACTTCTTCAATCCCTTTGTGGCTGTCTTGTCGGCTTCCACAAAGCTGATGGCATAACCTCCACCCGGTGCCGAGTACTGTGATAAAATAGATTTAGAGGTAGCAACCACCTTACTGATCACATACGCCTGTGGATTAGTTTTATAATGAGCCTCTTTTGCATCGGCATAAATAGTAGCGATGTATGTTTTGCCGGGTGTAAGAAAATCGAACGTGATGGTGGATGTGCGTGGTGTTTCTCCGTTCACACTTCCTAAAAACCATTTGCCTGTTCCCTTCGCCTGACGGGCTACGGTGATGAAATCGCCCGGCTCTGCTTCTATGTATTTACTATCATCCCAATCCACCGCTACATCTTTAATAAATTGAAAGGCATCGATAAACCGGTTATAGTTTTCCGGAAAGTCGGCCGCCATTTGCAGCGGACTGTACATCGTAACATACAAGGCCAGCTGATTAGCCAGCGTACTGTTTACATGTGAATTATTGTTTGGGTTGATCTTGCTGATGTCCATTTCAAAAATGCCGGGAGTATAATCCATCGGGCCACCAAGTTGTCGTGTGAATGGCAACACCGTGACATGGTTTGCCTTTGATCCACCAAACGCCTGGTACTCCGTGCCGCGTGCCGATTCATTACCAATCAGGTTGGGATATGTTCTTCCTATGCCTGTTGGGCGCACAGCCTCGTGTGCGTTCACCATGATTTTATATTCCGCTGCTTTTTCAATGGCATATTGATAGTGATTTACAATCCACTGACTGTAATGATTTTCACCACGCGGAAGAATCGGGCCCACATAACCACTCTTCACGGCATCATAGCCGTTGGCTTTCATGAAGGAATAAGCAGCATCGAGGTGGCGCTCATAGTTGCGTGTGGAGCTGGAGGTTTCATGATGCATGATCATCTTCACACCTTTGCTTTTGGCATAAGTATGCAACTCCTGCACATTAAAATCCGGATATGGAGTTATAAAATCAAACACATAATCTTTTGAGTTGCCGAACCAATCTTCCCAACCTACATTCCACCCTTCCACCAGCACGCCATCAAAGCCATGTTGTGCGGCAAAGTCGATGTACTTTTTTACGTTGGCGTTGTTGGCTCCATGTGTGCTGTTTGGTTTCACCTTCGAATAATCGGTTACCCCCAATTGCACTGAAGGCAAGTCGTTGGTATACGCCCACGAACTTTTGCCGGTGATCATCTCCCACCACACGCCCACATACTTGGTGGGCTTGATCCACGAAGTGTCTTTCAGTTTGTTGGGCTCATTTAAGTTGTAGATCATTTTGGTGGCGAGTATATCGCGCGCATCATCACTCACAATGACGGTGCGCCAGGGAGAAGTGCATGGCGCTTGCAAATATCCTTTATCTCCTTTGGCATCGGGCGTAAGCCACGATTCAAAAATCAAATTCTTATCATCCAGGTTCAGGTGCATGCATGAATAGTTGATGAGTGCGGCTTCGTGCAGGTTGATAAAAATTCCGTCATCGGTTTTTAACAACAACGAAGTTTGCACTCCGCTAGGCGAGAAGGATGTCTGCGAAATGTTTTGTGTTCTTGCTTTTTCTTGCAAGCCACGGATTTCTGTTAAGCGCGATTCGGTATAATCATATTCCTGAGTATCATAATCGCCCGGAATCCAGAAGGCAGTGTGGTTGCCCGACATGGCAAACTGAGTGCGCTCTTCTTTGATTACGAAGTAGACGAGGTTTTTCTGCTGCGGAAATTCGTAGCGAAAGCCCAGCCCATCATTAAATAGCCGAAAGCGGATGATCATCTGCCGATCTGTTTCTTTTTGAAGCAGGGTAACAGCCAGCTCGTTGTACTGATTGCGAATCGATTTCACCTCGCCCCACACCGGGATCCACGTTTCATCGGCAGAAGCAGTTTGCGTTTGCGCGATGGTGAAGCGATCGAACAAAGATGCTTTGGGATTTGCGGTTTTTTGTTTCATGTCGCCCGAGAAATCACCGCCCCCTTCTGTCTTCAGTTCGAGGCCCAAAGTGCTGGGCTTGATCACCACTTTGTTTTTGTAAGAAAGTGTGTACGTGGGCACACCATTTCCTTGCAGGGAGAAGGTAATGATCATTTTTCCATCGGGTGATTTTAATTCCTGGGCCACCGCGAAGCGCACGGTGACTGCCAGCAGTACAAGCAATACAATTCTTTTCATGGTTGATAGATGTTGAGAGGCATGAAGGTACAACCTTTCACGTTTTGCAAAAACCAAACAGGAATCTGTTTTATTGTTCTTTATTACGAACATAATTAATATATTTGTTCGTAATAGTGAACATTATGAATTCAAAAAAGCCCGTATTATTTCCTAAAACCCTTGGCCTTCTTGCCGAATTTGGTGAAAACATCAAACTGGCCAGACTGCGCAGAAAGTTAAGTGCTGAACACGTAGCTGAAAGAGCTAATATCAGTCGCACCACATTATGGGCAATAGAAAAAGGTTCTCCGGCCGTAGCCCTGGGATTTTATGTTCAGGTATTGTTTGTGTTAGGGCTTGAAAGAGATTTGTTGAAAGTAGCCGCTGATGATCTGCTGGGAAGGAAACTTCAGGATGCTAAACTACTCGTGAAAGTAAGAGCAACTAAAAAAGTGAAGTAGCCATGGCAAAGAAAACACAACGATCCATAATCATTTACGCAGATTGGATTGGCCTTGAAAAGCCAACACTCATGGGGGTGCTTCATGCGGCCCAAACAAAAGGCAGGGAAGTATTTTCATTTGAATATGACGATGATTGGTTGAAATCAAACTCACAATCATTAGATCCGGATCTTCAATTGTATGCGGGCCAGCACTATCTCAACGAGGGTAAAAGCAACTTTGGAATTTTTCTCGACTCCTCACCCGACCGTTGGGGCCGTGTATTAATGGACAGACGTGAAGCATTGCTGGCCCGAAAGGAAGAGAGAATACCAAAGACCTATTTTGAAACAGATTATTTGCTTGGTGTGTATGATGGTCATCGTATGGGCGCACTTCGCTTCAAGGAAAATGACGAAGGCCCTTTTCTGAATAATGATACGATGATGGCAGCACCTCCATGGACTTCCATACGGGATTTGGAACAAGCCAGCTTACAACTGGAAGAAGATGGTTCAGATGCAGAGCAACTAAAATGGCTTAACTTGCTGATGGCACCGGGGTCATCATTAGGAGGAGCAAGACCCAAAGCAAGTGTACTTGATGAAAAAGGAAATTTATGGATTGCGAAGTTTCCCAGCAAGAATGATGACCACGACATCGGAGCGTGGGAAATGGTAGTGAATGAATTAGCGACCAAAGCCGGGCTTGATGTTGCCCAATCAATGACCGGAAGATTTTATAGCAAGCAACACACTTTTTTAACCAAACGTTTTGACAGAAAGGGAAACAAGCGCATTCACTTTGCATCGGCCATGACATTGCTCGGATACACCGATGGAAACAACCATCAATCCGGAGTTAGTTACCTCGATCTGGCAGAATTTATTATCAGGCACGGTGCACGAGTACAGGAAGACCTCGAAGAACTCTGGAAGAGAATTGTATTTTACATCTGTGTAAGCAACACCGATGATCACCTGCGCAACCATGGCTTTTTGCTCACCCATGCAGGATGGAAACTCTCTCCTGCTTACGATATCAATCCTGTAGAAAAGGCGGCTGGATTGAGTTTGAACATTTCAGAGAAAGATAATGCACTGGATCTCGACCTTGCACTTGATGTTGCTCCTTACTTCAGAGTAACTCTAAAAAAAGCGAGTGATCTCATTGCAGCGATAAAAAAAACAACGACACAGTGGAATAAACTTGCAAGCAAAATGGGTATTTCAAGAGGAGAACAGGAAAGAATGGCTAAGGCCTTTCGGGAATAAATTCCATGACTAGAAGCCACAGATTCACAGATTGATTTTTTTCTACCTGCCTCCTTTGTTGGAGTTCTTTTCCAACAAACACCTACACCAGATGAATTTTCTTCTTTATTCCGTTAATTTTAATTCCTTGGCCACCGCGAAGCGCACAGTGACAGCCAGCAGTACAAGCAATACAATTCTTTTCATGGTTGATAGATGTTGAGAGGCATGAAGGTACAACCTTTCACGTTTTACAAAAACCAAACAGTAGAATAATCAATAAAGAAGAAATTGCTGTACTGCCTGAAAACAAGTAATATGCAAATGCGCGATTCTATCTTTACATTTTTTTCACATTTAGTGGGATAACGGAAACCAGGCTTTGATTGATAGAGGCGGCCGAGAAAGTGAATTGCAATTAAGGCTCAAAACAATTAGTTTTATATAAGATCACATTCATTATGAAGAACGAGGACAAAATTGTTGAGTTATTAGCTGAAAGTCTTAAAAACCAGGATATTCAGAGTGAAAAACTAAGTACTGTAACGGAAAAGCTTAGCGCAGTAACAGAAAAACTTGATTCTCTGGTAGATGTTGTTAAAGATGTTGCCCATGCCCTTCAGCATCAGAGCGGAATGCTTGTAAAATTAATCAAGAAGATGACAAGTTAGATGACCTTGAACACAGACTCTTTTTGCTGGAGAGAAAGCTTGGCAAAACTGAATGAGTTTGCTTTGAGCCATTCAGATTTTATGACAGCGATAATACCTGACACGGCTTAGACTTTCTGCATTCTCTTATACGATTGAAAGTAGACAACTTTGCTTGTTGGAGAAGAACTGTCGAGTAGGCAAGGGCATTTCAGCCCGAGCCGCTCCAAGAACCGTACGTGAAAGTCTCCCTTCATACGGCTCGTATTATCCAATCACGATTTTATTCCAATC
>Ga0163149_10008109_pt1 | contig 10461 bp, 12 predicted proteins | sample OliLakLV19MP5G1_FD_148604 | JGI IMG/M metagenome (GOLD analysis project Ga0163149, IMG submission 148604) | Freshwater microbial mat bacterial communities from Lake Vanda, McMurdo Dry Valleys, Antarctica - Oligotrophic Lake LV.19.MP5.G1 | ecosystem: Environmental > Aquatic > Freshwater > Lake >...
AGTAATAGCAGCAGTTCTAGTGGTGAAACATTAGAGTTGGAAAGTTTCTTTTTAAGGTAATCTTTGCTTGATTCGCCCCTTGTTGTTTGGCGATTCTGCGGTGAAGAAATGTCGTTTATCACTATGAATTTTGGCAGATTTTTGTTGTTGCGGGAAAAAAACCGCAATGAGGGCAGACCAACCTCTGCTTCAACTGCCCCTTATGTGATCCGTTGACACCACTTCTGGTCTGACAGATGGACAGACCAACCTCTACTTCAACTGCCCCTTATGTGACCCACCCGCAGACAAACCCACAAACAAACGTCACACCGGCACTCAAAAAAAAGAATAACCCTACCTACCGTTGAGGGCTAAATTCATAAATTTGGAGTAGCAGGCATGTAGTTATTAATTTATTTGCCAAAACAGTCTCAAGAATCCGCGAGCATGCGCAACCACAAAAGACTAATAGCTGCAATTACGGCTTGCTAAACTGTACAGCAACCAGTTTTCAAGTAGCTATGAGTCTGTAGAATTATTGATCAGTGCATCTAATTTGGATCTCATTATTATTTGCCGCAAGCACCACAACTGAACTGCCAGAATTGCCTCGGACACTTGCAGGAAGCAACCATCACGTCTGAGCATTATGCGCCTCTTGCACCGAACCGACTGGTGGGGTGACACAATCAATTGGAGGCAGGTCCCAGCAGATGAAGTTGATATCAAAGTGATTTGGACGCAAGCTCTAATGAAGCAAAGGAGTCCCTCTTGCTGTCCAAAATTTGGAGAACGAAGAGTGGGCGTCACCTTGGAAGATTTCACTCTTTGTCATGATGGACGATGGAGTCTTTACTTTGTGAGTGGGACGGAAGGAGAAAATGAGGATCATTTCTTTCAGAAACTTCTATTGATCCCAGTCGGCACCCCAGGATATGGAAAGGCAAATTGTAAAACGTTGGGCTGGACGCTTGTAGGATTTTGGAATGCTTCCAACGACACCAAATCGCTTTCGAAACTGCATGATCTGCTGAAACCTTACGAAACTGAAGACGACCACGAAAGGTGTCACCTTCACATTGGAATTCACATGGAGGAACTTGCTGCTGGAGAAGGTCACAATGATAAGAAAAGTCTCAAACAACTCAAAAAGTCAAGGATACCCCGAGGCAAGAAAGCCAAAAAGCCAGATATCAGTAGCCCTGAGTGGACATTTACGGTAGACAAAAAGCAAGATATCAGTAACCCTGAGTGGACATTTACGGTCTAGGATCTGGCAGTAGTACAACTGCTTTCAATTTTCTACATTACTGCAACAGACTGCTAACTAGGAACTCATACTGCTGCTGCTGAACATGAATCTGCTGAGTCCATCTCCTGCTTATTGTCGTAGCAAATCATGAACTTTAGGCGAAAATGCCCGAGGGAGGAAAGGCCGTCGTCCACCCACCTCATAAAACTTCGGGCAAATCATTAATTGCTGCTGCGCTTCTATTTTCTGGAGTCGACTATGCCGAATTGCACCACTAAGGACCAACGAATTTCTAGGCCTCCAGTCTGTGGTCAGCATGGAGTTCGTCCACTCTACGACCTGTAGAAGCGAATCAAAGAAATATGTAGGCAACTATGGCTGAACTGTCATGGCGAAGAATCAGAGACATTTTTTCAACACAGTATCGGGATAGTCGTTGATCCGTCATGTTCCACAATACACAACATCACGTAACGAAGCAGAACGAAGTGCTACATTACGATTGGTACTAACTTGAGTGACAAAAGCACATCGAACACGTAACAATTAAAGGTGTTTACTTTGTATTTAATTTGTAGTAGTTCCCGCCTAAAGTGAATGTATGTGAGTGTAAGGATGCTGTAATAAGTGAGTGCCTTGTATTGGATGTGTGTATATGGCGATGCGCGTGCGCTTGATCTTCCCGTGGTGATTAAAGTCGAGTGACGAAATCAAGTGCCGTTCTGCTATGCTTTGTCTTCTTCGGACACAGGACTCTTTTCGATTGATCAGTGCCGGACTGAATTCTATAATGTGTGTGCATGTGTGTGTGTGTATGGATGGATGTATCAGATAAATGTAGTGATGAGTATTTTCCCTTGGGCTGCAAGTGAAGGCGTTGCTGTATGGAGATCGGCCATGAGGGAGCTGTAATATAGTGTCGTGATGTTGTGTGTATTGACGCTCGAACTCTTTGTTATGTTCGCTCGTCCTCTTTTACGTTGTCGAACATGTATTCGTGGTTGTGGTGGTGAGATTTAGTGGTGTAGATAAGTGATCAGTCAAAAGTGTTTGGGAGGTGTAAGGTCTTCTTCTATTCTATCCCGATAAAATCTCCTTGAGACTGTATGTTCCTAAAAATTGAAAGTAGTGGCACTTCGTGTTTGCATACGCGCGGTGTCGTATTGTAGTGAATGTTGTTGTGGTTTAGATTGTGGTCGTCTTTTGTCTCTTTGGAGCTCTGTTGGCCTCGAGGTCCCCGTCTTTCGACGCAGTAGTGGCGCACCTCTTCTTGACGGAGGAGTAACTGTTGCTGCACAGGGATGGATTCTTCGAGACGAGATAGAACAAGGCATTCAAGTCATAACTTTGAGACGCCAAAGCATCCATCCAGTCATTGCTCGTCGCTGCGTCTTCTGTCTCTAACAGATTTCGGCGGATGCCGTATCGATTGAGACGTAGCAACATGTCCATTTCGGGTGTTAACAGCGACGATGAAGGCGTGGCATCGTCTTCCTCCTCCTCTTCCTCCTCCTCGAGTTCATCATTGTCGTCCTCATCATCGTTGGCTTCCTCCTCATCAATATCCTCGCCAATGCTCATCCACAAGACTTCCAAGACGGGATTGCAATGCAACATCTCTGTAAAGACAGAGGATATGGCTTTGGCATTCCTTCGCATGGCGGACTTGTGCTTGTTGTCGAGGACTTGGTGCTCATGGTAGTCGTGACTGTCCCCCGAATCCATGTCATTGTCTTCGGGTGAGTAGTCCAAAGAAAGCAATCGTAGAGTGCGGTTTACTTGGAGCGCTCGTGCCAAGTAAGTTGTGGTCGTAACATAGTCACTGCAGCCACGTATCAGAGGGTTGTTGTTGTCTTGGACATTGAGAATGAGTCGTTCCAGAGTTTTGTTCACACGCAGACAACGGGCCAGAGCAAGACCTATAGCAGGGGAAACACCCTTGGCATGGATAGTCAGCTCTGTCAAAGAAGTATTCCTTTCCAGACTTGTGATCAAAGATCGAACATCTTCCTCGTTGATATGCCGTTTGCCTCCCCAAATGGTCAAAGTCTTGAGACAACTATCCTTGCCATTGATAAGTTTGACCAAAGAAGGACCTGTACAGAGATTGGTATGAGTCACATTGGTCCCAGAAAGTGCCAAACGTTCCAATTGAGGGGCAGCTGCCAGCGCTTGGATCAAGGGATCCAGACTGGGCGTTCCAGAAGCCGGTTCACAAAACTCGAGACGCACTTCTTTCCAGCAACTTGGAGCTCTGCCCTGAATGGCTGCTTGTAGATGCACAAAGTCTTGTGGACCACCCAAAGTCATGATGGGTGCCGAGATCTTGAGAGAGGTCAGATGAGATGGCGACTGCTCGAAGAAGGCCGTCAAGGCGGAAACGGGAAGTGCCATGGGGGGACAACCAGGACGAGGACCTGTTTCTGTGTCCAGTGCTATTTCCAGTGCCTCTATTTGGGGACAGAGGGCACTCAGGGCGCCAAAGAGATGAACCATTTCCAGGCTAGACATCACAACGGCAGCCGCAGCACCTGCTGTCCCAGCAGGAGTGCCTTTGTTGCTGGTGGGTTGACTACTACTACTCATTCTACAACTAGAAGAGTTTCCATGGCGAATCACCACGTTCGTAATACAGGCAGCCCAATGAGGATTGGCCTGCAAGGAAGCCACTGCCAATCGCGTGGATTGTACACATCCTAGCGACAAGTCCAGAGAGCTTGGCCTGAAAGTAGCACCCCTTTCCATAGTGGTCTTCCCAGAAGGTCTGGATGCTTCGAAAACGACTGTTCTACTGTTATTGTTAATTATTTCTTGCACCATTTTGGACGACCCATTACTATGACTTGCTCAACAAACTTGGCGGTCCGCTCCGAAGTAAAGGACACTTTGAATGGTCGTGGGGTTTACTCTGGCCAATAGACTGTGTTTACTTTTGCAAACAGAGCTGAGTAGTCGGTGTGGAGTTGCTTCTGCTTATTAGTGGGTTGTGTTTGTTTTAGTAGACCCTGGAGCCTTCCATTTCTTCTTCCAATAAGAAGGAGACAGATACAACCACTCTGGGCGAAATAAAGCAAAAGGACAGCGGTGATGCGTGAAGGATCCGCCAATGAAATCCAAGAAAAGTGACACAGTAACATTCAAAGCGAAAAATATCTACTACTTTAAATAAAAAAATATGCAGAGAGAGCCCGAACACCATGACGAGCGTTTTACGTACATACATTATCTCAGACAACATGTGTGCCTGTGTGGAGTATGCGAGGACTGCTACTCCGACTAATGGAATTCTTAGTTTTGTATCAAAAACCGATAGTCCTAAATGAAATGAGATATTACTTAGTCACACATGCATTGCGGATTGGTGTGTTCCAATGAGAGCACATGATTTACGTCGATGTATGTACATAGAGTTTCTTCACCTAATCAGTGATTAAATAGAGTGCTTCGCGTAGTAGAACGTACTTCAACATTTGTATGCGAGCATTGCCGAACAAAGATAAAAATAGCCGATGACGATTGCTGGCCATGCGCGGATTATTAGAGGAAGATCCGTGGAGATCGATGACGCCAGGCAACCTGTTACAATGAACTGTGACAAACAGTACTTCACACATTACCCTGGCTCTAGACCTTTCTTGGACAAGATCAGTTTGTCGCCCTGCAGCCATGCTGGTTATTTCTGCGCATAAGAAGCTAAGAAGCATTTTTCCACAGCAATGAATCCTTACGTAAACGCGAACACGTACGCACTGAAAATGCACCTGCTGTAACACCCGTGCTCGTGCAGGTGTGGTGCGTACGACGTACGGCTTTAGTCCTCAACTTGGGAGGTTGGTTTTGCACAAACAACTCCTGGGATGGAAGTCTATCTGGGTCCTTAAAATTCGGTGGATAACATGAAAGGGCCATGGCACCTTGTCACAATGTTTGAAGTGCCCATCCCATGCAAGGTGTGCATGTCACAGTGGCAGCACATGAGAGAGAAAACATCAACTTGCATGGCATCCTGTGCGTTGTCACATGCATTCTGCAAAGGTTTGCGAATGTGGAGAGAATTCAAATTTGTTTGCAAAAGACATCTTGTGCACAATTCAAAATGGCTGTTGCTCTTTCAGTAAAATTTTCTCATCTCTTGTTGCCACGGACATGCCACTCACGTGCATTGGTGAACGCAACAAGTGGACAGATGAAGCACTGCAGCAGAAATGCATGATCAAAGGAGATTGACAACACACACAGAATCTGCCCTCCCAGTTCAAAAAACATGAGGTTTTTCTGAAAACAATGATGATGACAGTTTGAATCCACACAAAGAACAGTCTGGAAATGAGAGTTTGGCTGTGTGCATCATTGACACTGATTTCTCAAAAATTGTGTTTCAAATGTTTTGTCCACTTTCGGTTCTGTTGTCCAGACAGACCAAATGCAGAGGAAAAGTGTTAACAAAAAGATGAGCCCTGTGTTGTTGTGGATGCTCAGTTGTTTTTTCTTTGACAACACAATGATTTCAGAAACAGATGAACGTTGATCTGTTGTGCTCCATGGGTTTTGGCTGCTCATTGGCAGCAAATGCAGCATCTGCTTGGTTTTGTTTTCTTCCAACACGCTCCCAAAATCTATGATTGATTTCCTTTTGTCTCCAAATGAGCTTTCCTTTTGCACATCCATCAAAGCTCAAAGCATGACTGAATCCCTTTTTTGTTGGAGGGGTTTCCTTTGAAGGCATGCTGAACAGAAAAACTAGAACTCTTGGCCGGTGAATGCAAAGAAAGTGCGGTAACACAAAGGCCAAACGCAGGAAATGACTTAAGGGTGGTTATTCTGTGCTTTCTTTGTGTGTCTGTTGCGCCCTGGCCCTCCTTCTTTCACCTGCGATTCTGCATGTGCTACAATCGATCGCGCCCCGGCTAGTTGAGTAACCTCAATTGCATGACTCACTGGGCAAGCTGACGAAAGGTAAACTGCGGTTGAGCAGCTGGTTGAGTGCAAGCACGAATAGAAGTGCTACGCATCAAAGGCTACCCGCAATCACAGAATCGCCGGAGAACCGCTCCAAGGTTGGCCTATTTGAAGTCTCGTACAGCTTCGACTGTTGAACTATGTTTCGTATAAACGAAAAAAGCCAAATTCGTCTGTTCATAAATTAATACCTGTGCAAAATGATACCTATAAACTTTAAAAGAAATCCATACTCCTGTGAAACTCTCAATCGTCGCATCTTCTTTTCGTATGTTTGGCCGGGGAACGTATACGCTTTAAAAACACAATTCATCCAATCGTTCTCTGCGGCCGCGCCGTGATTGCTGATTTAGATGCAAAAAACGACAGCAAGAAGCAACAACACAATGCCGACATTCTCATTCGTTGTCACGCTGGCTGATACCTCTGCAGTTCTGGTAGAGGTCAATACTCCATCGTTCACCGACGGCTGCATGGATGGTTCCTTTGAAGGTTCAAACGAAGGAGCGACGCTAGGGTGGTTGGACGGAGTACTAACGGGGGGGACGCTGGGGTCGTGGCTGGGTGTTGGGCTGACGCTTGGCATCCAGCTTGGTAGCTGGCTAGGCCGACCGCTTGGCACCCAAGAGGGTATTGGACTGGAGCTCGGTAATTCACTGGGTAGGCTGCTCGGAAAGGAAGACGGTAAGGAGCTGGGAGAAACAGTGGCGGAAGGTGAAAAGCTTGGAGTCGACGACGGACTCGAAGACGGGAAGGAGCTAGGCAATCCACTTGGCACCAACGTCGGTCCATTGCTCGGCCCGGCACTTGGACTGAAAGTGGGCAAGGAACTGGGCAGGACAGAGTCCGAGTCCAAATCAGAAATAGGCGGCGAAAACTTTGGTTTGGATGGTATGTATGAAAGCATGGTTGCTTCACAACGATCCGCGTCAAAACGAATACAACGTTTTAGGACAGAGTTGTTGGCCCACACGCCTTGGCAATTCGAGAATTCCCCGTAATTGTTTTCATTTACCAAAATACTTGCGTCGACGCCTTCGAGATAGACGCCTGCCGACAGTTTCTTGCCATAGTAGGGTATGGGATCGACAAAAAAACAAGAATTTTTAATGGCAACGGACCCATGGCCAGAGACGTGAATCGCGGCATGACCACCAAAAGGCGGGTTGTCGCATTCAAAGACGCAACCTTCAAAGGTTGCTTTCCCGCTCGTGATGTAGACATGATTGTTTCGAAAGACACAATCGATAAACAAGGCGGCCAAATTCGCTTCAATGACGGCAGCTGGAGTCGTCCGCTCAATTTTCCCAACATTGGCTGTTCTCTCAAAGATACATTTGTCAAAGACGGTCATCGTTTGAGCGGACGCCGTGCGAGCCGTTGGTTGAGTGGCCGCCATGCGGCTGGCTCCATCGTCCGGGATCCCTCGAAAAGTGATTCCCAGAAACTCGGTCGCACTATCCAGTCGACCTTCAAAAACGCAATTGTCGCTGGGCAAACCATGGTTGCCGCATTGAATCGTGTGTACGTCGATGCGCTCGAGAAGATTCGGAACTAGTATGTGTGCGCCAGGACACAGAATGATGGTTTCTCCTCGATGCTCTGCCGCAGCGGCCGTTTGAATGTCCTCCCACGTAGTGAAACCAACGACGCGTTCATCGGTTGCGCATTTCGTAGGTCCATAATGACTGGCCGAGACCAGGGCAGGGCCCGCGAACAGAAGAAACATCTTGAAAACCAACATGGCGATGCTTGAACGTAATGCAATGTAGAGGCAAGAAAAGAGAATGGTTGATGAATATATGAGAATGAAAAAATGAGGGAGACGCGTTTTCTTTGGTTGATGTGAAACGTCAACGGCTCTTTTTTTGTGTCGTCGTAACTCGAACGCTAATAACTCAAACATACCAACATGTTCTTATTTACCCCTAACCCCAGTAAGAAGAGGTCGGAGGCCCACCTGGGCCGGGAAAACCAAGCAGATGCAATTCTATTCTGCGAGAAGCCGCGAACCATGGGAATATTACGTACTCCAGTACGAGCCGAAAGGAATCGGAATCCTAGTCGTCCAAACGGTACTCCGCAAACATTCAAACTCGAGTCCAGTCTTGTCTGGTTATCGCGTTTACGAATTTTCAGCAGGACCCTTTGAGTTTTGACCACTATGCAACGTTTTCTCGTCGACCACGTCAACATGCGAAAGAGTACGCGCTGCGCGTCGAGGAATCTCATGCAGTTTTTGCGATTGCATAAAGCAGACGTCAACAGCAACCATCACTGTGACCGGCACTTTGAGATTCCTCCGGTGGTGATATTCCTCTTCTTTCGAAGTCGGCTGTGCAGTTGCACAGGCAAATCGGTCAATTCTCACCCAAACAAGAGACAAACAAACACTATTTTGCCCACAATTTCCGAAAGAGCCATCACAACTTATCTCGACTAGTACTACTACTAGACCTACAATTGTTGCTAGCCAATACCAACTATACATTCACGATGATGTCTTGCAATAAAATTTCACAGACGGCAGCAGTATCACTGATGCTACTGCTGACTGTCACTTCGACGTCTGCGTTTCATCAACAGTCTCCTGCGTTTGCTCGACATTTGCCTTCGCATGATGCGTCCAAGGCGAATCCAATGAAATTGGTTTCCCGTACCAGCAGTAGCACACCAACGACTCAACTGTCCATGACATTGGAAGATGTCAACACCTTTTATGCAACCTACCCATTACAAGCGGCTGTACTAACATGTGGTGTCAAAGCCTCCTTAGCGGACTGCGTCGCCCAAATTCGGAACTGGAGTCAAACCGATCGAGCGATTGAACTGAAACGAAATGCGGCATACATTTTGTACGGTGGCATCTTTATTGGTCTCTTTTGTCACATTGAATACGACATGATCTTTCCACAACTCTTTGGAACCTCTCATGACATGACGACCGTCGTCGAGGAAGTTTTGTTTGACAATTTTGTCAGTGCACCTCTCATGTGGCTTCCACCCGCCTACTTTATCAAGGCCTTCATGTTTGATTATCCCATGCAAGAAGGATTGGAGAGGTACTTTACCGATATTCGGGAAGGACTCTTGCTCAAGTACTGGGCTTTGTGGCTTCCAGCCCAAACCATTTCCTTCTCGGTCGTTCCCGATCATATGCGCATTGTCTTTATGGCCTGCATCTCCTTTGGATGGTTCATTCTGTTATCGTCCCAACAAAGCAAGACCGACGAAACTGCAGACGCTCTTGTTTTGGAAGAAGAGCTAGCAGCTGAAGAAGAAACTGCCACCCCTATTGCTGTGGGGGGAACGCCCTGAATTTGCTAGTGCACTTTGCATTAGTGGGTGCTAAAGCCGAGAACCCGACAACATCACGGTGCTACAACCACCAAGGATGGTGACACCTGCCGTGTCGTCGGGGCTATGCTGCATGTATAATCATTATCGGATGATGTCTAAGGTACATCATACCTCGAAAAGAGGACAAGCGCTTTGCCTGCACAAACTCTGGTTTGGAAATCTAGAACCTGAAGCACTGATTCATAGTTTGGTTAGATCTCAAACAGATACGCACTCTAGCAAATAGAGTGCCTTCTACTTTAATTCATAACATCTTATTTTGAATACTACCTTCACACACTATATCTACCAGTCTAGGCGTTTTGTTCTTTGTTGTAGCCTAGCTAGCTAGTACTAGTAGCCAGCTTTTGCCAGCTAGCACTACTGTAGCTATCTATTACTCCGAGTACTAGCTAGTACGTTATCCACGTTGTTATCTCTACTAGGCAAGACAAATAAGGTTCCGGGTGGTCGCAACGGCAGAAGTATAGATTTAGACCTCGCAAGTGCGAGGTCCAGTCTTTCATTAGTGTGAAGGTCGCGAATTTTGCAAAGCTAGGTCGCACACTCATCACAAACCTTGGTCGAAACCTGGGAATGAATCATTGCGTGCCTGCAGGGGCGTGCCTCACGGGACCAAAAATCGTGTCACGACTGGATTTCGCGCGCGCGCGCATTTCAGTCACGCGAACACGTCATCAAAATGTCGTATCTTTTTATCCGACAATTTTTAAAAAACTGTACGATAAAATTGTAGGATAAAAATTGTCGGATAAAAACATGCGACAAAACATACGACAGATCATGCGACAGGTAGATAAGCTCCTTCACGATGGATGGATATCGATGTTGCCATGAGATAGGCTATGTAGCTACTATAATAAAGTGTCTACATACCTACAGCACATGTGTTAGCTAACGTTTCGATC
>Ga0163149_10008112_pt1 | contig 10458 bp, 9 predicted proteins | sample OliLakLV19MP5G1_FD_148604 | JGI IMG/M metagenome (GOLD analysis project Ga0163149, IMG submission 148604) | Freshwater microbial mat bacterial communities from Lake Vanda, McMurdo Dry Valleys, Antarctica - Oligotrophic Lake LV.19.MP5.G1 | ecosystem: Environmental > Aquatic > Freshwater > Lake >...
TTATTTTAAACAAGCGTACCCAATCTACCACCAAAGACGAAGAATCGTTCTTGCAAATAAGAGCACATTTGCCTCCACAGTCCATTCCAGTTTCTAAACCGTTCTGTCTTCCATCAAAACAATTTGGACTTGATCTCCAAACTAAATATCCAACTCCTGCCAAAAACAGGATGATGCCCAAAAGGGCCAAACTAATAATAATTCTTCTTTGCTTTGCCCATGTGAGTTCGAGTACCATATTAGTTATTGAGGTTAGTTAGTGAATTGCTTTCTTAAGAAAAATAAACTTGTAATTATAAATACTGATATAGATAATACACCAATTACAGATGGAAGTAGAATGGAAGAATATAACATGTCTCTATAATTAATGATGAAGTGAGTAATAAGATAGGTTTGAAAAAAAATTCCTATATAGGGCGCAAGATGCTTGCGTTTGAACAAGCTGAATGAAATAAAAAAATGAACGAAGGAAATAAAGACGGAGAACAGTGCCCAACCTCGAAAACCAACCGCATATGACTCAAGAGCAGACAACACAAAGAGCGCCCCTCCAATAAAGAATATGAGCGCAATGACTGAAATAAAGATATGAGAGTGCTTACTCATGCGTAAATTGTAGCACATCTTTATAAGGAGAGAGGTTATTGAATATTTGGTTCTGGCGACTAGCTACTTTCCCCTCCAAAGAGTATCATCGCCTCAAGAGAACTTAACTACTGAGTTCGGAATGAGATCAGGTGTGGCCCCTCCGATGAATCACCAGAACTAAATATTCAATAACCGAGATCTTTTCTTATAACTAACAAACAGGTAACTAACACAAAACAATTGTGGCGTTCAGGTTTCCTAATAGGATTTGACGGATTAGTATTTCTCGGCTGAACGCATTACTGCGCTTACACCTGAAACCTATCAACCTAGTCATCTCCTAGGGGTCTATGATTTCTTATCTTGAAGCTGGCTTCGCGCTTATATGCTTTCAGCGCTTATCCATTCCCGACTTAGCTACTCTGCGATGCCCTTGGCAGGACAGCAGACACACCAGAGGTCAGTTCACTCCGGTCCTCTCGTACTAGGAGCAAATCTTCTCAAAAATCAACGCCTGCAGTAGATAGGAGACCAACCTGTCTCACGCTTGTGTATATCAGCCTTTCGGCCAATTACTCCGATTACTCGAAGGTTCGGACTGTAATATCATCTCGACAAAATAAATTGCGAGATGGTTGACGTTCAGTCTCTACGGGTTCAAGAGTTTGTCCAAATTATTAATTTGGTTACAAATCTTAATTCCCTCGGTGTTGGCCATTCACGAAATATGAATTGGGCTTTCTCCGATATAAGTCAACTGCTTTCTATCATGTCTCCATGACAGACCGCCGTTTTGGTTGGTCACTAACATTTCTATCATCGTATTGCTACGATATGTGTCGAAAAAACTAAATAACAGTGTTCAATATAATTTGAACTTTTGTCCTCTAAGGATTCAGAGTGTTCAGAAGTGTAAAAACAACAAATTATAAATAATAAGTTGAAAGTAGACTCCTGAACGGTCTGAACCCAGCTCGCGTAACTTTTTAAATGGCGAACAGCCATACCCTTGGGACCTTCTCCAGCCCCAGGATAAGTTGAGCCGACATCGAGGTGCCGAACTGTGCCGTCGCTATGGACGCTTAGGCACAACCAGCCTGTTATCCCCAGAGTAGCTTTTGTCTGATAATCTTCCACAGCATCTAATGCCAATGGTCGGTTCACTATGTTCCGCTTTCGCGTCTGCTTGACAGATACGTCTTACAGTTAAGCCAGCTTGTGCCATTACACTATCGGTATGGTTTCCATTCACACCTAGCTGACCTTAATAAACTCCTCCGTTACTTTTTAGGCATTTGTACGTTCCCCATTTTGGCTTTCATAGACTCAATAAGAGAAGTATAAGGTTCTATCATATTTCTAAAATCTTTTGATGATTCTGATTTGATATATAATCTCCAATATTTTTCTTTTTGTCTGTGAAGGCTCGTTTGAATTTTTAATTTTTCTGCAAATACACTTTGCACTCTTTCGAGATCACTTTTAGTGAATCCGAGAGTATGAATTATGAATGTATTATGTTTCTCTGATTTCCAGGAACCATCATCCATAAACCATACCGCGATACTAAGTGGATCTAACAACTTACTAATTATTTGAGGAACTACCTTCTTGCCATTAGCATAAAACTGTTGACCATAAAACCTAAAGGCTCCATGGGAATATGTGGTGAATCCTACATATTCTTTAGTGTTTGCTTTTGACTTTCTGTATATTCCTCCTCGAACCCATTCTTTGAAATGATTATATAACCATTCAGTGTAGTCATTTTGTAGAATTTGGTGTTCAATCTTGAGTCGATAAGTCTTTCCCATATCTCGAGTCTCAAGATGACCATCTCCTAACAAAGTTCCTATAAGGATAGATCTTTGTATATCAGTAAGCTTAAGAGTTTTTTTATATTCTTTAATTTCTTTTGTATTCATTGGGTTTCTTGTTAACTAACAAGACTTCATGTTGCCATGAAGATCGGACTATATCTTCTACTAAATTAGTAGATCAGCGTGTAGTCTCTGAGGGGTCAAACTTATTACAGTCGACTTCCCTGCTAGTTGTCCGCACCGAACGGATTTTTACTCTTACGAGTACCGTCGGATTCACCGGATATTCCAGCATATAGCTGATTGCTCGCATACAGAATTTCATCTATAACGCCCCCTGTTTTATTTGTTTCGCATTTATCACGTGCATGAGGCGCCATGGCTTTGACACACCAATAAATTGATGTGCCTAAGGATAGCGCCCCACTAAAACTGCCCGCCAGATACTGTCTCTCATCGTTTTTTCCGTTGAGGTTAGAATATACACAAATACAGATGGCTATTTCACTGTTGACTCCATACTAACCGAAATTAATACTTCAAAGTCTCACCACTATTCTACGCAGCAGAAATGTATATTCAATACCAAGTTGCAGTAAAGCTTCTGGGGTCTTTTCGTCTAACTGCAGGTAAGCGGCATCTTCACCGCTATTGCATTTTCACCGAGCAGGTCCCCGAGACAGTTCTCCAGTCATTACACCATTCGTGCGCGTCTGAACTTACCAGACAAGGAATTTCGCTCTTCTATTCCTTAGCAGAAGGACTCTATCTTCATCCTCTCCCTTTCGGTAGATCGGATGCACGGCGTTGGTCGCTTGTTAACCGTGTATGGACTAAACATGCATTACTGCATGTTAGGTAGCATGATGTGTAATTATTTAACTTATTTTCCAAAAACTCTCTAACAGTCCTAGTCCTTCTGGAACTTTCTTGCGAAAGTTCCAGAACCTTAGGACCGTTATAGTTACGGCCGACATTCACCCGGGCTTACAACGGTCAGCTTGATATAATCGCACCGCCATCGTTTGACCTTCGGGCATTGGTCAGGTGTCACCCCCTATACATCCTCTTACGAGTTCGCAGGGAGCTGTGTTTTTGGTAAACAGTTGCCAGAGATACTTTAGCTGCGGCCTCCTAAATTAATAGGAGGCAAGCCTTATTCCGAAGTTACGGCTGCTTTTTTGCCGAGTTCCTTGGGGACTTCTCACTCGTTCGTCTTGGGCTACTCGCCCTGATCACCTGTGTCGGTTTGCGGTACGGTCAGTATATTCATAAGTTTAGAGATTTTTCTTGGAGGAGTGCTTTATCTTGTTTGTCCGTCTTTCGGCGGACATTCATGCTTTGCTTGGACTTAATGAGTTCCGGATTTGCCTAGAACTCGTCCTTACAACACAAACGTAAATCCAATTATACGCAAGACATACTACTCCCCGTCCTCCCATCACTGAATATAGCGGTCATGGAATATTAACCATGTGTCCATCGGATGCGGCTTTCGCCATCTCCTTAGGCCCGACTAACCCTTCGCCGATTGTCGTAGCGAAGGAAACCTTGATCTTTCGACGTGCGGGGTTTTCACCCGCATTGTGGTTACTTGTGCCAACATTCTTACTTCGTAACGCTCCAGCATGGGTCACCCCTTTGCCTTCAGTGCGATACGAACACTCTCCTACCGCTCCCATCTTACGAATAAGATGAAAGCCCTCAGCTTCGGTATCATGTTTAACCCCGATCATTTGCGGCGCGGAATCTCTGGATGAGTGAGCTGTTACGCTATCTTTAAAGGATGGCTGCTTCTAAGCCAACCTCCTCATTGTCAGAGAAATTCTACCACCTTAAGTGTACTTAACATGAATTTTGGGACCTTAACTTGAGATCTAGGGCTGTTTCCCTTTTGACCAGTGGAGCTTAGCCCCCACGGTCTAACTGCTAGACTTTTGATTTTGAGTATTCGGAGTTTGATAGATCCCGCGAGATTTCTCCCTGTCAGGACCTTCCAGTGCTCTACCCCTCAAAAGAACATCTAACGCTAGCCCAAAAGCTATTTCGGAGAGAACCAGCTATTACCAAGTTCGATTAGCTTTTCACTTCTTACCACAAGTCATCCCAATGTGTTGAACGGCAAAAGGGTTCGGGCCTCCATCTACCTTTCGGTAAACTTCACCCTGCTCATGGCAAGCTCACTTGGCTTCGGGTCTGATGCATACTACGAACGCACTATTAATACTCGGTTTCCCTGTGACTGCGTCCCGTAGGACTTAGCCGGGCAGTATGCAACAACTCGTTGGCTCATTCTTCAATAGGCACACGGTCGAGGACAGCATTTAATTGCGTGCCCTCTTCCATTCCTTGTAAACATATGGTTTCAGTTCTATTTCACTCCCCTCGCCGGGGTTCTTTTCACCTTTCCCTCACGGTACTAGTTCACTATCGATCTTAAAATGTATTTAGCCTTAGCGGTTAGTTCCGCTGGATTCCCCCGAGCCATTCGTGTCTCGAGGTACTCAAGAGTAACAAGAAGAGTCATATTGTTTTCGCTTAAAGGGCTTTCACCTGCTTGGGCCAAACGTTCCAGTTTGTTCTGCTAACAATATGATTTGTAACTCTTTGTAATAAATTACGTTTGCTATCTTACAACCCCGAATCACCCAATCAAAGGCACTTAAAAAGCGCCTTTAATTGGAGAATTCGGTTTGGGCTCTTTCGTTTTCGCTCGCCGCTACTAACGAAATATCGTCCTTACGGACATTCTTTTCTATTCCTCTGGGTACTGAAATGTTTTACTTCCCCAGGTAACACCTCCTGAATCTAGTTCAGGATTCCCGCACAAGGCGGGAGGGTTTCCCCATTCGGAGATCTCCGGATCAAAGGTTGTTAGGCACCTCCCCGAAGCATATCGCAGCTACACAGCGTCCTTCATCGTCATTTTAAGTCAAGGCATCCACCATATGCTCTTAGTTTCCTATTAGGAAATCTAAAAACCACAATTATTTTATGTTTACTATCTTTACCTGTTTACAGATGTACCTTACTCAGATACATCTTTTTGTCCGCCTCCAACTGAAAAGACCTCTCATCATCCTTTGATATAATCTCGGGATAAATTGTCGGGGCGGGATGAAGTTTTCAATGTGTCATTCGTACTATGTTAATCTCGGCTTAAAAAAACCGCTCCTTTTGGAGCGGTTTCTAATAACACTCAAAATTGAGGTTATAAGTAGCGCTCCAAATTTAGGGTGATTAACATATTTCGGTGTAAGGTCGAGTATATATGATTGAATATAATTGTCAAATACTAAAAAGACCCCTCCGGCACTATGCCACAGAGGGGTCTTTTTTGAGGTTTTAAGGCCTATTTATTCCTTAGTTAATCCTTACTTATCCCCTATTTCCCGCTTGATTTTATCAATCAATTCAGAGGCATGAGACTGTCCTCCGAGACCGAAGGCAATACCAATCGCAATCGCTAGAGCAACCACGATTCCTGTGAAAAGAATACGAATAAGGTCTGCTCCGATACCAAGCTGTACAAGTACAGTGAGGATTGCAAATACCCAAATAATCCACTTAGTAACGGCACCAAGGAGAGCTGCTGATTTTAGTTCTGCTGTCTTTGCTGATGCACGAACAATTTTTTGCATTACATCACCAACTAATACAGCAACAAGAAGAATAAGAACTGACACGATTACTTGTGGAAGGTATGCAATTACAATTGCCTGCAAGAATGCAGTTACCTGTACCAAACCAAGAACTTGGAATGAAGAGAGGAGGAATATCACAATGATAAACCACTTCACTAACGCACCAACAAATGCCCCTGAGTTAAGACGAATATCTCCCTTTCGAAGAGTATCTTCTACTCCTGCGTGTCGAAGAGCAGAATCAACCTTAAGCGATACGAAGAGCTTTTGTATCAAGCTTGCAACGAATACACCAATAATCCAACCAATAACAAATATTGCAAGAGCAACTATAAGGCGAACACCTACCACAATGAGTGCTGGCCATACTGCTTGAAATGAATCAAGAAGTGTTAGACCGTATGAATTCATCATAAAAATTAAGATATTACTATTAATTACTAGCACAGTAATTATACCACAGGTAAAAAAGGAAAAGTTTATTTAACCCCCAATCGGTCAAAGGCAACCTGATGAGGAAATTCGAGAATATCGCGGATGAGGCGGTCTCCAATACCCATACGATAGTGGAAGTCTTCAGTTTCAAGAACAGCATAACTGAGCTCCCTTCCAATCTCTGACTCAAGCTTCTTGATGGTACGAGAAAGAGAATCTCGATTAAACTGATTACCTATTATAAGCATGTCTACCCTGCTCTCTGGATGATTGATGAATAGTCCCGAAAGGACAAGTGCTTTAAGTTTACATGTCTTACCAATCTTCTTCACCAAACTATCAAAGCTAACAGCAACGCTGTGGGTCATGAGTTCGCGAAGTGGACTGAGGTGAGCAAAAGTATCGTTGATATACCACATCTTTCGAGCGCCTGTTCCTTTGCTTTTTATTAGCTTTATTTTTTGGAGAAGGGTAATTTCTTTTCGAATCTGACTCGCAGTAAGACGCGTACGCTGAACAATAATCTTGGTAGTAAAGAACTGATCAGGGTTAAATATGAAGAGACGCATTATCTTTACTTTCGCTGCGCTTCCAAACAATTTCTCGAGTGTTTCCATGCCGGTAATCATACACGAAAATGGGGTCAGGAGCTATTTATTTCTTAAGGTAAAATTAATAACAAAAAAACACCGTCTCTCCAGGGCACGCGTAGTTTCTTACTAGAAACCCGCTCGGTTGGTTTGCTGTTGCAAACCAAAACCCCTTCCAAGACAGTGTTGTTTTGTTACTGTTTTTTTGAATCAGAAAATAGCTCCTGACCCCTATTTCAACTCAACCTTTCCACCAGCGTCCTCAATTTGCTTCTTGAGAGCTTCGGCTTCTTCTTTCTTCATTCCTTCCTTAAGCATTGCGGGTACTCCGTCTACGATATCCTTAGCCTCCTTAAGTCCAAGTCCGAGAACTTCCTTAACGATCTTGATGATACCGATCTTCTGAGCTCCGGCGTCCTTAAGTTCTACGTTGAAAGTAGACTTCTCTTCAGCTGCGGCTGCGCCCCCTGTTGCGGGACCCGCTACTGCTACAGCGGCTGCTGATACTCCAAATTTCTTTTCGAGGAACTTTACGAGTTCGTGAAGTTCGAGTACTGACATCTTCTCGATGGCTTCAACAACTGACTTGAACTGTGCAGGAGTTTCAACAACTTCTACAGGGTTTGTATTTTCATCTGTCATAAATAATTTATTTTAAGTGATTAATTTGTGTCAAAGGTGCCCTTTGACATTCGATTGTAATTACTGCTTCTTCTCTGCGATTGCGTTAAGTGCAATGACAAATCCCTGAATAGGAGAATTGATGAGGTTGACGAACTGCCCACGAAGTACTTGAAGAGAAGGGATTGTCGCAATCGACATCATGCTCTCTTTGTCCTTGTAGACACCTTCGAAGATTCCTCCGAGGATCGCCAACTTACCTGCAAACTTCTTCTGGAAAGAGTACACTTCACGAGCAGGCGCAATTGCGTCCGCCCCGTATGCTAAAGCTACCTCTCCATCAAGAGCAGGGAGTTCGTTTTCATAGTTACCTCCTTCAAGAGCTTTCTTGATGAGAGTTTTCTTTGTAACGAAGTACCCTACTTCTTGTGCGCGAAGTGCTCGACGCATTTCGCTAGATTCTGTCACATTGAGTCCGTGAAAGTTCACGAACACAACAGAAGAAGAATCTTTTACTGCACCCTTGATTTTCTCAAGAGTTTCTTTCTTTTGTTCTTTTGTAATGGGCATTGTTTGAGTAGGTTTTAACTACTTTTAAATCAATAATGGTCGACCAAAGCCAGATGAGTTTACCTCTCTTACAGGACTTATTGTCGCCTGTAGTCTCTGAAGCTTTGGTAGGAATATACCAGAACTTCTCTTTTTTATCAATACTTGGATAATTTAGGAATTGTTTAGGTTTTCTTTACGGTTTCTTCAGCAGGGATAACATACACTTTCATCAGAATGAGAACCTACCTGCCCTACATCCTGTTCGTCACCATCTTCAGTATTGTAATCCTGCTCTTCTTGAGTTATCAACTCCTTTGCGGAGTCGAAGCTGTTTTGGACCGTTTTTAATACCATTTTGCCGATTCTTTGGAGTCGGTTTTTTATATTTTTAAGGGGCAGAGGGGAATTGCGTTCTGAAGCGATTTCTTTTGGTTGTTTTTTATTATCTGGATTTTCGTTTTCATTTATCCTCTCTTCATCCACCACACCATCACCATCAAAGTCGATTTGCATGTTGAATGTATTTGTTTGGTTGGAGTCACCAGAAGAATATTCGAGGGTTGCTCTCGTTGAAGACGAGACGGGAATGTGTGAGAAGATGGCTTCAGTTGTTACTATTTCCCCCACTGTTTTAGTAATATCAAAACTAAAAATTCCGTCGCCTGTTCCTTGAATTAAAATATGTATTTCATTCTGCTGTCCGTTTTGCGGTTCGAGCATGGTAATGTATTTCCCTTCTCCCACTTCTTCATACACACTGTTGGGGATTTCTAATTTACTACGCTCTGTTACTCTGCCCTGCGAGTCGGTGATGTGTAAAGTGACAGGAGAATGTACAGCAAATGTAAGGATGGGGTGGTTTGTATCCCCAACAAACGAACCATGTTTCTGTACAATGTATGGAGACGTAGAAGAACTTATTCCAAGAATATTTTTAATGAGGTTGTGGATAGGTTCCGCTTCAAATATGGTTGCGTGATGTATTTTATTACTATTCCGCGACCTGTTATATCCGCTAATATCAAAGAGAAATGATGACCCCAATAAATGTTCCTTATCAACTATTGCACTTGCCACTTCCACAACCCCATCACCTACCACCGTCTTCAATGTCTTATGATCGAGAGTTTGAATAGGGATACAGGTTGGGCCTGCGGTCAAAGCACAAGACTCTTTTGTGAAGTATTCGATTCCTGATGTGGTTGGGAAATTAATACCAGCAATCTGATATATCGGAATATTAGTTACAACATTACCTATTACAGAATGAAACTCAAGAGCTCTTTGAAACAAGTCTGGGTTTAGTAATAAAGGTTGTGAGAGATTGCTAAAGGTGTTTTCGGAAATTACTCTTCCATCATTTGTACCTAAAAGAAAAGCATTTAATGAATCTGTAGACATGAGTGATTCTCCGTACGCTTCACGAAAACCTGAAACAAGATTAGTAGAACTTGCGAAGCTCACCAGCGGGACCAGTCTGTTTTTAAGAAAATCACCCACAGGAAGCAGGTTGTACGCACCAAGCATGTTTCTTCCCCATTCTCGTGCAGTCTCTTTGTTCACATACAGACCAAGAGCCACGCTTTCTCCGTCTCCATGAAGTAGTGAACCTATCGTTTGTGCAGAGCCAAGCTGAGGAGTGGCAACAAGCACCGATGACTTCAGGGCAAGCTCTCCAAAATCGGGATTGATGACCGACAAGATTTTCTTAACCATGAGCCCTCCATTGCTGTGACCTACCAAAATCACCTGACCGTCGTACGAGTGCTGGGCAAGGTGTTGAATTTTACCGAAGATCTTTCCGGATATTAAAAGGTCTTTGCGCCAGTCGTACTCAACTGTGTCCCATTCCCTTATAACCCCAGAAGACACTAAACTATCAAACATATCTGAAATTCCTTGGTACACATCCGTATCAAAAACACCAAAGCCAACATTCGTCCTCTTTATCATCTCCCCCACAGAAACATTTGAGTTGATACTGTTACCACCTTCATTAAGAAACAGATCTCGCACATCACTGTTACTGTTTGCTTCCCATAGTTGCCTGTCACCATCAAAAAGTCGTGTGCCTTTAAACCCTGGGATAAAGAGAACGCTCGAACAACACCTGGAAGATGAACCTATTGATCGTGGTTGAGGGAAGAAGATAGGTTCCAATTCTTTGAGGTAGCCTTCTCTGTCAAACGGTTCCTCCGCATACAC
>Ga0163149_10008118_pt1 | contig 10450 bp, 8 predicted proteins | sample OliLakLV19MP5G1_FD_148604 | JGI IMG/M metagenome (GOLD analysis project Ga0163149, IMG submission 148604) | Freshwater microbial mat bacterial communities from Lake Vanda, McMurdo Dry Valleys, Antarctica - Oligotrophic Lake LV.19.MP5.G1 | ecosystem: Environmental > Aquatic > Freshwater > Lake >...
GTTCAGGGTCGATCGTGATCGAGTACTTGTGCAGGCGTTGCGGTTCGGCGGCCTGCGCGACGCAGACGACCGACAACAGCCCCGCCGCGATTCCGCGCAGGATCCGCCTGGTCAAGCCACAAGCTTCAAGCCACATATGCACTATCCCCGCAGACAGCATGCCACATGCGCATTCGAGCCACGATGCGCAAGGAAGTTCGGGTGGAAGGTCCGCGCTCAGGCGGCAAGGGCCGCGCCAGGTTCGTACGACAGATTCGGTGCCAGCCAGCGTTCGGCTTCCGGCAGGCTCATGCCCTTGCGGCGGGCATAGTCTTCCACCTGGTCGCGGTCGATTTTCGCGACGGCGAAATACTGCGATTGCGGATGTGAGAAGTAGAAGCCGCTGACCGCGGCAGTCGGCAGCATGGCGAAGGATTCGGTCAATGTGATGCCCGCCGCCTGCGGCGCGCCCAGCAGATCGAACAGCAACCCCTTCTCTGTATGCTCCGGACACGCGGGATAACCGGGCGCGGGACGGATGCCGCGGTACTTCTCGTCGATCAGATCGTCGACGCCCAGGGCCTCTTCGGCAGCATAACCCCAGAACTCTCGCCGCACGCGCCGGTGCATCAGTTCCGCAAAGGCTTCGGCCAGGCGGTCCGCCAGGGCCTTTAGCATGATCGCGTTGTAATCGTCGTGCTTGGCTTCGTAGGCCGCCACCCGCTCGTCGATGCCGACGCCGGCGGTCACCGCGAAGGCGCCAATGTAATCGCGCGCGCCGGAATCCTTCGGAGCCACCATGTCGGCAAGGCACAGGTTCGGCTTGTCTTGAGGCTTGACCATCTGCTGGCGCAAGAAATGGAAGGTGGCCGCCAGCCTGCCGCGTGACTCGTCGGTGTAAACCTCGACGTCGTCACCAACGCTGTTCGCAGGAAACAGGCCGATCACCGCAGCGGCGCCCAGCCATTTGCCGGAAATGATCCGGGCCAGCATTTCCTGTGCATCGTCGAACAGGTTGCGCGCCGCTTCGCCTACGACCTTGTCCTGCAGGATCTTCGGATAGCGCCCGGCCAGTTCCCAGGTCTGGAAGAACGGCGTCCAGTCGATGACCTTCGCAATTTCGCCCAGCGGGTAATCCTTGAACGCCCTGAGGCCGATGAGCTTCGGTACCGGCGGCACATAGGCGCTCCAGTCGGTCTTCAGCCCATGCTGGCGCGCCTGCGCGATCGGGTAGTGCGGGCCCTGGCCTTTCTTTCCCTTGTGCTGGCTGCGGGTCTTCTCCATTTCTTCCCTGACCTTGCGCACGTAGTCCTCGCGGATTTCCTTCGAGATCAGGCTGGTGCATACACCGACCGCGCGCGATGCATCCGGCACCCACACCGTCGGACCCGAATAGTTGGGCTCGATTTTCACCGCGGTGTGGACGCGCGATGTCGTGGCACCGCCGATGAGCAGCGGCAGCGTGAACCCCTGGCGCTCCATTTCCCTGGCGACGTGCGCCATTTCCTCGAGCGAAGGCGTGATCAGGCCGGACAGGCCGATGATGTCAGCCTTCTCTTCGCGCGCTATCCGGAGGATTTTTTCGGCAGGCACCATGACGCCGAGGTTCACCACGTCGAAGTTGTTGCACTGGAGCACCACGGACACGATGTTCTTGCCGATGTCGTGCACATCGCCCTTGACCGTGGCGATCACGATCTTGCCCTTGCTCTGGCCGCTGGTGCCGGACTTCGCTTTCTCCGCCTCGATATAGGGAATCAGGTGGGCCACCGCCTCTTTCATCACGCGCGCGGATTTCACCACCTGGGGCAGGAACATCTTGCCGGCGCCGAACAGGTCGCCGACCACGTTCATGCCGTCCATCAGCGGGCCTTCGATCACGTGAATCGGGCGCTCCGCCTGCAGCCTGGCCGCCTCGGTATCCTCGACGATGTAGGTGTTGATGCCCCGCACCAGAGCATGCGTAAGGCGTTCGCCGACGCTGCCGTTGCGCCAGGCCAGGTCCTCCTTCGACACCCTGGCGTCGCCCTTGTAGCTTTCTGCGAAATCGACGAGGCGCTCCGTCGCATCGGGCCGGCGGTTGAAGAGGACGTCCTCGACGAGTCCGAGCAGGTCTTGCGGAATTTCCGCATAGACGCCGAGCTGGCCGGCATTGACGATGCCCATCGTCATTCCAGCCTTTACCGCGTGGTACAGGAATGCGGTATGGATGGCCTCGCGGATCGGCTCGTTGCCACGGAACGAGAACGAGATGTTGGACACGCCGCCGCTGATGCTTACGTGCGGCAGCGACTTTCTGATCGCACGCGTGGCTTCGAGAAAATCGATGGCGTAGATGTTGTGTTCCTCGATGCCGGTCGCGATGGCGAAGATGTTCGGATCGAAAATGATGTCCTGCGGCGGGAAGCCGGCCTCTTTCTGCAGCAGATGATAGGCCCGCGTACAGATCTCGATGCGCCGCGCGAGCGTATCCGCCTGCCCTTTCTCGTCGAATGCCATCACCACCGCGGCGGCGCCGTAGCGCCGGACCAGCCGGGCCTGGCGCAGGAATTCCTCTTCGCCTTCCTTCATGCTGATCGAATTGACGATGCATTTACCCTGCACGCATTTCAGCCCGGCCTCGATCACCTCCCATTTGGAGGAATCGATCATGACCGGCACCTTGCATATATCCGGTTCCGAACCGACCAGATTGAGGAAGGTCGTCATCGCCTTCTTCGAATCCAGCATCGCTTCGTCCATGTTGACGTCGATGACCTGGGCGCCGTTCTCCACCTGCTGGCGGGCAACCGACAGCGCTTCAGCGTAGTTGTCGGCCAGGATCAGGCGCGCAAAGGCCTTGGAGCCGGTTACGTTGGCGCGTTCGCCGACGTTCACGAACAGTGTTTCGTCGCCGATGTTGAGCGGTTCCAGTCCGGAAAGGCGCAGCTTCTTCTCGACCTCGGGCAACTTGCGCGGTGGGATGTCCTTCAATGCTTCGCTAACGGCCTTGATATGCGCGGGCGTCGTGCCGCAGCAGCCACCTGCGATGTTCAGGAACCCGGCCTCGGCAAATTCCTTCAGGAACGACGCGGTGTACTCCGGACTTTCGTCGTACTCGCCGAATGCATTCGGCAATCCTGCGTTCGGATGCAGGCTGGTGAACACGTCGGCGACTTTTGCCAGCTCCTCGATATACGGGCGCAGGTCCTTGGCGCCGAGCGCGCAATTGAGTCCGACCGAAAGCGGCCGCGCATGCGAAATGGATGTCCAGAAGGCTTCGGTGGTCTGGCCGGAGAGCGTGCGGCCGCTGGCGTCGGTGATGGTTCCGGAGACCATCACCGGCACCTGCACCCCGTGCCGTGCGAAATAATGGTCGATCGCGAACAGCGCGGCCTTGCAGTTCAGTGTGTCGAATACCGTTTCGACCATCAGCAGGTCCGCGCCGCCATCCAGCAATCCGCGCACGCATTCGGTATAGCAGGCCACCAGTTCGTCGAATGAAATATTGCGGAAGCCAGGGTCGTTGACTTCGGGTGACAGCGAGGCCGTGCGGTTGGTCGGTCCCAGAACGCCGGCAACGAAGCGCGGCTTGCCCGCCGTTTTCGCGCTGAATTCGTCGGTCGCGGAGCGGGCGAGTCTGGCTCCGGCGCTGTTCAGTTCGAACACCGTCTGCGTCAGGCCATAATCGACCATGGACACCGAATTCGAATTGAAAGTATTGGTCTCGATGATGTCCGCGCCGGCCTCGAGATAAGACGCGTGAATGCCGCGGATGATTCCGGGCTGCGTCAGCGTGAGCAGGTCGTTGTTGCCCTTCTGGTCGCAGGCATGGCCGTGGAAACGATCACCATGATAGTGGTGCCCGTCGAGGCCGTGTCCCTGGATCATGGTGCCCATCGCTCCGTCGAGAATCAGGATTCGTTCCCCGAGCAGGTCATTCAGGAGCTTGATGCGTCTTTCAGTCATGTGCGAAGAATAAAAAACCCGTCGGCTGAAGCGGGACGGGTTGGTCGCGCTTTAGCGGTATTTATAGAGCGCCCGCAAGCTGGGGATCAAATCGGCGCGATGTGGGAAAGTTACAGCCTGACGACCCGTCTGTCAATCGCGCCACGCCCCGGCCCACCCCCACGTGATCAACGAATACATGTTTGAGAATGCGTCGATCAACAAGTGGTCGCGAAACCACCCACCGGCTGCAGGGAGAAGTCCCGCGCGGGGACCTTTCAACTTTTTTCGAAGCGGCGGTATTGCACGGCCTCGGCAACATGCGTCGCGGAAACGGGCGACCCGCCTGCAAGATCGGCAACGGTCCGGGAAACCTTGAGTATGCGGTGAAATGCCCGTGCCGAAAGGCCCAGCCTGCCGATTGCCTGCCGCGCCAGTTCCGATGCCTTGGCGTCACCGCTGCAGTGTGCCTCAGTTTCTTTGACCGACAGCAACGCATTCGGCTTGCCCTGCCTTTCCAGTTGCCGTTCGCGCGCAACGGTCACGCGCTCCCGCAGCGCCGCGCTGGATTCACCGGCCTGCCGCGAACCAAGTTCCTTCTCCGGTACCGCAGGGACTTCGATGTGCAGGTCGATCCGATCCAGCAGCGGCCCCGAGATCCGGTTGCGATAGCGTGTCACCTGGTCTGGCGTGCAATGGCACTTGCCGGAGTAGTGGCCGAGGAAGCCGCACGGGCAGGGATTCATCGCCGCGATCAACTGGAAACGCGCCGGAAATTCGGCTTGCCGGGCCGCGCGCGAGACGCTGATTTTGCCCGACTCCAGCGGCTCGCGTAGCACCTCCAGAACGTCGCGGTTGAACTCGGGGAGTTCATCCAGAAACAGCACGCCATTCATCGCCATCGATATTTCGCCGGGGCGCGGATTGCTGCCGCCGCCGACCAGAGCGACGGCGGAAGCGGTGTGGTGCGGCGAGCGATATGGCCTGCGTTTCCAGTTGCGCACGTCGAAACCGGAACTGCCGAGCGATTGCATGGCAGCGGAGGCGAGCGCTTCTTCCTCGGTCATCGGCGGCAGGATGCCGCCGAAGCGCTCGGCCAGCATGGTCTTACCCGTGCCGGGCGGTCCGATCATGAGTACGCTGTGCCCGCCCGCGGCCGCAACTTCAAGCGCACGTTTGGCCTGCGCCTGTCCTTTGACATCGGCCATGTCGGGAAAGTCGTCTACCGCGGCGGCTGGCGGGTCTGTCATGCGCGCCAGCAGTTCCCGGCCGGCAAGATGCGCGCAGACCTGCAACAGCCCGCCGGATGGACATGCGCATCGCGCACCAGCGCGGCCTCGGCCGCGCTTTCGCCCGGCAGGATAAATGCGCGCCCCGACCGATGCGCGTTGTAGGTCATTGCCAGCGCGCCGCGAATCGGCCGCAGTTCTCCGGTCAGTGCGAGCTCTCCGGCGAACTCGTAGTCCGCCAGCCTGTTTGCCGGAACCTGTCCCGACGCGACGAGGATGCCCAGCGCGATCGGCAGGTCGAAGCGCCCGCTTTCCTTGGGCAGGTCGGCCGGCGCCAGATTGACGGTAATGCGGCGGGCGGGAAATTCGAAGCGGCAGTTCTGCAGGGCCGAGCGAACCCTGTCCTTGCTCTCCTTAACCTCCGCTTCCGGCAGGCCGACGATGGTGAAGTTCGGCAGCCCGTTGGCGAGATGCACCTCCACTGTGACCAGCGGCGCGTCCATGCCGGCCAGTGACCTGCTGTAGAGAACGGCAAGGGACACGAAGTCGGCCTGGCCGGGTTAACTTTTCGTGCCAGGGAGAAGCTTCTCGAGTTCCGCGACTTTCGCTTCCATCTGCTCCAGCTTCTCGCGCGTGCGCTTGAGCACTTCCTGCTGCACGTCGAATTCCTCGCGCGTGACCAGGTCAAGCCTGGAAAAAGTATTCGACATCAGGGCGCGCAGATTTTTCTCGACGGCCCTGGCCGGCGAGGCGTCCACCAGCTCTTTCACCCTGCGATTCAGATCGTCCAGAAGTTTGCTGTCCACGGCGTCTGTCTCCTTTGAAAAAGTGTAGCCAAAGCATTACCCGGCGTCTGCGCCGGAGAACCCCGCACCGCGTCTGTGCGCGGCACCTAATTGGTGCATTACTTTGGTGCAACGCGGCAGGGAGCAAGCCTGAAAATGACTGTAACTAATTGATAGTTATATATTATCGGTTTGGCATGGTAAATGCTGACGCTTCTCGCAGCTATTTCAGCCGAGTTAATTCGTTTCAATCATCAAAAGGAAGATCGCCATGCTGAGGAAAAAGATTTTTATTGCTGCAATTGCCGGTGCATTTGCGCTCCCCGGGGCTGTGTTCGCGCAGGAAGCCGCGTCGCCCCATACCGTTACCGGCAACTTTACGCTAATCACCGACTATGCCTTCCGTGGCGTTTCCCAGACCAGCGAAGATGCCGCCGTGCAGGGAGGATTCGATTACTCGCATTCGCCCACCGGCCTTTACGCGGGAATCTGGGGTTCCAACGTGAGTTTCGCGCCGGGTTCCATCGAACTGGATTACTACGGCGGCTGGGCCAAGACCTGGGGAGACTGGGGCGTGAACCTGGGCGTGCTCCACTACGACTACCCCAATAACAGCCTGCTCAATACCGATGAGGTTTACGCGGGCGGCACCTGGAAGTGGTTCACCCTCAAGTACTCGCATGTGATTTCCGATCGCGTATTCGGTGTTCTTGACGGCAAGGGTTCCGGTTACGCGGAACTGAATTTCGCGTACACGCTGCCCCAGGACTTCGTGATCGGCGCCCACTACGGCGTGACCATGCTGGATGGCGAATCCGCCCCCGGAACATCGAATTCCGACCTCGACTACGACGATTACAAGATCAACGTTTCGAAGGCGGTTGCGGGCTTCAACCTCGGCCTCGCCTATGTCGGCACGACCAGCCTGGGTTCCGGTTATGCCACCAAGCCCGATACGTACGACGACCGCGTCATTTTCTCGGTCGGCAAGACTTTCTAACTGACGCCTGACAAAGGATCCGGCGCCTACGCCGGGTCCGCCCCGCAAAGCCAATTGGAGAAACCATGAAACTAGTGACCGCAATCATCAAGCCGTTCAAGCTTGACGAGGTCCGCGAAGCCCTGTCCGCCATCGGCGTGCAAGGCATCACAGTGACCGAAGTCAAGGGATTCGGCCGGCAGAAAGGGCACACCGAGCTCTACCGCGGCGCCGAGTATGTCGTCGATTTCCTGCCCAAGGTCAAGATCGAGGCCGCGATCAAGACCGAGCTGCTCGATCAGGTGATCGAGGCCATCGAAAAATCGGCGAATACCGGAAAAATCGGCGACGGCAAGATTTTCGTGTTCGAGCTCGAACAAGTTGTCCGCATCCGCACCGGCGAAACCGGCGCGGACGCCTTATAGGGAGAATGTCATGATCAAGAAGATTTTTGCGCTGATTGCCTTGTGCGGGGTTCTGGGCTTTTCCCTGCCAAGCTTCGCCGAAGATGCCGCCGCGCCTGCAGAGGCTGCGGCCACCACCGAAGCGGCCGCACCGGCCGCTGCGCCCGCGCCCGTTCCCAACAAGGGCGATACGGCGTGGATGATGACGGCCACCTGCCTCGTCATCCTGATGACGATTCCCGGCCTGGCATTGTTCTACGGCGGCATGGTGAGAACCAAGAACATGTTGTCAGTGCTGATGCAGGTCTTTGCGACGTTCTGCCTGCTGGCCATTCTCTGGGCGATTTACGGATACAGCGTGGCGTTCACCGAGGGGAACGCATTCTTCGGGGGCCTTTCGAAGATGTTCCTCAAGGGAATCACGCCCGATTCGGTAGCCGCCACATGGAGCAAGGGTGTCGTGATTCCGGAATATGTCTACGTCGTGTTCCAGCTCACCTTCGCTGCCATCACGCCGGCCCTGATCATCGGCGCCTTCGCCGAGCGCATCAAGTTCTCCGCGGTTCTGATGTTCATGGTCCTGTGGTTCACCTTCTCGTACCTGCCGATCGCGCACATGGTCTGGTACTGGGCGGGTCCCGACGCCTATACGGACCAAGCCGCCGCGGATGCTGCAACCGCAACGGCCGGCTTCCTGTTCCAGAAAGGCGCGCTGGACTTCGCCGGCGGAACGGTTGTGCACATCAACGCCGGTATTGCAGGCCTCGTAGGCTGCCTGATGCTCGGTAAGCGCATCGGCTACGGCAAGGAAGCCATGCCTCCTCACAGCCTGACCATGACCATGATCGGCGCCTCGCTGCTGTGGGTGGGCTGGTTCGGCTTCAACGTCGGTTCCAACCTGGAATCCACCGGCCTCGCCGCGATGGTGATGGTCAACACGCTGCTGGCAACTGCGGCCGCCGCGCTGGCCTGGATGTTCCTGGAGTGGATCATCAAGGGCAAGCCGAGCATGCTGGGCATCGCGTCCGGCGCCATTGCGGGTCTCGTTGCGATCACGCCCGCCTGCGGTTTCGTCGGACCGATGGGTTCGATCGCTTTGGGGCTGATCGCTGGCGTGATCTGCCTGTGGGCTGTAACCGGCCTGAAGAAGATGCTTGGTTACGACGACTCGCTCGATGTCTTCGGCGTGCACGGGATCGGCGGGATCATCGGGGCCCTCGGCACCGGGATTTTCGCTTCGCCGTCGCTGGGTGGCACGAGCTGGTGGGACTACGTGGCCAATGCGCCCGGGGAATTCAGCATCAGCGGGCAGTTGGTCAGCCAGGCATGGGCCGTGGGAACCTCGGTCATCTGGACGGCCATTGTTGCGGCCATCTCCTTCAAGATCGTTGACCTGGTCATCGGGCTGCGCGTACCGGAAGAGAAGGAACGCGAAGGCCTGGATATCACCGAGCATGGTGAAACCGCCTACCATACGTAATCTCCTCCGGTAAGTAACCTTACCGATTCGCGGGCGCCGAAAGGCGCCCGTTTTTTTGCCCGGCATTATTGAGCGAGAAGGTCGTGAAAGAAATCCCGGGGCCGTCGCGCAGCAAGAGTTGCCGCGGACATCAGTCGTCCGCCGTTCCGCCGTAGATGATGATCGACAGGAAATGGATCGGCAGATCAATCAGCCGTTCCGGACCGTGCGGGATGTCGCCGCGAAACGTCAGCGAATCGCCCGGCTCCAGAAGATAGGTCTGCTGGCCGTGGCGGTACTCGATCCTGCCGTGAAGCATGTAGATGAACTCGGTGCCCGGATGCTCGAAAGTCGGAAAGACTTCCGATGCATCGTCCATGGTGATCAGGAAGGGCTCGAAGGATTTCCTGGGCCCCTGATCGTAGGCGAGCAGATGGTAGGTGTGCCCGCGCCTGGTTCCGCGGCGCACGACCTCCATGCCTTCGCTGTTCTTGACCAGCTGGGCGCCGCCCGAGGGCATGTTGTAATGGCGGAAAAGGTGCGCCAGGGAGACCCCGAGGGCCTGCGCGATTTTTGACAGGGTTTCCAGGCTGGTCGAAACCTGCCCGTTCTCGATCTTGGAAACCATGCCGCGCGAGATGCCGGCCTGTGCGGCAACTTCGGCAATGGTGAGGTTATCCTTCAGACGCAACTCGCGGATCACGTTGCCCAGAAAACGATCCAGCGATTTGCCGTTGCCGGCGACGGCGCCCGGGCGGCTTTCCGGCGGCACCCCGCCGTTGTTGCCCTGCTTGTCCATCGGCGCTATCCGCCGGCCGCGCCAGGAATCCAGTTGGTGCCGGCCAGCGGCAGGTGCGCCATCGCCGCCGCCTCGACGGTCAAAGCCACCAGATCCTCGCGCTCGAGGTGATGCACGTTCTGCTTGCCGCAGGCGCGCGCAATGGTCGTCAGTTCCATGTTCAGCGTCTTGAGGTAATTGCGCACGCGTTTCGCCCCGACGTCCGGCTGCAGGCGTTGCTCGAGTATCGCGTCCTGGGTCGTGACGCCGACCGGGCACTTGCCGGTATGGCAGTGATGGCAGAATCCAGCCGCCGTACCCAACTTCTCGTAGTCTTCCGCCGCCGGATGGTGCCGGCCATCCTGCATGTAGGTTTCGCTGTTGCAGCCGAGCGCGACAAGGATGCCCTGGCCGATCGCCACCGCATCGGCGCCCATGGCCAGGGCCTTGGCCACGTCCGCGCCGCTGCGAATGCCGCCGGAGATGACGAGTTGCACTTTGCCGATCATGTCCAGGTCTTCGAGCGCGTGCACCGCCTGGCGCAGGGCAGCCAGCGTGGGGATGCCGACGTTCTCGATGAACACGGTCTGGGTCGCCGCGGTGCCGCCCTGCATGCCGTCCACCACCACTACGTCCGCTCCGGAATGGACCGCGAGCTTGACGTCGTGGAAGGTGCGAGTCGCGCCGACCTTCACATAGATCGGCTTTTCCCAGTCGGTGATCTCGCGCAATTCCTGGATCTTGATTGCAAGATCGTCAGGCCCGGTCCAGTCCGGATGGCGGCAGGCCGAACGCTGGTCCACGCCTTCGGGCAACACGCGCATTTTTGCCACGCGAGGATTGATCTTCTGGCCCAGCAGCATGCCGCCGCCTCCCGGCTTCGCGCCCTGGCCGATGACCACTTCGATGG
>Ga0163149_10008127_pt1 | contig 10439 bp, 9 predicted proteins | sample OliLakLV19MP5G1_FD_148604 | JGI IMG/M metagenome (GOLD analysis project Ga0163149, IMG submission 148604) | Freshwater microbial mat bacterial communities from Lake Vanda, McMurdo Dry Valleys, Antarctica - Oligotrophic Lake LV.19.MP5.G1 | ecosystem: Environmental > Aquatic > Freshwater > Lake >...
CTGCACGTGCAGGAAGCGCCAACGCGCGAAGCCCTGCTCGTACGCCAACAGCGACTCGGCGAGCATGTGCAACAGGCCGTGCTGCGGCTCGGTGTAGATCGCTTCGAGCGGAACCCCGTGCGCCGCCAGGAGATCAAGGAACAGCGTCTGGAGCGTCGGCCGCGTGATGGCGTGCTGCACGGAGGCAGGTAACTCCCCGTGCTCTCTGAGCGCGGCCATGAAGTGGGCGTCGCGCAGGCCGCTCGTTGCCTCGATCGCACGGAACTGCGCACTCTGCGACCCACTCGAGCTTCCGAGGTAGCCACGGAACTGCATGAAGCGCTGCGGCGGCAGGGTATCGAGCGCGGAGAGTTCGGTAGAGACGAGCTCCACGAGCGTGTTGATGCGCTGCATCGTCGTCAGCGCGGACATCGCGTCGCTGGCGCTGAGGTGCGCGATCAGTTGATCGAACTCATGGAGCAACACCTTGAACCAGAGCTCACTCGCCTGATGCACGGCGATGAACAGGAGCTCATCGGGATGGACCGGAGTGCTCCGCGGGTTCTGGAGCGAGAGCAGGGTATCGAGCTCAAGGTACGTGGTGTACGACAGGCTGGAATCGCTCAAAATGTGCTGACCTCGAGTGCGAGCAGATCGTCCGCTCGCATGGTTTCGTACGTGAAGAAGGGCTCGCCGTAACGCGCGCGGATGAGCGTGCCGTAGTGCGCCGCCTGATGCCGCACGATGTCGTACAGGGACTCCCCGTTCGGGTAGACCTCTCCCGCCCAGGTCGCGCCATCGAACTGCGAGGCATAGCACTTGATGGCCTCGAGTTTCGTCTCGAACTCCGCGCTGATGTCCATCACGAACGTCGGTTTGATGTGATCCTCACGATACGTGATGGCGTGCAGCACCTTGAGCGGACGATGCGGCGTTGTGGCCGGATCGAGTTTCGTGAGTCCCGCTAAAAAGCAGGCATCGCGAATCAACTGTGCCGCAACGCGGTGATCGGGGTGTCGCCCGCGCGGCGCCGGCGCGATCACCACGCGCGGCTTCAACTCGCGGATGCGAATGGCCAGCACACGCCGCGTCTCGGGCGTATTCGTGATGCCGGCATCGGGAAGCCCGAGGTTCTCGCGCACGGCCACGCCCAACACGTCCGCGGCCGCGGCCGCCTCGGCGCCCCGCACCTCGGCACTTCCGCGCGTCCCCATCTCTCCAGCGGTGAGGTCGATGATCCCCGTGCGCTGTCCGCGCCACGCATGCTTGATCAGCGCCCCACCACACGTCAGTTCGACATCATCGCGATGGGCCGCGATGGCCAGGATATCCACGGGAGCGCTCATAGCCTGCAATCTGGACCCCTCCGGGGGTGCGGGGAAGCCACGCGAGTCCCGCGCAGCCCTTGTCGGCCCTCAAAAACTCGCACAGGTTGCGGGAATCATGCCCGAGCCCCTTCCGTCGCTGCGCACCGCACGCCTCGAGCTCCGCCCATTCCATCTCGCGGACGCGCCGGTGGTGCAGGTCCTCCTCAGCGACCGCGAGGTCGCCCGGCAGACCCTCACCATTCCGCACCCGTATCCCGACGGCGCCGCCGACGAGTTCATCCGGAAGCACGCGGCTTGGATTGCCGAGGGAAAACAGCTGATCTGGGCGATCACCCGCCACGACGCGATCGTGGGAGCGATGGGACTCCATATCGTCGCCGCGCACAGTCGCGCGGAGGTCGGCTACTGGATTGCGCGCGCCGCGTGGGGGCAGGGGATCGCCACCGAAGCACTGTTGGCGGTCATCGCGCACGGATTCGACGTCGTTGGGTTGCATCGCATCGACGCGCAGCACTATGTGGAGAATCCCGCGTCGGGCGCCGTGATGCGAAAAGCTGGCATGACGCACGAGGGACGCCTCCGCGGAGTGGTCTTCCGCGACGGCGTCCCTCGGGACAACGAGAGCTATTGCATCCTACGGACCGACCCGCGCCTGTAGGATGCCCAGCGCACCGCGCGTGCTAGCGCGGTGGACGACCGCCACCCATGCCGCCACCCATGCCGCGATTCGGCATCTCGGCGAGGTTCTTGTCATACGCGACCTGCTGCTCCGCCGTCAGCAGCGTGCGGATGTCGGCGAGATGCTTGGTGCGCATCTCCTGCATATGCGTGCGCGCGGCGGGGTCCTGCATCGCGCCGCTCTGCATCATCTCCTGCATCGCGGTACGCTGCGCGGTCTGGAGGGTATCGATCTTGGCCTGCTGCGTCGTTGTCAGCGTGATGCCCTTGAACATCATCTCGTTCTGGCGCTGCTGCATTGCGCCGCGACCCTGCGCACCCTGTCCACCACCCATGCCGCCCTGGCCACCGCCCATGCCGCCCTGTGCCGCGACCGGCATCGACACCACGACCAACGCCGTCGCCACCAGCATGCGAATCGCCTTCATAAAAGATCCTCCGATTGTGGACCCACGTCGGGGCTGATGCCCCACATTCAATAAACGTCCCCCGACCCCCGGACGTTAAGATTCGACGGACCGACCGGGAAGCCTCGGCGACCCCGAACCCCACTGTTGGGAGCTCCGCGATGACAGGCTACATCACCAAGCCGGCAACGGCGTTCGGCGTCGCCCTCGCGCTCAGTTGTGCGTGGGCCACTCCCTCAGCCCTCGCGGCTCAGGGTGGCGTTCTCCCCGGCAAACTCGCGCCACGTCCGACCGTACCCGCAGTGACTGCGGCCGATCTGATGACGCGCCTCTACCAGTTCGCCGACGATTCCATGGGCGGGCGCGCCTCTGGCAGCCCCGGACATGTGATGGCGACCGACTACCTCGCCGCGGAGGCGCGCCGCCTCGGCCTCCGCCCCGCTGGGGACAACGGGACCTACTTCCAGGACCTCCCGATGGTGCGCCGAGGCTTCGAGCCGGGCGGCACGGTGCGCGTGGGTCAGCACTCCTTCGCGATGGGGACGGACTTCGTGCCCGCCGTCGCGCGGGGCGGCGCGGCAGGACGCGGCGGCGAGGTCGTCGTCATCCTCGGCGGCATGGTTGGGGACAGCGCGACCTGGATCACTGCCGAAGCCGCCGCGGGAAAGCTGGTGGTGCTCAACGCGAATCCTCGGCAGACCTCGCTCAACATGCGCGCGCTGGTGATCGGCCCGGGGACGCGCTACGCCGGAGCCGCGGCGGTCGTGATGCCTGGGTTGGAGCGGTTCCCTGTCGCCGCGCGAGCAAATATGGCCCGGCCGACCATCGGCCTGCGCTCCGCCGGAGCCGCTGCGAAGGTTCCGCTTTCCATGCTCGCCAGTGCGGCACTGCATGAGGCGCTGATCGCGTTGGCGGGTCAGAGTGTGCTGGTCGGCGTCGAGTACCGCGAGGCGCCCGCGCCCACGCGCAATGTCGTCGCCATCCTCCCCGGGAGCGATCCCGCACTGCGCGGCCAGTACGTCGCACTCGGTGCGCACAACGACCACGATCCCCTCACGGCCACTGCCGCCGATCATGACTCGCTGCGGGCCATCTTTGCCGCCCGGTCAGCGGTCGCACCGCCCGTGGTGACACCCGGCGCGCGCGCGTCGCGCCCGGACTCGATCAAGAACGGCGCCGATGACGACGGATCGGGCTCCGTGGCGCTGTTGGAGATCGCCGAGGCGATGGCCTCCGCGCCCCAGCGTCCGAAGCGCTCGGTGCTCTTTGTGTGGCATGCCGCCGAGGAACTCGGCCTGCTCGGGGCCGAGCACTTCGTGACGCATCCCACGGTGCCGCTCGATTCGATTGTCGCGCAGCTCAACATGGATATGATCGGCCGCGGTGGAGCGACGGACATTGTGGGAGGCGGGCCGCACTATCTGCAACTCGTGGGCTCACGCCGGATCTCGCGCGAACTCGGTGATCTCGTGGAGGCGGTGAATGCCCGTCAGCCGCGCCCGTTCCGCTTCGACTACAGCTTCGACGCCGAGGGACACCCGGAGCGCATCTATTGCCGCTCGGACCACGCGGCGTACGCGCGGTTCGGGATTCCGGTGACGTTCTTCCACACCGGGCTGCATCTCGATTACCACCAGGTGACGGATGAGCCACAGTACATCGACTACGAGAAGTTGTTCGCGACAACGCAACTGATTCGTGACGTCGCCCTCGAGGTTGCGAACCGCGCGGCACGGCCGAAGCTCGACGGGCCGCGGCCGAATCCCAAGGCGGGGTGTCGGCAGTAGGGTGCGGGAGTGTGCCACACAGGCACGAAGGGCTCCGATGCGTGTGTTGGCATCGGAGCCCTTCGTGCTTGCGCGGTGTTCGTGAGGGAATGCCGTTACCGCCGCGGACCACCGCGCCGCTTGGCACCACCGGCACGCCCGGACCCACCGCGTCCGCCGGCTGAGCTTCCGGCCGAACTGCCGGCTGAGCTTCCGGCGGGCGTTCCAGAAGGCGCGCCACCGCTGCGGGCGCTACCGCCGCTGCGTGCACCGCCGCTCGTGCTGCTACCGCCGCTGCGTGCACCGCCGCTCGTGCTGCTACCGCCGCTCCGGGCACCGCCGCGCGACTCCGCCACCGAACGACGTTCCAACTTCGCCTTCGCGCGCGCACGCTCCTCTGCCTTTCGCGCCCGAATGGCCGCGATGCGCTCGGCGAGCGGCACCTCGAGTCGCTCCTGCGGCGAGTGCGAATAGTTGAAGCCGTCCAACGTGCGACGCGGCAACTTCTTCGCAATCGACTTCTCGATCGCCTTCAGGTCGTTCTCTTCGTCGGGCGACACCAGCGTGAAGGCCTCACCCGTCGCTTCGGCGCGCGCCGTGCGACCGACGCGGTGGATGTAGTCCTCGGGCACGTGGGGCACGTCGAAGTTCACCACGTGTTCCAGCGCCTCCACGTCGATGCCGCGGGCGACAATGTCCGTCGCCACGAGGACGCGTACCGCGCCGCTCTTGAAGTCCGCGAGCGCGTCCGTGCGTTGCGCCTGGCTGCGGTTCCCATGGATGCGCGCGTTCGGAATGCCCGCCTTCGTGAGGACGTCCGCGAGGCGGTTCGAGCGATGCTTCGTCCGCGTGAAGCAGATCACGTTGCCGATCACGTCGGCGCGCAGCAACGCGATGAAGAGATCGGCCTTGAGCGATTCCTTCACGGGCCAGATGGCCTGCTCGATTCCGGCCGCGGGCTTCGCGATGCGCTCGACGTTCAAGCGCGCCGGATCCTTCAGCATCTGCCGCGAGAGTTCGACGATCGGCGCCGGCAGTGTGGCGCTGAAGAACAGCGTCTGCCGCTTCGCTGGGATCTGACGCAGGACCTGCTTGATCGCCGGAAGGAATCCCATGTCGAGCATGCGATCGGCCTCGTCGAGCACGAGGATCTCAAGGCCCTTGAAGTTCACGTAGCCTTCGGACTGGCCCATGTGGTCGAGCAGGCGCCCAGGCGTCGCGATGATGACATCGAAGCCATTGCGGAAGGCACTCGTCTGCGGCCCCATGCCAACGCCGCCGAACACGGCCGCGCCACGCAACGACGTATGCTTGGTGAGTGCCACGAAATCGGCGTGCACCTGCGCCGCGAGTTCACGGGTCGGTACCAGCACCAGGGCGCGGGTGGCACGCGTCGGATGCTCCATCAGCCGGTGGATCATCGGCATCAGGAAGGCAGCGGTCTTGCCGCTCCCGGTCATTGCGCAGGCAAGAACGTCCCGTCCCTCACGGGCCGGGGGAACAGCATCAATCTGGATTGGAGTGGGCTTGGCCCAACCAAGGTCGGCAGTCGCGCGCACGATGGGCGCAGCAAGGCCGAGAGCGGCAAAAGACATCGGATCGGATTAAAATGAGACGCCCGGACTGAGCGTTGCATTAAAGCTACTCTATTGCAGATTAAAGACATAGCTCGCGACCGACATTCCCGACGCCCCAGGCCATGACGACCGTTCCACTCGACCAATACCGTCGCCTTCCGGAAGCCGAAATGCTTGAGCGGGCCAGGCACTTCAGCGCCGAGCTCCGTCGCCGTCGAACGGTGCGTGATTTCTCGACCGACCCCGTGCCGCGGAGCGTCATCGAGCCCTGCCTCCTCGCCGCGGGAAGTGCGCCGAACGGCGCCAACCTGCAACCGTGGCATTTCGTCGCCGTCTCCGATCCCGCGGTCAAGCGCGAGATCCGCATCGCGGCGGAAGAAGAGGAGCGCGCCTTCTACGCTGAGCGGGCCACGCCGGAGTGGCTCGACGATCTCTCGGCCCTCGGCACTGACGCGCAAAAACCCTTTCTCGAAGCGGCCCCGTGGCTGATCGCCATCTTCGCCCAGCGGTGGCGCGCGATGCCGGACGACACCCGGCGCGTCAACTATTACGTGCCGGAGTCGGTCGGCATCGCGACGGGATTCCTCATTGCGGCGTTGCACCATGCGGGGCTCGCCACGCTCACCCATACGCCGAGTCCGATGGGATTCCTCACCGACGTGCTGGCGCGCCCCGCATCGGAGAAGCCGTACCTGCTGCTGGTGGTCGGCTATCCCGCAGCCGACGCGCGCGTGCCGACGATCACCAAGAAGTCCCTCGACGAGATCGCCACGTTTCGCTGACGTTCGCTGGGTCCTTCAGGCGCCGCACGTGTCGCAGGCACCACCGCGTCACTCGTAGCGGAGCGCTTCGATCGGGTCGAGCCTCGCGGCGCGCCGCGCGGGTAGCACGCCAAAGATCACGCCAATCAACACCGAGACGACGACAGCAATCAATGTGAGGCCGAGGGGGGGTTTCGCATCGATGCCGAGCAAGACGGTGACCAGCTTACCCGCGCCGAGCCCCACAATGATGCCGATCACGCCGCCGATGCCCGTGAGCGTGGACGCCTCGATCAGGAACTGCACCAGGATGTCCCCACGCGTCGCACCGAGCGCCTTGCGGACGCCGATCTCGCGCGTGCGGTCGGTGACGGAGACCATCATGATGGCCATCACCCCGATGCCGCCCACCAAGAGCGCCACGCTCGCCAGCACGATCATGACGACGAAGAACACGCCGGTGAGTTGGTTGAACACTTCGAGGATCTGGTCGGCCGTCACGAGATCGAAGCTGTTGCGTTGCGCGGGACGCAGGCGGCGTGACTCACGGAGCGCGATCGTCACGGCCTCCTGCGCATCCGCCACCGTCACCCCCTCACGCGGGACCACGGGAATCCAGAGCGCGTTCGTTCGGTCGAAGCGGAACTGGGCTTCCAGCAGCCTGAAGGGGATGATCGCGCCCGTCGCCGCGCCCTGCGGCGCGAAGATGTTCTCCGGAGGCTGATACAACCCGATCACCACCATCGGGCGGCCCCCGACCTGCATCGTCTTGCCGAGAATCGACTCACGACCGAAGAGGCGCCGCGCGACTGCGTCATCGACGACCACGACCGAGGCACCACTCATCTCCTCGTTGCGCGTGAACCAACGTCCCATGGTCAGCTCGCCCCCTTGGACGAGCGTGAAGCCCTCATCAGCGCCGAAGATCGCCGTCGGCTGCGTGCGCTCGGCGCCATACGCAAGCCGCGTGATGGTCTGGCCCCAGATGCCGGCGTACTGCACTTCGGGAAGCCGACGGATGGCGTCCGCTTCCTCGGGATGCAGGTCGGGACGGATGCGCACGTAGGCCGGCGGATTATCCGGATTCATCGGCGTGCTCGAATACGCCTTGAGCACGTAGAATGTGGTCGGCCCGGCGACCTCCACCGACCGGATGATCTGCGAACGGAGTCCTTCCACCAGCGAGGCCATCGTCATCACGGTCGCCACGCCAATGACCACGCCGAGAATCGTGAGGGCGGAGCGCAGCTTCGCGGCGCGTATCGTGTCCATCGCGATGCCGAGGTTCTCCTTGTACTGGTCGAAGAGGGCCGCGAGGCGCACGCGCTATTCCTGCCGCATGGCGGTGATCGGGTCCAGCCGCGCGGCACGCCGGGCGGGGTAGACCCCGAAGATCACACCGATCCCAGCACCGAGCGCGAGCGCCACGAGCACCGACCACCAGGTGATCTTCGCCGGCAGCGGACTCGCCACCGACACGATGAACGCAAAGGCCCAGCCCGCGATCACCCCGAGCAGACCCCCGAGCGCCGAGAGCGCGATCGTCTCGGCGAGAAACTGTCGTTCGATATCCCGCGAGCGCGCGCCGACTGCTTTGCGGATGCCGATCTCCCGCGTTCGCTCGTTCACCGCCATCAGCATGATGTTCATGATGACGATGCCGCCCACGACGATACCGATGGCCACGACCGCCGGCACCACGGCGAACAGAATGCGCGTGAGATCCTTCCAGAAGCTCACGAGCGCGTCGGAGGTCTCGATGGAGAAATCGTTCTCCTCGTTGGGGCGCAGGCCATGCGCTATGCGCATCGCCTCTTCCGCGCGCTGCATCATGGCGGCGACATCGGCGCCGTCCGGAACCTTGACCGAGACGGTCGTCGTCAGGCGCCGACCGTAGAGCATCTCGAAGCGGGTGATCGGAATCAAGGCGTACGAGTCGAAGGATTGGCCGAGGACCCGTCCCTTCGTTTCATTCACGCCGATCACGGTGAAGCGCTCACCCGCGAGCCGCACTTCCTGGCCGATCGGATCGACCGACTCAAAGAGCTTTTCGGCCACCTCTGCGCCCAGCACCACATAGGGAAGGCGGCGCTCGACGTCGAGGTCGGACATCGCGCGGCCGAAGGTGGGCTTATAGTCCTGCACCACCTGGTACTCGGACGTGATGCCGAAGACCATCACCGACCCGATCGTGCGGCCGCGCCAATCGACATTGCTCATCGGCGTGGGCCAGCCGGACTGCATCGAGATCGCGTCCGCGTCGGGGAGCGCGGTGCGCACGACGTCGGCGTCGCGCTGCGTGACCCGCGGGCGCTTCTGGACCTTCGCCCACTGGTCGTCGTTGAAGGTGCCGAGTTGGATCGGCGTCCGACGGACCTGGAAGGAGTTCGCGCCGATCATCGCGTCGGCGATGTTCTCCTTCACGTACGCGTTCATCCCTTGGATTATCGCGACGACCGCAATGAGAAATGCGGTGGAGACGATGATGCCCAGCAACGTGAAGAAGGTCCGCAGCGGATTGCCGCGGATCTGCGCGAAAGCGATGCCGAGAACGTCTGAGGTGCGCACGGGAGTGTGCGAAAGCTAAGCCCGTGCGCGGCGGGGGGGAGGGGGCCACGCGCGCCAACGCGTGCGCCCCTACTCGTGTCGGAGCGCTTCGACCGGATCGAGCTTGGAGGCGCGCGTTGCGGGCAGCATGCCGAACACCACTCCCGTCAGGGCGGCGGCGAGCAGGGACGAAACGACGGCGCCAAAGGGGACCGAGGCCGGAATCGTCGAGTTCGCTCGAATCACCCACGCGAGCAGTCCGCCGAGGATGAGTCCGATTCCTGCACCAAGACTCGTCAACGTTGCGGCCTCCACGAGGAACTGCCACAGGATCGTGCCGCGTGTGGCGCCGAGCGCCTTCCGTACGCCGATCTCCCGCGTGCGCTCCGTGACCGAGATCATCATGATCGCGACCACGCCCACGCCGCCAACCAGCAGGCCGACGGCCGAGAGGCCGATCCCGACCAGGAAGATGGCACCGAAGAGCCCGTTGAAGGTCTCCATCATCTGGTCTTGGCCGACCAAGAAGAACGTATTCGTCTCCGTCGGCCGGAGTCCACGCATCCCGCGCAGGAGGGCGGTCACGGCGTCCATGGCTTCGTCGCGCGAGACGGTCGCCTCCGGCTTGACCATGACCATCATGCCGCGGCGCCAGACGTCGAGACGGCGCCATGCCGTCATCATGGGGATGACCATGCGCGGCGTGTCGGGGCCGCGGCCATTCAGCGACTTGAGGAAGCCCGCTTTGGTCTCGTAGACGCCGATCACTTGGAAGCGGGCGCCGTTGAGCTCGATCTCCTTGCCCACGGGATCTGAGCCCGCGAACAGGTCATCGGCGAGCTTCTGGTTGACCAGCGCCACCAGCGCGGCCGCGTCATGCTCCGATTCGGAGAACGTGCGGCCCTGCGTGATATCGGCCATGTCGGTGGAGGTCCACTCGGTGCTCTGCGCGTCGAAGCCGACGCCCTTCACCTGGACACCACGGTAGGTGACGGAGCCGCCGCCCATCAGCCACGCCATCGCGCCCCCCACCTCCGGGAGTTCACGCATCGCGCGCCACTCGGCGAGTGTGACGCCTGGGAAGCGGCGCTCGGGACAGTCTTCTGTGGGGTTACACCCACCGAAGCCCGGATTGCGGCGCCGCACCTGGAAGGTCGCCGTGCCGAACTCGTCCATGTCAGACTGGAACGACTGCCGAATCCCATGCACCGTGGCGCCCATCGCCACGACCACGAAGACGCCGACCGCAACGCCGGAAATGGTAAGGGCGGCTCGTACCTTATTGGCGCGCAGCGAGTCGAGGGCCATCAACACCCCCTCGAACGTCAGTTGGACCCGATCCCAGAAGCGCATCGGCTATTCCTGGCGCAAGGCGGCGATGGGATCGAGCCGCGAG
>Ga0163149_10008128_pt1 | contig 10437 bp, 11 predicted proteins | sample OliLakLV19MP5G1_FD_148604 | JGI IMG/M metagenome (GOLD analysis project Ga0163149, IMG submission 148604) | Freshwater microbial mat bacterial communities from Lake Vanda, McMurdo Dry Valleys, Antarctica - Oligotrophic Lake LV.19.MP5.G1 | ecosystem: Environmental > Aquatic > Freshwater > Lake >...
ACTTATAGCTGAGACCAGGTCATGGTTGCGTGTACGTACAGTAATTGATTATCATGCAGCATGCATGGATCGATGAATCAATCGATCATCATCATTCATCAATAAAAAAGATACGCGCGTGGGGCCAAATTGATCTGGAGTAAGTGAGCGCTCGGAAACGTATAACGCATCATAACCTGTTATTACAGGTATCGGCACACAGCTGCATGGCTCAATTGCACGCAACAATAGTACTGTGTAGTACTAGCTAGTAGCTGAGTGAGCCTCATTATTTTTTTTTGTAGCTTGATCGATTTCCCTTCAGCATTTCCAATTTGAATTCGATCATCTCAAGCAAGCACAACGACAATGAAGTTTCTGCTATCCTTGTTTTACTTTCTTTTGTGGGCGATGCCCTTTTCGGGTGCTTTTGTGAGTGTGAGAAACGCCCACGTGCCACCAATAACATTCGCAAGATCCACCCCCATCGGCAAGAAGAATCGAAAGACAACAGCCTTATATCAAACGCATCCGCAAGTCGATGATTATCGCGATGGAATGCGTGTCGGCCGACTTGATGACAGTGAGGATCATGAAGCGTCGTCACGAACAAGAAATAATTATCCCGTCAATGTGGTTATGAAATTTGGTGGTTCCTCTTTGGCGGATGCCTCGCGGGTGGATCACGTGGCCAACCTCATCAAGGGACAAGTGGCGGAGGGATATTTCCCGCGAGCCGTCGTGTGCTCAGGTACGTAACGTACTTCAAGTAGTTTTTCCTTGAAAAAAAATCGTTACACTTCCACTTACTTACTGAGACAAAAATCCATTTTTGAATTTGTACTTTCGTCAGCAATGGGCAAAACTACTAATGCTCTGCTAAGTGCTGGCGATTTTGCTCTAGGTACGTACTGCAAGTAATTTCCTTGGGAAAAAATCAATGCACTACCACTTACAGAGACAAATCAATTTTGAATTTGTACATGTCGTATGCGATTGAAGACGGACGAGTTTGCATCGATGCCATTCGTACGTTGCATTTGGACACGATGGACGAATTTCAAATCTCTGACAATACGCGACAAGAAGTCACAGACTTATTGACGGAATTAGAAAATATGTTGAATGGCGTAAGACTTCTCCAAGAGCTCTCACCGAAGTCGCTGGATCAACTTGTGAGTTATGGAGAACGTTGCTCTGTGCGGATCATGGCAGCGAGGTTGACTCAGATTGGGGTTCCAGCACAAGCCTTCGACGCTTGGGAAGTTGGCATTATGACAGATAGTGAATTTGGAGATGCCAAGCTGCTTCCCGAGAGCGATGGACTCGTCAGGAGGGCCTTCGATGGTCTAAATCCCAATGTTGTAGCAGTTGTGACTGGGTTTATTGGTCACGACCCAAATGGAAAAATAACCACCCTAGGTCGTGGGGGCAGTGATCTAACGGCAACCCAAATCGGAGCATCTCTGGGTTGCGAGATACAATGCTGGAAGGACGTTGATGGTATCCTCAGGTAGGTCTTACATAGGTCAATGAATGGATGCTTTTTTATAGGAATGTCATGCATTTTTCCACGCTGTGATCTCACTGTCGGCGTCAATTCATCAGCACTGATCCACGTCTGGTAAAGGCTGCCATTCCTGTCGATGAAGTGACTTATGAAGAGGCAAGTGAATTAAGCTACTTTGGAGCCAGTGTCTTGCACCCTATTGCCATGCAACCGGCAATGCGAAGTGATGTTCCAGTAAGAATAAAGAATTCATATAACCCATCCGCCAGGGGCACAATCATTTCCAATAAGAAAACAGGAACAAGTGAAAACCGATTGGTATGTACTTGATGCAAGATATGATCTTGCGTTTTGAAATTGTGCCCTCAAACATACATGGAAATGCTAACTTGCTTCGCGCTAAATAGGTTACTGCGATTACCTTCAAGAGAGACGTCAAAGTACTTGATATCTATTCAACAAAGATGCTTGGAGCCTATGGTTTCTTGGCTAAAGTTTTCGGGGATTTTGAGAAGCATAAGTTGTCAGTGGATATGTTAGCAAGTTCGGAAGTTTCGGTATCACTAACGCTTGATCAGAAGCAAAAGATGAATTCTGTGAAGGAGCTGATTGCTGACATGCAACCCTATGCTGATGTGACCTTGACAGAACGTCGCTCCATCCTGACTTTGATTGTCGACATGAAACGCAGTAGTGACGTCTTAAGTACCGTCTTCCAAGTGTTTGCACGGCGGGGAATACAAGTCAAAATGATGAGCCAGGGAGCTTCCAAAGTCAACATCTCCTTCATCTTGAAAGATGATCAGCTCGACGACGCCGTGCTCGAATTGCATAAGTGTTTCTTTGAGGACGCATGCGTTGTTCAAAAGCAGAAAGAGATTGCAGCAGAGAAGTGAAATAAAATGGACAAAACTGTTCCCTTCTTCAAAGAGACTCCCCGCTGGCTCCGTTTTCGGTTGTTGCGCCGATCTTCGGTTCATGTGGGCGATAAAAAAGTTTGAAATTGACATGGCACCACAATGACGACAAGGATCTTTTTTCCGTGCATTTTCAAGTTTCGAACGCCGACCTTTGGCTTCACTTCTTTCACAGAATAGTACAGTAAGTAGACGATGGATCACTGTAATGGCCCGCCTTATGCTGATTGGGAGTGAACAAACAATTAAAATTTTATCACAACAAAGGCTCAACGTCCACTTATTAGATAGGTAGCTTAATAGTACTGTATTTGTGGTTGTTGTGGTCTTAGTGTGATCCAGTTGCAGGCAGGCCGAGAAGCTGCTTGACAATATCGTAAACGACCAGCTGGCTTGTAATGATCAATCCTACGTGAACGATACGTGCGTACGTTCCTGTGAAGAAATTTGCCAGACCACCACTGGAATTGATCTTATCCACGACCTGGAAAAAGGATAATTGTTTGCTACCCTTTGGTCCTTTTCTGTAGGTTTCTGTGAGAATCATATCACCTGGTTGCGAAAATATGCACGCAAAGAGCGAGGCAATGAAGGCGGCCATCACAGAAACCATCCACTTGGTAGTCGAAGCCGTTAGCCACGCAAAGTTGTCGGCGTGTGTGTGGAAAAAGGCGTAGAGAAGACCAGCAAATACATCAAATGACACTTGCTTTCCAAAGGTATACGGAACCTGTCCAATAATTAATATAAGTAGCATAGCATGGATGAGAAACAACACCCGTTAAGATTGGTGAGAGTGTAGACAATCCAACGTACCTGTTTGGCGATCATGGCCCAGATACCCGAGAATGTGGAAAGAAATCCTTCCTCTTTAATCAACTTTGGCAATCCAGTCATTAGCCCTTTGCCGGCATATTCTTTATCCGTGACGATTCGAATCCTTGTCGATTCCATTGGACACAAGAGGACGGCTGCAACAGCACCAGCAACAATGGAGGCCATCAGAAACGCGACCCCTTTGGATTTTGGATTGGTATCGCCTCCCAAAAGAGCGTAAAAGACCGGCTTCATGACCTCGTAGACACCAAACTGAAAGAGGATTGAAAAAGAATGAATTCATAATGCTTTAGTTAAGTAATTCTGTCTTTGGTTCTGTGTGGGTGCATCAAGTATGATGGATGTTCTTACCTTCATTGCCCCTTCGATTCCGTAACCAGCAACGGTCGGACCCAGACCTCCCAAAAGCACTTGAGGGCCATCTGACTTGCAAATGTCGACTGTTGCGCGATAGAGTCCTTTATCATATTTCTGTGGAAAAAAGCAAAATAAAGAAGGAAAGATCAACTACTATGGAAACGCCAAGGACGGCACTGCCACAAGCCATTGCTTCTTTTCTTTGTTACCTTTGGATCTGCCTGTATCCGAGTCTAGAGCATCAATTGGAGAGCAAAGTAAAACGATGAGCGACGAGGTTGACTAGCTAGGATGAAAAACAGAAGAACAGAGCAAAACACAATGAATGTGATGCTTTGCTACATGTAGTGTGGTTACCTTGATAACATCAATGGGGCACGTGATCCCATGACTAAAAGCAGCACAGGTACCACCCGCAATGAAAAAGCGATAGTCTATCGACTTGAGGGCACTAGCAGCTCCTGCCGCGACTGAGCCTTCCGAGCCTGTGGGGAGGCTTAAGACAGCCAGACCACATGTCAGTAAAGAGAGGATCTTCATGATTAGGGTTGTTTTCGCTTCTCTTGAATTTTCCAGAAAACCGGGCCTGCTGAACTAGCTATGTCGTAGCTTGTGTAACGAGTAATGTCTTTGTATCGGTCGTCTACAGAGTACAGACCTCTTGCTATTATTATTAATATTGTGTGTGAATAGCAGTTTTGAAATTGCAGAGTGTAACCATGCTGATACCTACTAAAGAGCCTGCATCAGATGAGGAAGATCTGATATGATACAATTGTAGTGATGAATCTATTCCGATCCCAGCATTGATTCCACTCCGACGACACGATCAAATGGATCGGAGGGCCGATGGGATGCAGTACGTCGTACGACGTACGTACACTCATAGGACGCATAGCTGATCGGCATCAACTTTTCCCGTCCCTCGCCGCCGCGCGCTACGATTTCATTCGTCACTTTCCGTCTGTCTGTCCTACAGTACAATGAACTACAGTATTAATTTTTTCTGATTTCTTAAGAGATGGAGCACATGTGCACCTTTTATTTCTTACCTGGTTACTATAAAAACCATCAGCAACAAAGTGTTAAATACGAAGCCGTGTAAGAAACAGGCAGCGCGCGATCGATCGTGCAGCAGCAGCAGCGAGGAGGCAACTCGTCTCGAAACAACTCTCCATGGCGCAGTAAGTTCTGAGCACGTCACGAACGACGGCATCACACAGTACTCTAGTAGGCCACTAGTGCTACAACAAACAGTCAACCATGCAGATTTTTGTGAAGACACTCACGGGTAAGACCATCACCCTTGATGTCGAACCTTCCGATACCATTGACAACGTCAAGGCTAAGATTCAAGACAAGGAGGGAATTCCACCGGATCAACAACGATTGATTTTCGCTGGCAAACAGCTCGAGGATGGACGTACTCTCAGTGACTACAACATCCAGAAAGAGAGTACATTGCATCTTGTGCTGCGATTGAGAGGAGGAGTCTACGATCCCACATTGGCTTTGCTGGCGAAGGGTTTCAATTGCGAGAAGGCCATTTGCCGAAAGTGTTATGCTCGCCTTCCCCCCCGTGCCACCAACTGCAGAAAGAAGAAATGTGGACACACCAGTCAGCTCCGCCCCAAGAAGAAGCTGAAATAAACTATCTACAAAGAATCTTGGAGCAGATCGAACAAGCAAACGCACACGACGGATTATTATCAGAGAAAGAAGAAAGAGAAGGTCTACTTTGGGCTCATGGTTTGTGTTACATCTGTTACGTTAGATTACGTAGTTTATAAGAGTGTTCTTAAGCAAGGCTGCCATGTTCTCTATTGCCATACTGTATTCATGGCATAGACACTAGCTACTAGAGTAGTTCTCAACGTTATTAGTGTTTGCTCGGCGCATGTCCAAAACCTCCGAGTCACAGACATCCAACACTACACAGTCTAGTAGGATCTACCAAAATTATTTTATCTAGATCTGATCTGCCCCAACCAGAAAAAAATCAGCCGTCTTTCTGATAGCCCACTTTCTTTGCATCACATAACAGAAAATTATAATTTCTTTCTGATTGGGCCAGCCTGAACACCACCCACTGCAGAAACGACTTTGTGGCCAGGAGGCAGAGCGGTGCATAGCACTCACAGCCTGACATAGCTTTCTGTTCATACCAAGGACTTTGAAGTTAATGGTCATAGTTAATTGCCTACTATTGAGGTACAATGTACAACCCCACCATGCATGTGGGCAAACAAACCACTGATTCTATGTGCATATGAATAATGGCAAAAACCAGGTAGAAAACAATGTTAACTTGGTATGCAAGTGATTCTTATCAATAAAAAAATTATGAAAGCAAATTATTAATTGAGTGCCCAAAAGAAAGGTCACAACTACTTAGTATGATTGAAAACATCCATTTGATCACTGTGAGGACCAGCAAAATGAAATTGTTTTCTATTTATTTCCAAAGAACCAGCCATAGAAACAATTCCAATAATTTACTATATAAATCGGTCATTTTTTGCTGTTTAGTGAGCACGATTTGATCAGACATCATAATTGCATTGGGGTGGGTAGGCACATGTGGGCATCTGCAAATAAAAATTAGAGCCTTTTTTTCACGTAATTGTAAAGACTCTTTTGTGCCTTTTTGTTTTAATCTAATCTTTGCTCTGTTAGCATTTAACAAAGTTGATTTTTAGAGTCTATAGCTGGACAGATCAGGTTTTATTGTTGTGGTGTTGAGAGGTTGTATTCTATCTACTAGTAGTAAATATCAATTCAACATTGTGTGCAACTACTTAATAATGTCAAATTGGAAAAAAGTGAGCTTATTTGCTTCAAAATATAAAGTGAAGTTTTCTGCATTTTGTGTGTCATCAGCAAGTTCATCAGGTATGGCCCTTTTAGTGCTTGTCAGTTGCCATCCAATGTTCTACTCTGCTAGCATGCATGACCCCCCCCCTCTCCTCACAACCCCTATCTTTTGCCACCAACATGAGGTAAACATACAAGGCATGTTGAAACCAGGTAATCAAAAAGTGTGTAAAAGGAGGAAAACAAGATGTACAGTTGCCCTAAAAAGTGATTCACAAAAAATGGGCAATGGAGCCAACAGCAGTCTGGCTTTAGCACCTGAAGGAAACTTAATTGAAATGAACAAAGTTGGTCACGCCCTATCATGATGCAGACATGAAATTCATGAAGGACTCAACTTTTGGGCTTAGGATCATCACAATGAAGATGGGTTGATGACACTGGGATGAACTTGATGATATTGTTACTAACATCATTATCTTTCCAGTCTTAGACGACAAAGTGTTGGAAATCAACGCAAAGCAATAGTTTAGTGAGGAGACATACATTGATGGTACCAGTAGTTTTGGTCTTACGATAGACAACACTCCAATCTTTGATAGTGCAAAACCATTTGGCAACATTCTTTAGCACAGCCTAAAAAAACATGTCTTTGATGGCATTCACACTCACTAGTAGAAACTGTCATGCATCTGGAAAGAACTTATCGGGCACTGCAACGCCCATCAATGGACATTGAATTAAATTACGCATGCTTCAAGCACTCCCGATTGACCACAACGAAGTTTGCTCAAAATGTTATTGTCTTTTTGATGATGACCCCCCCCTGCACACACAATCAATCAAAGCATTATTTCTGACCTAAGAAAGGAAAAAGTTACATTGAAACCTATCACGTGTATCGTCGGACCCTTTCTATCTGGCTAGTGCCAGTAAATCCAACATTGTTGATAACAAATATTAAATTAGAGAAAGAGTGAGATTAATCTACTTCTGAATTGTAAAATCACTTCAAAGTCTAAAATGGCTCGGCGTCTCTCCGCGTGTTGGTTAGGCACGTCCGGGTGGACTGTGCGTCTGTGTGTCGTCCGTAATTCAGCCAATACCCTCCCCTTGGCGAATCTGATTTTGGTCCAATCCGAGACGTCTGTGGTGCAAGGCTCCATAACGATACAGCAACCGGGTCTTTCTTTGATATGCCACTGGAAGATAACATTATGGAGGATCGTAGGAACAAAATGGGTCGTCAAGAGAGATGCGATAGCAGGTAGGAGAACGGACAGAAAGTCATATAACAAAAAAGAATTACCCAAAAGAATGGGTAATAGACCTCACACAGGCAGAGGTCTTCAACAATTCAAACAAAAACAGAGCAAACACAAGTTAGTAATGCCCCATGATTTGGCGGGCATGTCGGTCGTGTGACACCCATCCAAGGGGTTTGGTTAGGTCATCAGAAGGATTGATGACCCCGGAAATGAATTCCACAACAATGGCGCCTGATTCCTTCCAATCTTGTATAGCGAAGTGCTGGATATCAATGTGACGAGAGCGCTCAGTTGGGACACGAGCGTTGATCATATTGATGGCCGATTGGTTGTCGCAGCACATGACAGTAGGGCCTTTGGGTGGAAAGCCAAGATCGGTCATGATTGCGCGCATGCATCGAGCATGCTTTGCGGTGGCAACGGCGGCGAGAAATTCCGCTTCGGTGGAGCTCGTAGCGGTGACAGATTGCGTCTTGCATCGGTAGGAAATGGCACCGCCGCACAGCAGGAAGGCGTAGCCGGTAGTGGATCGGCGGTTACGCAGATCATTGGCATGCGCAGCATGGAGAAATGCAACGGGTTCCTGGGTGTCCACAGCGGGAAAATCAGGTAGCTGGGGATCCATTGTGGACTGGGTGAAGTTGGAAGGGGGAAGAGATGTATCTGGTTGGGACCGACGGCATGTGATGCCCCAGTCTTTAGTAGCTCGGAGGTATTTGGCGACCTTCTTGAGCATAGCAAAGTGATGGTCATGCGGGCAAGTGGAGAACTTAGATAGTGTAATGGTAGCGTAGCCAATGTCTGGCCGACACGTAACATAGGCATACAACTGAATAGTTCACCAAGGAGCGTGCGACAGGCAAAACCATACTTAGCCACTAGTGCCGCATGTTCAGCAGTGTTCTCTGGAGGGCCCGGATGGGCACAAACAGAGGTGACTGAGTCCACAGGCAAAGGGGCGGAAGGCTTTGATGGGACAGGAGGAGAAGGTTTGGACCATCCATGTGTGGTTAGGACACGGTCAATGTACTTCTCGCAAGAGAGCTTGATGGCGTCAGAATGCTGCGCGACATCGAGTCCATTGAAGTCTTTGATGAGGCCGAGGCACTTGAATGGGGGCGCATCTTCAGAAGGCAATTGCAGGGCTTTACCAATCTGAGCACATAGACGCTTGGCGATGTCTTCGCTAGGGCACGCCACATCAAAATCGTCAACTTGGCGCAGCAAGAGTATTTTAGTGCCCTCAAAGGTCGCAGAGCAGATAGACTTGTCATGTATGGTGCTTTTGAAGCCGAAAGCAGGCGATTGTAGGATAGCGGTGATGTGCTTTTCCCAGAGTTTACAAGATTTGGGGTGACCTTGAAGAGCATGAAGGACTGGGAGGACGAGAGAGCGGTCCAGTTTCTTCTTGAAACAATGTTCATACCAGTCGGCGTAGGCGTCGTCAATGGATACGAAAGTTGGAGTTTCAGGAGGCGGAGAATGTGCGTAAGCATCTTGGGCGTCGCCTCCATGTACTCTGTGGTTCTCTCTTGCCACAAGGGCAAAGAAAAGGCATTGTACGGGTTGCTCAACACAGGAAGAACATGTTGAAGCAATGCCGTGTAGTAGCGGTGCAGATCGGGGTGAGCCATCACAGCCGTTTCGAGGGCGACGCATTCCATCGCGCTTGATTGAACACTGCCAATGTGGGCGCAGGACAATCGCACCAGGTGGTCTCTTGACAGGTTCACCATACATCTTGAGGTCGTGGAAGTGGTCGAGTTGCTTGCATTTGCCAGTGCGCCATTGTTCCCATGCACTCAGGGAACGAAGCTTGCGTCTGGTGAATCGGCCAATAGCTTGCTCAGCCGGAGTGATGGCTTGAGATTGAATGGCCTGTACAACCATTTCCATTTCTTCGGTGGAGATTGAGGATTCGGAGAAATCGAGATGCGGGTAACGAATTGCGGAGATGCTGCGAACATCAGCTAAAGAAAGTTGATGCTGGTGATCGACATCATCAACGGCACTGGGTTCCATGATGTTGTGCTCTGCAACGGCGTGCCATGTCTCGGCAGAGGAGAGCTTGCGTTCAATGGCTAGCTCTAGCTGAAGATTTTCGGCACGCTCGTCACACAACTGGTGTAACATGGAGATAGCGTCGTCCTGTCCGAAGACTTGTTTGCCATTGATGCCGACAAGGTAGGCTCCTTTGACATTCTTGAGAGTCGACTTGTGTGTAGCATGCATCTTGTCAACAGCACTATTCTCATTGACGTCGGTGACATAGGCACGATGGTTGAGTTCATCAGTTGCAAGAGTGAGTCCGTAGGATGGATCATCATCAGTCACCTGGACTCCTTTCACCACAGTGTAAGAGGAAGGGTTGAGGTGGAAGGTAAACTGATCGACTGAGGTCTCCTCTGTTTTGGCAGGGAGAGGCTCTCCATTTTGCGTACGTTGCAGGTGGACAACATTAGGGGGAACGAGATCAGGCGGGAGATCATTCATTCCTTCATCAAATCGTACATGCTTAGCAATCTTGACCACATGGGTTTTGGTGTCATACCAGATGACATTTTTATCAGTGTTGGGGATGAAACCGAAGAAAATTCCCTTGCGGGAGTTGGGAATCAATTTGGCAGCTCGTCGACCAGGAGGGCGCACTCATACTCTGCATCCAAAAGTGCGCAGAGCCGATAGGTCGTCTTTCTTGCCAGTGGTGATGTAGTTAGGGGAGACCAGTTGATCTCGCGAGGCCATAGAATTATTG
>Ga0163149_10008135_pt1 | contig 10433 bp, 7 predicted proteins | sample OliLakLV19MP5G1_FD_148604 | JGI IMG/M metagenome (GOLD analysis project Ga0163149, IMG submission 148604) | Freshwater microbial mat bacterial communities from Lake Vanda, McMurdo Dry Valleys, Antarctica - Oligotrophic Lake LV.19.MP5.G1 | ecosystem: Environmental > Aquatic > Freshwater > Lake >...
ACCTCCTGCGTGAAAACAATGCTCGTTGGTTGGGTACGTCATAAACGACAGTACACACAAAACCGTAAAATCAGCCGTAGCGAAAAATAGAGGACCACCATGACGGCACCTTTACCCGAAACACAAAAGATATCGCAGATATGAATATCTGATGTGGCTAGGCTGTCCACCACAAAAGCCATCTGCCATCCCTTTAGTACTGAAGAAGTACAGTAAAGGATCAAAGACGCAAGCTTTGGGTGGTAGCTAGAGACTGCCACCAAATCTTATTTTATTAGCCTCATCCATCATCTGTCTGAAACAAGAAGATATCTTTTGGGTGGGCGTCAGCTACTAGCTAGTACAGGCGGTCAGGTCAAGCTGTCAACAAGACAGACATCGTTTGAAAACAGAATTAAAAATTAATATATTCGAAACATCAATGAAGCTATTGAATGGTGGCATGAGCACGGATTGACATTCCTACGTACTTTTGAAGTTTAATTCTGGAAGTATCATGGTCACAATAATAACGACAACAAACGTTGTGGATTTTGCATTGATTGTTGAAGACTATTGACTGAAATATACATGTACTCAACTGCACCGTCATTTAAGCATTCCATTCCATTGTTCTTGTCATCATGGTCGTCCCACCCACGAAACGAGAAAAAGAAAAAAGAAACTGGTTCCTCTTTCTTCGTTGGAAGAAGACTCTTCTCGCAACCATTATAACACTTGGCGTCCTCTTTTATGACAACGCCAACACCAACCATGCTTCGTCTACTAGCGGCAGCAGTGCCATTCTGGAAATGGCGGCAGCTTGGAATGCAGCAGCAGGTCAACCAACCCCAAAAATTCCCAATGCCAATGACAATGATATTGGTACTTTTCCTTCGGTGTCATTTTCTATGCAGCGGTGGACCAATTATAACTTGACTTTTTGCCAAGCTACTCGATGTCCTGTTGGCGTCAGTTACAACAAATGGGGACGGCATCCGGTTTGGCGTGATCCTTTGATGGAACAATTGCAACCACTGCTAAATTTTACAACTCAAATTGTGGCCAAGAATTTGAATATCTTGGTCATGGGAGACAGTGTCATGATGCAATTGGGAGAATTGTTGGAAGAAGCTGCCGGCACTTTGCCGGAAAGGCGAGTTGTCCTTCATGAATCCTGGGCGGGCAATGAAGGTGTCACTCTATCCCAGACACGAGACGGAAGTTGCATTGCCAATTATCGCATTACAGGAATGTTTCTGGCCAAGGGAGAAGGTCAACCTTTGCCCAATGCCTTTGGAGGAGGATGGAATAAAAGTCATGTAGAAGCACTGCGGACGCATCCTCTTCTTGGGCAACAACCAAAATCAACTACGACTGGAACAATGCTCAACCAAAATAATGGAGGAAGCCAACAGCACGGTGCTGCTGCTTTTGATGTCCTCATTTTTCGTCTTCCGCACGGATGGCTCACCTTTGACGAAATGAATGAGGATGCCATCCATGAAACCATTCAGATGGCGCATGATTTGTTTGGAATTACCAAAGCTATTTTGATCAATATTCCATTTACCAACAATGTGAAAACCATGCAAGATCTGGAAGATCGAAAAAATGCCAACGAATTACTGGACACCATTGCGGCATCTTATAATCAGAAACGCAACAACCAGCCAGTCCATCACGTATCCGTTCTCCAATTTGCGAAATGGACGGATCATCTCATGGAATACAATGCACGTGTGATTGGTGCCATTCCGCCGTCACTGCAGCACACGGTCATGACCAATAAGAGTTATGCCCTAAATCGATTGGGGTGTCGGCCCAAATTCCCCTTGTCCATTGCACAAGGATGTTCCAACCTGGTAGAGCCCGGGAGCTGCACTTGCAGGCGCAACCGCGTCGTAGAAGATGGGATGCATTGGTGCCTCGAATCCATTGGTGGGCGCTTAATGGCTGGGATTGCTTGTTTGTTGTCCTGCATGACAAAACAAGAGGAGGATAGCAATGACTGCGAAGCGCAATGTAATAAACTGTATATGAGTTTGCGTCCGTTGGATTTCAAAGATGGGGACATCTTCTGACGGACTGACTGAATGGATGGATGCAGCCTCGGAGGGTGACCAGGGACTCATGAGAGATCCATCGAGAGGTCCACTGGAAAAGAATTCAGTAGATAGACCCAGTAGTCTTTGGGAATAAGATGGATCTCTATTGCCATTGCCCACAAAAAGGCAGTTCTTGTGAGCTCGAAAAGTGTGAACAATGGAAGTAAAGATCTACGACGAATTCGAAACAGACTAGAATGACATCAAATACTGATGGCGGGATAGTTCTCCGTCTCCACACACAAGACACATCCAATTTGTCTAACTCCTTTCATTCCGTGACTTTCCACCTAGTATCCACTATGAGCAATCGCCCCTACTTTTGGAATGAAGAAGAGCCCCCTACGAGCTAGCTAGTGCCTTTGGAATGAAGAAGAAAGTTGCTTCCGTCCCTGACCGGCACTACTAAACCCTGCGCTTGAAACTACCCCTACAAAAAATGAGGCATGGCACCGGTCATTTCCGTGGGTCCCAAAAGAGAGGCGCGCAGGCGCAAAGTACGAGGTCGCGTAAAAAAATGATTCGAAATCGAGTTGCGTGAATGAACCCGACCGTTCCAGTCCCGCAGTGTTGGCACTTCGTTGATTTTTGCCAGCTTTTTCTCCCAGCTCTCAGCTACATATTACAGTAACAGCTCAGCTAGCTAGAGCTACCGATAGCTACCGATAACGTTATCTAGCTAGCTAGCTAATAGTAGGGGACATATCTGTTGGTGGATGTTAATTCAGCCTTTCGGCATCTCGAGTTGACAAGTGTGGCGGGGAAGGTCTAACACAGTGAGTCGTTATCGGTCGGGAGTTGTGTGGAACAAGTCCCTTGAACTTGATGAGTGGCGGCTGTCAGGTTGATGGAATAAGCGTAGCAAGGTGCGTTTTTGTGTTTGGTTGATTTGTATTTGTGATGGATGGATGGATGGAACTATGGCTGTATCTTCTAGAGTCGCCTCTTGGATTTATTTTATAATAAGTATCCTGGCAGGTGCTAGGTACAGCCCAAAGCAATTGTTAAGGGATCTGTCTTGCCGGATGATCTTTTTCATTCTCTTGTAGAGTGGAAGAAAAGAGGACGGTATAGATGGTTCTAGATCTACTACAGTTTTTGTTTGTCCTTGTGTGCTTGGTTGCGTTGGATCTCGTATCCTCGTTGCTGTTATATATATTCAATTCCTTTCAACTCACACTGCTTTGTTTGTCTGCCTCTTGCCCTCGAAAAAGATGGACAACCTTATATTGTCGAGCACGAATCTGGTCGTGCTCATTCCCGTGAGCTATGCGATACAACAAAGTCACTACATTCAAGCAGCGGCCTTATTTTTTGCAGGAGCGGCTTCCTTTTGGTACCATTTAATTGAACACTTCAAGCATGACATGACTGGTTTCATTCCAAAGTATCGGACCGTGAGGCATCATAAATTGTTCATTGGTCTGGATCGAATCGGCGCCGTGTCTGCAATTGCGTCGCACATTCCATTGTTGAAAGAATACGTGGAACGGAAAAAGGATTATACGCTGATAGGAATGGGTATCGCTGCCATCATTCTAGAGGTATTTACCGACCTCATGAATCAAATGCGATTTTGGGGACTCAACAAACAGCAACGTGTATATTTGAAATGGTTGTTTGTCTTTTTACATGGGATTTGGCATATATCGGCATTTGCACTTGCTATACCATTGCATCAGAAATTTTAATTATAAAACGTGCACATAGATACCAAATAAAGTTAATGCTTCGGATATGTCGGGATCGTGTCCACATGTGGGTGGAAACATGATTCAGCGCGTCAAAGAATATCGGCCGATGGTTTCATGTTTCACCATAGTAGACAGCTAAACCAACGAAAGCCCACGTTCAGCGACAGAGTATAGTTCGGCCTTCCCACAGTACACATATACACCATGCTAAGGGAAAGGTTTTTTGAGTCAGTCACAGCTCTAAAGTATAAGCTTCAAGAGCTTCATCGAATCCCCAAGTTAAATCTTTCTGGAGCATCATGATAGTGTTGCCAACAGCAAGCGTGCATTATTTCTTGAGTGAGATTTCTGCGGATGGGTGCAACATCATCATTGGCCTTGCGAAGACCGAAGATGCTTACGGATCAGGAATCAGGACGGAGATCCATTCCACACAACGGTGTTGTTATTGTCTTGTGGCCAGCCCGTTGCATCTGGAAACGGGATCGAATGATCTGCCTATTTGCCATCACTCTCTCCGCCACTACCACCCATATCTCCATACTTTTTGAAAATAGAGGAGGCAGGTGGCTTCCTTACTGGGCGAAAATGTCCTTCCCTGCTCTGCTAGTTAAGAGCCCTTTTTCATCATCTAAACGTACTCTATTAGATAGCTAGACAAACATCTGAAGTGTGACTGAAGTTTTGGTTTATAATCATAGTTATACATATGCTTCTGACAATGAAAGAATAGCTGAATAGGGAGGGGAAGCACTTGCTGCCGCAGGAAAGTCATTTGTGATGGGATTTGTTCGTGTGTGTTTGTGCGTGGATATATAACAATGATATGTAATAGCAATGTGGTGAGGATAAAGTAGCTTGCTTTCGGTAGAGACAGGTGACAAATAAGGCACTGAGATAAGATGATAGATTCGTGAATGTCCGCTTGGCGGGATAGTAGATAGATCGTGACAGTATGAGGAGCGTATGCTCTAGCGGGCGAGGAATATAGGACAGATAGGCAAGTAATGATGATGTGGGAAGTACGGGGCGCATTTCTTCCAAGGAGTTCTTCTCTCAATGTTTAACGCAAACGATAGCTTTGAGTGGGCACAGCGGCCCTGCTGCTGCTGCTGTTGTTGTAGAGAGCAGCCGGCATTTCCTTTCTCGAAAGGACTCGGCTGTGACGGACGAGCTCTTGATCGGCTTCGGCCGTATCAATAAATTGACCCCAAGAGTCGTCCGAGGAAAGTGTGTGCGCGATTGTTGCCGTTGTGCTGTGCCGTGGAAGAATGGGACGGCGCACATGTCGGTCCGACGACGGCAATGGCGACCGCGTGGGTGTGCTTTCCCCCGAGGAGTAGGGTGATTCTGAGGGAGTGGTGGTTGCATTCGATGATCCATCCGCAGATCCATCACGGGCATAAGAACTGCCGCCTCCTAGAGAGCTGAACCACTCCAACAAACTAGAGGATTGCTTCAAATTGGTGAGACTCCCAGAAGAGTAGGAAATTGTAGAACCCATTGAGCTCCTTCTCCTCTGATGGAGGCGGGCGCTATTTAGGATCATGGGCATGATGCGATGTTACTAGTTACTAGAGTAGCGAAGAAAGGTAAAAGAGGAAAGAAAGTAACAAGAGTAAATTTCCCTTGTTGCAGAAGTGTGTCTTCGTAGCAAAAGAAAGAGTGACGAGTTGGTGATAAATTAAAAGCGTTCCCGTACGCGTACGGCAGGGCCGCGTGCGTACAGTAGCACACGTACTACTACGACAAAATTTCGCCGGTTGAACAATCACGGTTCTTGATTTTTGCTTGTTTTGATATTGGTTGATCAACTTTGATGGCCTGGGTTAACGTTGTTGATGGTGTACCGCTACGTCATCGCATGTTTTCACGGATAATGATCCCAGCAAGTTCCAACCAGTTAATCCTCACTTTCAAACTTATTTAAGTCTATAGTTGACAGAGTACAAAAAACTCATACTTTTTACGATAACGCGAAGTCCATTGCTCTTGGAGGGCAGTAGTTCTGGAAGATTTCGAACACCACGTCAGAATCTAAGGTGACGTGGGACGTTTAGGTTGAATCAATCACGATAAGCTTGACTACAATAATTAGGCCAAAGGAAGAATTGAGTGTGAAAAACACAGCTCAGCGAAAGCAAAGCTGACGCACCGAGGAATTGTAGAAATACTCCAGTAACAGAGAGTGAAAAGAGAGAACAAATTCTCTTACTTCTATGACGTACTCCAGAGTAAGAGGAGCAAACTCGTGACTAGGAAATCCTACAGTACAGCACATGGAACGGAAGCCACAATCCAGCAGCACAACAGAGTAGAATGAGTGCCGCCAGCTAGAGAAGAGTGCCAGCTAGCTAGTAGCTAGGGTGGTGCCCTGGCCCCTGGGCTGTGTTGTTGCCTCTTGCTGCTGGTAGCAGCTACCATGCTAGCTAGCCAGCTGTTGCATGCAGCAGTGCCGTTCTTGATCCACTGCCAGGTCCATGATTGACATTTTTGAACAAGCAGGGGGGTTGCTCTGAGGTTCCAATGCAGCGGCTCACATTTCAAATTTTGACAACTGTGACATCAATGTTTTTCCTTGCATGCTCTCATGTGTTTCATTCATTTCACATTGTCCAATTCAAACATGTGAGTTGTTGATGACACATGAGACTTGTTCCTTGTGGTGCAATGTTTGATTCATTTCTTCATGCTTTTGTTGATGCAATTGGCATCAAATGAACAAAAAGAGAATGACAAAAACCAACCCAATGTGTGCATGACATCAACTGGCCCTTTCTGATACAAACATGTTCCAAATTTCAGAAATGTCCTTTGAATGCATGTTGACAGCTGCTAACACATAATGAACAATTGTTGATGCAATGCAAATCATGATGCTGCAGACAAAATTCATCAGCAATGTGTTTCTCAACAACCACACACGACAAATGACAATTCTTCACCGCAAAACGATCGCAAACAAGGGACGCAATCAGCAACGACAATGCCTTGAAACAAAGTCTCCTACTTCAATGTTTTGCCGAAGAAACAAATTATGGTTGCACAAATAAGAAACTTATGAGTGTTACGATGAGCTGTCTTTTTGTTCCGTGTTCGTCTTCTTCTTTGACAAGATTGCCCATCTCGTTAGCAAGATTGATCACAAGGTGCGCATCTTTCGATCATTGTAGCCTCCATTGTCACCACATGTCCATAAAAACATGCAACATCATGACAGAACAAAACCGCTTCATGTGTTTCCATCCAAATGTTCCGCTTGGATTTTGCATCTGTTCCTTTGGATGCACATTAGTTCTGAGTCTAGAACTTGGATCTTGACTCGATCTTTGGGGTTGAACAACGGGAAAAATCACACTTTTGTCACACATGTTGATCACTCAGAATTAGTTTATGACATCACAGGAAGCTTGTGTCTGCAATCTTCTTTCAAACTGATTGCAAATGACATTTTGTTAGTTTCGGACATCACGGGCAGTGATGTTGTCCACCTTGGTGTTAACAAATTGTTCTGTCTTTTCAGGAGACCCTTTCCAGTCTATGTTTTATTCAGACTTCAACAAACATTATTTTGTTATTCTTCCACAACATCTTCATCACCCTCACTCAACAATTTAGTTGTCAAACATGTTTGTTTTGATGTGAAAGACATTTTGTCTGTGCACAACAACTGACATGGACATGCTTTTTTGAAAGCATTGCAAACATTTTGACACATTCTGAATCTGATCACAATCACACCATGTTTGATCATTTGCACCTTTACATTTTTTCTTTGTGGATATAAAATAACTGTCATGAAAGCTTTGCAACACATGTCACAAGGATGAGTGTCTTGGTCCAAACGTCAATCATTTCAAAAAGTAACAGTTGGGACAAGAAGGTTTCTGAAAAACCCTCTGTCAAGGTGCAGGGAGTTACGAAACCCTCTTTTTGATGCGAAACCTTTTTTTTAAGTTTAGGGGAATTTTGAAACCCCTCTGCTTGTGTCATAGCAACAGTGGGAAAACCCCTCTGTGTGGGAGAGGGGTTTTCAAAACCCTCACTTGTGATGCAAAACCCTCAGGCCTCAGTGACATGAGGGTTTCTGAAAAGTCTCTGACATAGGGTTTCTGAAATTTTTCTGTGCCTTTTTCCCAGCACCCCTTGGTCCAGGTGGCCCAAGGGAGCTCTCCAACGCTCTCTCCAATGATGTGCTGGATGTGCACAAAAATAAAAACATGCACAAAGGTTTAACTCAGAACTTCAACCCTACCACAGGCGCCAGTCGTTATTTTAAAATTTCCGTTTATTCATAGCGTGATTTATTTTTGACGGCGTCGTCTCACTTTTTGTCGTTTTTTTTCACGGCCAATTGATTCACCACAACTCCACTTTTCTTGCCTTTCCAAGACCTTCAAGCCCATTTCCAAGCTTCTCCAATCCATACAACTCCACGGTTCCCTACTGCATGTACGTACCATGTTTCCCAGGATAAGTTTGTCCGTCGGAAGCGAGCAAGCACCACAGGGTCGCCACAACATATGGGCTGCTTCGGCCACCAAGCTAGATTAGGTATCCTCTAAAAGCTAGTTCTCCGTCACTTTAAGGACTCCGCAGCAGAGCTTTTCTCTTTTCTGGAAGCTCGCTTATATTTCCAGCGATGACAAAACCTTGACCTCCTCACTTCCGAAAACCTGTCTTCTAGTAGCGAGTATCGAGATACAAAAACTATTCAAGTCGGGCAATTTTCAAGAAGTCAAATGCTTTCAGTGAATTCGTAGACTCGAAGCACTTAGTTTCCTAAGACTCAGCTATCCAAGTGCTAGCCATGCGCCACGACCCTTGAAGAATGAGGTTTTTTAGGAAAGACAGTCTGAAGGAGGCTGGCGTCGTGGTCCAGTCATGCCTATATAGAAATACAGCCAACTTTGAGAAACTCTTATATAGATAGATGGTTTCGTGAAGTGGCAAAATCTGTTTTTTAGTAGATTTTAATGTCTAAGATGCTGTCGACGGGAGTTTTTTCTGTGCTGGACTACTAATCATGACTGGTGTTGTAGTACCTGGTGCTAGTGCGACCGCAAAAACATGATGGACAAACACCGTCAAGGTGAACATTCATTTTGTGCCTCTACGAATTTGTTTTCCCGACCCACCGATGCCGTTGCTAACGCTCAATCAATCAAGCAATCATCATCAATGACTTCTAACTGGCGTCCAGTCGGGGTGTTCAATGGTTTGGGTTCTCTAGACGCTTCAAATGAAAGCCCTCCATACTCATAATATTCAGATCCCCGTTGAAATAGCGAGCATAGGACCGGCTAATTGGCAGCCCAAACCCAAGTCCAGCAAGTGGCGAGCTGTTAGGGTCGTGGTCCTGATCTCCAATGAAGTCTTCTTGGATTTTAGGGTCCGCAGTCGTGAACAAATATGACCAGATTTTCTTCATGTTACTTCTCGGAATCCCCCCACCTACGTCCGCTACTTTTACAACGACATCTTCGTTGTCTTGTTCGTCCGCAATGATCACCATGACCGGTGGAATGTTTCCAGAATCACCGTGTCTCTCCATAGTGGCTCGCATAGCATTTTTCAGCAATTCCAACATCATGTAATGAAGATAAGTAGGAATGTAGGGAAACGTCAAGTCCAAGCGCCCATCCATGATAACTTCGGGCGCTGCGCCGTATCTTTTTATACACATTTTGGTGGCATCGCTGGCAGCCTGTCGGACAATTTGTGAAGGACTTGTCTTTTCGCATATCATACCAATATAATCAGGTAAAGGATGTTCTCGAAGGGCCAAATATTGGCCAGCCAAGATACGAATGCCAATACGTGACATGTAGAAACGATCCAAGAAGGCATGACATTCGTCCAACTGCGCAAAATCGAAAGGATCGCCCACTATTTTGTCTTCTCTGGACACGCTTCCTTGCTGTAAGCGCAGTGTTTTCCTCAGTTCATAAGCCCCTCGTGCCATTTGAATCAATACACTTGAGTGGTGCTCGTACTTCTTCTTCAAAAAATGGGCAAACGCTCGTTCATCTTCGTTGCTAAAAATTTGTCCGTATCGTATCAAATCGACGAAAGAGTTTATGTAGATGCCCTTGACGAGCTGAACACTTGGCATATCTCTCATCATTGGAACATTATGCAAGTCTTGAATCCGATGCGCCAATCTAACCGGTAATTCCGATCGTAGAAAGTTAGCCACCTTTGTATGACATCAAAGAATCAATGGAAAGGTGTTGTTGTGGGGGCCTTTTCAGGTCAATGAATGGAGACATATGACTAAAATGAAAAAAAATGGATCTATCATACCTGAATCAGAACTCTTCCCGAAGCCTGGTGTTGAGTGAGACTTCCTTTGATTGCCTCATCTCTGTATGTCTTGCCCAGTAATTCTTGCCGTCCCGTTTTCATCAGTGTGTACATCGAAACGGGCGTTTGCTGTCGTTTACAATACTGCTCTACCATCTCCATAATGTAGCCAGGTATCTCATCATACGGTTGAATTTCATCATCCGCTCTTGGAGAGGGTGGACCACCGTAGCCACTATGTCTATCGAGCGTGGATGATGGTGACACTCTGGGACTAGGGGAAGGCGAGGACGAGGATTGCAAAAAATGAAGCTGGCGGCGAGTGGCTGGAGTTGAATTATTTCTT
>Ga0163149_10008137_pt1 | contig 10431 bp, 4 predicted proteins | sample OliLakLV19MP5G1_FD_148604 | JGI IMG/M metagenome (GOLD analysis project Ga0163149, IMG submission 148604) | Freshwater microbial mat bacterial communities from Lake Vanda, McMurdo Dry Valleys, Antarctica - Oligotrophic Lake LV.19.MP5.G1 | ecosystem: Environmental > Aquatic > Freshwater > Lake >...
GGCTTCCAGTATCTAATAGTCTAATATTCCCACACAACCGAAGTCATTTGTGAGCTGAACAACAGTCTAACTAGCTAGTATAGTAGCAACTAGTAGTCTCGAATAGCTCCTGTACTAATAGCTATCACCTTTCATGGTGTAGATTCAAACCTAAATAGCGACAAATAGATACTAGTACATAAAGGTAGAGCTCCACTTATTTTCTATCCTTGTGTTAGCATTTTGGTTGGCTCACCAGAACTTCCATCTGTCAAGAAGTAATCGGCTTTTTGTTCCGATCCGGTGATGAACAAGGAATGATCTTGCGATTTGTAATTCTTCCAGGCTGGCATTTCATCCAGAATCAGCTGAAATTTCATTCCGTAGCCAGGATTTTCCGTCAAAAGCTTGAGCAAGTCGACCGTGTGCACCTTTGTAGCCGCCGGGTCCTTGACCTTGTGGATCGCGGGGTTCTCCAGGACACCCTCCAACAAGAATTTAGGCAGGTCGTTCACCAGTGCAGCTTGCAACAAGGCAACGCGACCATTAGCGGCTCCGGGGGCACCTCCCGAAGAAACAGCCTTTTGTTCTGCTTCCACCTTTGGATCTTCAGTGGTACGAGCATCAATTCCTGAACCAGCCATGGCTGTCGGACGATATTGAGGCATAGGAGGCGGAGCTGCTTCCGCCATTGTTTGCTGGAATTGCTGTCCTGCACCGTCGTCAAGAACTGTCTCGACTTGAAATTGTTGCTGCTGACCTTGCTGTGGTTGCTGCGAAGGAAATTGGCTGCTTTGTGGCACCTGCTGTTGCTGTTGCTGCAAACCACCTTGAACTTGCTGTGGCCACTGTGCCTGATTCTGGAATTGCTGCGGCGCTTGCTGCTGCTGCTGAAACTGGGGCGCTTGAGCCTGTTGTTGAGGCTGCATCATCGACGGCTGTTGAGGCTGCAGCATCGACGGCTGTTGAGGTTGCAGCATTGACGGCTGTTGAGGCTGCAGCATCGACGGCTGTTGAGGTTGCAGCATTGACGGCTGTTGGGGCTGCAGCATTGACGGCTGTTGGGGCTGCATCATCGACGGCTGTTGGGACTGCATCACCGACTGCTGCTGAGGCTGCATCACTCCTTGCTGCTGCTGGTTTGGCATTTGTGACTGTGGTTGTTGCTGCTGCTGGGACATCATTTGACCATGTGGTGTCTGCTGTTGTATTTGTGCTGCTGGCTGCTGCTGCCGTTGTTGTTGCTGCTGCTGCTGTTGGTAACCGGCTTGATGTGGGGGCTGTGGTGATTGATATAACCCACTTTGTTGCTGCGGCATTGGCTGAGGATTTTGTGCTTGTTGCTGCTGCTGCATTTGCTGTTGCCGTTGTTGATAAGAAGGTTGTTGAGGCTGCAACATAGAGGAGCTAGGTTGCTGTTGTGCCTCGACAGAGTTGAAACTTGAAGGCTGCTGAGCAAAGGTGCTCTGCTGAGTAGATTGTCCAAAAGATGCTGTGCTTTGTGGTGTCTGCGGTCGTCCATATACTGAACCTTGTGGTGTCTGAGGTCGCCCGTACGCGTCATAGCCCTGCATGAGCCCACTGTTTGAAAGTGAGCTGGCAGTACCAGCACTGCGACTTAGATAAGAATTTCCCATTTGACCACTTCCGCTTTGTTGGCTCTGAGACATTTGTGAAGAGTATTGACCGGAAGAGCTTCCCTGCTGCAATGGTTGATGTTGAAATGGAGGGCCTCCCATGGGTCTCTGTATTTGCTGCTGCGTTGGCATCTGATTCTGCTGCGGCTGAACACCTGAATAAAAATGCCCGTTGGATTGAAACTGACCAGGTTGCTGGGGTAAATAACCACTCTGGCTCATGCTCATCTGTGGCTGGGTACCTTGCATTGGCCCCGAGTTGTTGCCACCGAACATGCCAAGAGGGTCCTCCCCAACATTGACTTTTCCTCTTTGCACGTAGCCCTCACCTGGTGCGGGGGAAGGCGCCATTGCGTAAGCCGAAAGACTCAAAATGTATTCACTATTTCCAAACCCTTGATGCTTTCCAACAGGTTCAGTTCCGGGAGCTGGAGATGGAGCCATCGCCATGGCATATGCCGGCACATGCTGGTTCAACTGCGCCGAAAAATTTCCGGAATTATTTCCTCCTTTGGCCTTCTTTGCTGCCTTCACGTCGCCAAGGGCTATGGTAAACACCCGTTTCAACATTTCCAAAATGAAGGCAGTATCTGGATGTAAGGATTCTCGTCCAATTGAACGGATTGTATAATCCACTATGCTGCATTTTCCATCACTTCCGCCCGCCACGCAAATCGATTCAACATTTGTCATACGATTTGCGGAGACATGCAAGAGCCTAACCACGCTAAGAAGAGGCGACCCGTAAAGCTCTCTACCCAAAATCTCATCCAAGAAGGTCATCGAGCGTTCCATGTATCCCCACTGGCCCAGCTTGTCACAAAGTGGAGCTCGCACTTTGCAGAGGTACACGCAAGCGCTTGTCACAAGTTGCAGTATATCCTGGTTAGCATCCACAAGCGCAGAGGACGTTGATTTCTTCTCTTCCCCTGCGAGATCGCTGTTGAAGTAAATTTGAATTTCATGCGTCCACCGCTGCATTATCATTTCCAGGAAAGTTGTTGGATCTCGAAGATTGTATGTTGGCTCCTTCAAAAAGCGTGACACATATACACCCCCGATAAAAAGTTCATCGGCCAATTTCTTGTAATTCACATGGACGTTTGCTTGGAGAGAGAATATATCATCGCCTTCTGCCCTGTTCTTCGCTAAACATTCATCTAGCTGCTCTCCGAGCACGCTGCGGAGTTCTGCTCTCATCGAAGAATCCCATATCAATTCCGGTGTGTCGCTTTCACCATCGAATAGTTTCAGCATCACATCAGGTCCCTCTTCTTTCAAACGAACCACCAAAGTTGGAGGCAAAAACCTTTGCAGGAGTGGAGCTGAAAAGTAAAGAGTGTAAGCATCCAGTTCGATGGGAGTACGAGTGCGCGAAGATTCGTCTTTGCAGCATTCTTCATGACCCTTACCTGTTGTTGGTCCTGTCCTAGGATCCCACAGAAGACGGGAAAGTGTCTTCGCTGCGCCTACTCGTGCTGCAAACATTTTCGAGAATTTCGCATACCCAACAAGAATGCCGAGTAGTTCGAGCCAACCGGACGATTCCATCAGCTTCGAGGCCACAGACGGCGTTGACGACAACGATTCCATCAGCGCCCATCCCTTTACTTTCCTTTTGATGATATGTTGGTCATCGGTATGTGCTGAGTTATTACTTTCGTCCGCATCGATGGCCTCTTGCCTTTCTAGGACCCAAAGAAGGCGCCATAGAGCCCCCTGCCTAGCAACGGCGTCCGCAAAAGGTTGTTTTGGACTCATAATTGACAGAATGTCGCAGCCGATGTCAAAGGTCTGCGAGCGAGGACGCCAGAGAAGTTAAGGGTTAGTTTCTGACAGGAATAAATGGACTTTTTATCATATTCCGAACCGTACCTCTGAATCCTGGGGAAGTTCCAGCAAACTCAACAGCACCGAAGGTACTGCATTTGAAGGCTCACACAAGACATCGTCAATCAGACCATCGACACGAACAAGCTGAAGTAGAGATTTGATTGCCATCAGAAACTTCTTGTCGCGAATCTGCACAGTTTGAACTGGTTCTTCGTTGAAGAAAGGAGATAGCTCTTCGCCACTCGAATCCGACAAAGGCAGATCAACCCAACCATCTGGGAGATCGTCACTTGCATTGATGCTCCGTGCGACGAAGTCGATGACTTGCTTGGCAAAATTGTCTGGGTTTGGTATTTCTCTGATAGCTTCGCGGCCACTTCCCATACGGTTGAAAATTTTAATGTAGACACCCGCAATGCGCAGTTCTTCCTTCAAAAGAGAATACTCGAATGTCTCCACTTTCGAAAGCTCGGCTTCAGTTGACTGACACTCGCCTTCGGGTCGCTGCTGTTCGATCTTGTTCAAAAATGCGTTTATCTCGTTACGCATCCCGACATTCCAGATACGTGCAGGAGTTTCGATGTTAGTGTTCAATGTACGAAGCAATTCACCAGTACGCTTGTTACGCAACAAGAGTGCCACGGGACTTGTCAATAATTTACTGCAAGCCACCGTCAATGCTTCATTTCGAGGAGATGAGAGTGCCTTATCTTTGAGCACACCACAAAGCATTCCTAGCGCGCGAGTGGACAGCCGCGCTTGGGTATTGCTCGCAGCCTGCGACATCCCAACATCATCCTGGTCGTCTTGCATTGCCGACACTTGTTCCAAAGTAGGGTCGTACCCCAGCATGTATTTCATCAAAGGCCAAACAATACCCGAGCCAACAAGCAGCTCTTGGAGTTCTGCGTCTTTCGCCATGCTCGCAACGCCCTCTAGGGCATACCTTTTGATGGTAGAATCTCCCACGTTGTCCCTCTTGTTTGCACTCATATACCTGCCGTCGATGCATCGTCGCCAGTTGATGCAGAACCTAGTAGGACTTTCTAGCGTCGAGAGAATCGCTGCGCGTCCCGTGTCGAAGAAAGCTAGCCCAGCGATGGTGTGCACAACGTAAGAAATGATTTCGGTTACGCAGTCTTCTGCGTCATATTCAGACGCGCCTCCCTTCCGCATAAAATGAGCAACTTGCACGTAAAAATTTAGTAGCGACTCAAGCACCGCAACGCCTCCTTCGGAAATCAACTCTTGGCTATTCATCGGAGATACTAGGCATGTCTGGTAGACAAGAGCAACAGCTGTTTTCACGAATTCGGCCCGTTTTGAATGCGAAAGAGAAGCAAAAAGAAGGGAGCTTGATTCACCCTTTCCAAGGGCATCCTTGCAGGCTTGGGGCATTTGAAGACAAGAAAGCAGCATCTTGTAGGCAGGGTACTTGTACCGGCTCATTTCCTTTTCGTACCGCTTGCAGATCAGTAGCTGCGTCTTCATGAGTAAATGAATGGCTTGCATCTGCGACTTCCCACCGCTGAAGCCTTCATAAAGATTTTCTTCGCGCTCGGCACCTCCGTCTACAGCCCCGTCTTCGCTAAAGACTTGGATCTTCTGGCCGCTATCAACAATAGGAAGCAACAGCTCGTAGGCTGCCTGTATAGCTTCGAACATTTCTCGGCCAGCAGGATTTTTGTCAGGGTGATATTTTCGAGCCAATGATCTGTAAGCCTTTCGCAATTCTTTGCTCCCGTCGCCACTCTTCAAGTCCAAGACTTTGCGGGCGCCTTCCAGAGCAACTTCCTCCTCTTCTTCATCCCTGGTGAGCTGCTTTTTCAGCTCCTCTAAACAAGCTCTAAAGACTTCAACAGGCTCAGAAATTGGCCAATCGGGGAATCGTTTTTCATCTACGAGATTGTCGAGATAATAGTTGTGGCAGAAAATTTCTTTCTCCAGTCTCTTGTACGAAACACCGGGCATTGGACAGAACTCATAGCGGGTTGTAGTATTCTGCCAAAGACGCATTGGGAAATCGCCTAAATGTTGGCGGATCATTTCGATGAGGTGCTTCCTCATCTCAAAGCTCCAAATGACTTCAGGGGTATCAAAGTTGCCAACAAACACTTCCGTGAAGCGCTCCGCGCCATAGTTGACGAGAATGAACAACAAGCCTTCGGGCAGCATGTGACCGAGGACGCTTCGATCCTTCATGGGTAGCTCGTTTGCATTCGCAGCGGCTGCGAATCCCGATCTGAAATGTTGCTTCAAGTGAGTTGCATGAAGCAGCCTTGCGAGTGACTTGAAATTGGAGCCCGTGTAGCAGCAGATGAAAAAGAAGATACCGGTTAGATAAAATTTTGCAATTGCTTCTTCGTTGTGCATCATAAGCTTGTCCAGAACTTCAGATGCTTGCCCTACGACCCGGTGGTCATTGCAGAGTAGTGCCTGACACAGGATAGATAAGAAGGAGTCTCGATGAAGTGATGCCTGGGACTGGGCTGGGTCTGAAGATAGAGTAGGATCTCTACTTAAACCGCATAGCACTCTTTTTGCTATAGGAATTGGGTAATACGGGACTCCCTCGGAATCCAAGCTTTTATGCAAGTCGACTAATCTCGTAAGCGACCTGATGGCCAACAGCGCCACATCAGAGGGAGAATAAATTCCTGTTCCGCTTCCATCGGTACAGAGCTGCCAACGAAGTTGCCATACTGTTGGGTTTCACAATGAAAGCATTTTTGAGTAACTAGGTTACAATCCTGACACACGGAATACTTGGAAAGACGATCGCCAGCGAAGCCTTACCTTGCTCAACTCGTTTCCATTTGCCAGTGTCGATGTTCGCCTCTGTCACCCCACCGCTGCCGTTGGCAACCCCGTCGTCATCATCGTAACTCTCAACATGAGTTGCGCAGACCAAATCGAAAGGCGAGAGGTCGACATCAGCCATCATTCTCGAAAGTTCAGACACCCGGAAAGGACCGCGTATGGATTCTGCTGGCGGTGGGATCCTTCCCGTGCGTGCTACGAACCATACCTGAGGACACGAGGCATCCGGCGCAGCATCTGATTGCTGGTGCTCTTCGGCTGGTGCGCCTCCAGGTCCCGCGCCGGTCCCATCTGTCAGCAGCATTTGGTTGCTCTTAAGAACAGTTGTCAGAAGGTTTCCCACTTGCACACCGTTTGTATGCCCCCACGCAACAAACTGGCATAATTGCTCAATGCACTCCGAATTAAGAAGCTGTTCAGCGTTCTCTGGAATGTTTATGCCATCTTCACCTTCATCGTCGCTTCTTGCGACACCTAGCAGTGTTGCCACCAAACCCAGCAGTCGATGTTGTGTCTCAATGCTCCTCGTCGACGCCATGGAACGAACTAAAATCATTGCGTCTGAAAATGGCCCGATTGCCTTCGCGTGTATAGCATACAATCTCTCGAGACAGCGAATGCACATAACAGTCACCTGCGTAGATGAAAAAAAAGTGTGTTAGAAAGAAAGCGAATTGAACAGTCACCTTCATTTAGTTCATAGACATATATTGAGAACTAACCTTTGGGTTCCTGTCTGATTCACACAGAAACCTCCGAAATAATTGTTCAAACAGCCGAACAGGTTCTTCCCAGGTTTTGATGAACGAATCGCCTGCTTGGAGCCAAAGGCGCATATAAACACCACGTGTTCCGCCAACTCTGACTTCGTTCTCGAGCGAGGGATAATCAACAGAAAACTGTTGGTGGTTCCATGCAATATTATCAATTCCTCGAGCTTCAGCCTCTCGAAAGATGTACTGTATTTCACTTTCCAGAGAGATGCGTAGCTCACGCCTCGTTTGTTGATTCCATATTAGATCAGCCAGCGAGTGGTTTTCCGTCAAAACATGAAAAAAAATGGTAAAATTCTCTCGATTTGGTTTGGATTGTTGCTGTTGCAACTGCTGCCCGTTTTGAATGTTAATATTTTTTGCTGTTGCTGATGCCATCGCAATTCTGCTGCGAAGTCTCGCTGTGTTGGTGCCAGCAGCTCCAGATTGACCAGCTGCCTCACTTGCAGATGATACTATCGGATCGCCGGCATCATCAAACTGGACAGTCCCTGAAAAATTGTCGGAAATATTCCCCTCGATTGCGCTATCTCGCTCGAGTGCCTCCAGCTGTTCTTCCTCCATTCTGCTAAGAAGTGGCATGGATAGATAGTTTATGAATCCTCCCGGCACCATTCGTTTAAGCAGTCGTTTCTCGTCGCAATCGAGTGGTCCACTCATCCAAAGACTGCAAAGATACCTGCTAAGGAACCTCTGTCCTTCCATGGGGCTAAAGACCGCGGCATGAAAATGGTGCAGAAGGGTGGCTGAGCTCAAAGCGGCATCTCGAATCTTTGCTGCCGTAGCAGGAGCATGAGTTGACAAGAGATGCAGCAACAACGCTACATTCTCAATGACAAAGGGTGTCGAGGACCTCAAAGCTGACAGTAGCGAACGATATCTGTCGACGAAAGCCGCGGAGTACGAAGTGAAGAGGTGAGAAATAATAGTAGGTCAGGTTCTCGAAACAGGTTTTGCTGTATGCAAATCTTGCTGAACAAGCCCTATTCAAAGAAATATATATAATCAAATGACTAACCTTTTTGCCAGGGCTGCAATAAATGCCTGGAAATGTTCGGGGGTTGTGGTGTCATGATAGGAACACAAAATTGATTGTAGCATATCACTTATCACCATCAAAATCAAATCGTTCACGCGCTGCTGTCGCTCCCCGTTAGTGTTGTTCGCGTACTGCGCAGATTCCAGCAGCGCGTTGACCAAACCGTTTATCAGTGTCGGCCCACCAGTTGCCAGGATCACTTTCTTATTGACAAATTCGAGCTCCATGTCTCGTAGCTGTGGCATTTTGCCGCGTTTTCCACTCACGAGCACACCAATGGTGCGAAAGGCCCAAAATTTGCCAAAATCATCCTGGATCTGCCACACGAGAGGAATGCAATCTTGCATGGTGGTCAGCTCCACCGATACCTTGTACCCAGTTGCGGTCTGGGACAAGCGATACAAGGATTGAAGCAGTGTACAAGCGATATGCTCTGCCACGTGACGATCTCGGACATGAAGCTGAGATTGCATATGGGACATGTTAGGAGGAATACGTAGCAACTCGTAAACTAGACCCCACAAGGCTCCTATACACCCTGACAATGTTTTGTCCTTTTCTCCCGCTGGCAATCCATCTCCTGTCGGCAACACACTCGTGTTGAATTCCCGACACGCTTCTAAAACCACCTGGCACTCTTGTGCTACATTGACGGGTATACTTGTTGCCTCTAGGACTTCCCCCGCATGTGTGACGTAGGCGTAGGCTGCCGTTGCCACGGCATAGACACGATTCAAGCAATGAACGGGAATGGAAATAGGCTGAAACAGAGCTGCTGCTGCCGACGATGGTGCAGCCTCCACTTCCGTATCATTTTCTATGGACGCCAAACAGTATCCCGCGCAGGGAACATCCGAAATTTGAACCGTCGTTTTCTTTCCCAACGTCATCGTTGCATCCAGAATCGATACCAAAAGGGCATCCCGGTTGCTGCAGGTATACGTGCAAGTTGCACCGTTGGTAAATTCTAGCACTAATTGATCCCCTCCACTTGTAGCGATTCCGTTGGTAGTGCTCATGGCGTCACCAGGACCTTTTGGTTGTTGTGGGTCACTATTATTGGCGCCTCCTCCTTTATTCGCCGTCAAATCTTGTTTCGGAACCCGGACGATGGAATGCATCTGCGATAATGGCCGACAATTAATCACACCAGCTCCATCTCGTTCCACCAAATATCCACGTCCTGTAATCACGAGCTGTCGTTGGACGATGCCGCCAACCCAACCATCACCACTTCCGACAAAGCCTACATGGTGTCGTCGCGTCGTCTTACTGACGGCCCACGTCGTTGCCATGGCGCCGACTTGCGATTCATGTCCCATGCGACGGCGTGACTCCATCCAGTGTTGCACCGTGGTGGTGGGCCTCATATCCACTTCCGGCAACCCAAGGATCGTGTAATGATCTTTGAGAATCGTCAACAAATCACTGCGACCATTGCCACCTTGTCGAGCCGAATGAATAAAGTACAAACGTCCTACGGACACTTCACCTTGTGCATCAGCATTTTTGGCATGATACAAGACAATGCCATGCGGATCATCACTGGTAAAGGAAGCGGCGGCAATGTCCGTGTAACGATACGTTTGCAAAACTTTGCGGGTGCCAGGATGAAATTCCACCAATCCAAAAGGCGCCGCTTGCAATGCCACGGGTACGCGCGTCATTTTACGTGTTTGTCGCTGACACTGTGGAAAGGGCACGACAATCCAATTGCTGTTGCCATTGTTGCCACTAGTAGTTGGTGGTTGACCGAGAGTAGCATGATTGTTGTTCTTACATTCCAACAGAGCCGTCAAGACCGTGCTTCGATTGGTATGACATTTGAACTTTAACTTGTCCTTGGCCACTTGTAAGAGAATGGAATCTTCTTCTTTTGGAATGGCAAGCCAATCGGTTAAATCCGAATAGAGCCATGTATTGGTCACTTGGTGGGTATCCGGATCCAAGGTGGAGAAATGATCGGAATACAATCTCAAGAGGCGGACATAACCCGCTCTCCACGATCGCAATTTCGTGACTTGAAAGGAATAGAGGGGTCGATTTTTCTTGACAATGCCAGTAGGTGCATTTCCTCCTACCGTTGCGATTGCCGCTTCGGCGGCATTTTGCATAAAGGTTTCGTGTTTTTGGCTGAGCGATTTGCTCGGCTTAAAACCAACATTGATTTTTTCGTGTTTGATAGGCGGGGGTGTGACTGGTGCCGGAGTCGACTGTTCTGCGCTGTCAGCAGAGGCGGCACGGGGGAGTGGCACGGGGGGCTGTTGCTGCTGAGGCTGCTGCTGAGCTGGCGTTCCCATTAATGGGGGTTGCTGATTTTGCATCATTGGCTGCTGCTGCTGCTGTTGCA
>Ga0163149_10008138_pt1 | contig 10430 bp, 7 predicted proteins | sample OliLakLV19MP5G1_FD_148604 | JGI IMG/M metagenome (GOLD analysis project Ga0163149, IMG submission 148604) | Freshwater microbial mat bacterial communities from Lake Vanda, McMurdo Dry Valleys, Antarctica - Oligotrophic Lake LV.19.MP5.G1 | ecosystem: Environmental > Aquatic > Freshwater > Lake >...
ATCTTGAACATGTAGAACTCAGTGATCATGTCCTGTTTGTCCTTTGTTTTTACGGAGTTGTATTTGCTATCCAAAGCAGCAAGGACTACCAAACTGTTGCCAGCGCCATCTGTCCATTTGTGCTTTTGAACCTTGAGTCATGCCACTTTGCCTTTGGTGGTTGATCCATCAATGCACAGTTGCATGGAACTCCACATCTGGGTGTTGTTTTTAATAATCAGTTTGTTCTTCAACCGGATGGCCTTTGTGGCCTCAGTCTCACCGGGAGGCACAGTCTCCACATCTAGAGCTTTCAAAGTTTCCAACTCGGGAATGGAGGAATTCAATACATGGGGGTTCCTGTCACAACAGCCGGAGTAAAATTTACCTCTCCAAGCAGGACAGGCTTTCAATTCCCCTGTAAAAACAAGTAGGGTTTTTGTCGAATAAAAGTCTGTCATCTTGGACTAGACAAACAATCTTAAATTTTTTTTAACAATGGAATAAAGCAGAAGCTAGCTGAAGCAAAGGCAAAACCTTATTCTCTGTAGATGTCAATCAAATGGTATGTAGATTCTTACTTTAAAGTATGTTGCACACCTATTTTGACTCCAGACTTAACTTAATGATTGTGATTAAAGATCTTAAACCTTAGTAACTAAGGTCTGAACCAATGTTGAACTTAACAGTCATGAAACACCTCCAACAGGAGTTGCCTCAACACTATCGTCCTGCAGGATTTGAATCTCAAGACCTAGTGCTCAAGCTCAACAAAAGCATTTATGGCCAAGTCAACAGTCCAAAACTTTTCTATGAACATCTGTGCCGGGACATGGATTCCATTGGATTTGAAACTTCCGAAGCCAACCATTGTCTGGTCATCCACTGTGAACACAAGATAATGGTCCTAAACTATTGTGACGATCAAATTTGGCTAAGTCTGGACAACCAGCTTATCGAAGACTACGTTGGAAAATTGAAAGATCTAGGGTGCGATCTCACTCTGGAACCAGAAGGAGACATCTTCGCCTTCCTTGGAATACACTCCAAACGTCTTAGAAAGGAAATGCTCTTAACTCAAACGGGACTTATCAACAAGGTCATCAACTGCATTGGAATGGATCAAGCATCACCCAAGTCTAATCCAGCAGCATGCAAACCACTTGGCACTGACGTCGGTTGAGAACCATTGGATGAAGAATGGAGCTATCCAGCATGCTGTTGTACATTTTGTCCAATTCCAGAGCCGACATTCAATTTGCAGTCCATCAAGCGGCCCGCTTCAGCCACTGTCCAAAGAAGTCCCATGCTCAACCAGCAAAATGGATTGTTCGGTATCTCATCAAAACAAAAGGCCAAGGCATCAGACTCAAACTCAACTTAACTCAAGGATTGGACTGTTGGGGGCCGATGCCAATTTTGCCAGGATATGGTATCGGGACATGAAGGTGATCAAGATCCTGTCAGTGTTAAGTCTTGTACAAGATTCTCCCTCACTCTTTTTGGATGCCCCATCATTTGGTCCAGCAAACTTCAAACTGACATCACTCTCAGCTCCACCGCCACAGAATGCATTGCATTCAGCATGGCAATGAGAGAATTGATCCCTATGTTGACGCTCCTCCTCGAAACATCTGAACGCATGGACCTACCAGTCATTAAGAAGAGCATGGTTTTATCTACAGTCTTTGAAGATAATCAATTAAATCTCAGCTTGATCAACTTTCCCAAGATGTCTACCCGAAACAAACATTTGGCACTAAAACACCATTTCTTCAGGTCACATTTGTCGGATAAGACAAAGCAATCATCGCCAAATGCACCCCACAACTTTTCAACGGGCCAACATGCTGACCAAAGGACCACCGGAAAAGCAATGTAAGGTCATCCGCAAGCTATTTATGGGCTGGCAATTGCGTTTGTTTCTTCATCAAATTTCAACCTTGTTCTCCCAAAATTCTTGTTCCGTCAACTTGCTCCGTGCACTCCCTTCTCACCGCACACTTGCTCCATCATCCCGAAGTTAATGTTTCTCCGCAAAATTCCATTTGTCACACACTACCCAACAGAATGGCAACAATCTTCCCATGATTCAACCTTTTTTCAATCCTACAAGCCGGCCCGGCCCAATCATCCAACACTCAAAGCAGGTCGGCCCATCAATCCATACTTATCTCATTATTCCCGTCAAAGCACAACATTTTGATAACAACACAACCGTTTTGCTCCCATCATCAATCGAACCGTCCAGGATTGATGTCTTTGCTACTGAAACCACTCCGCATGTTGCTCCATTCACCGCTTCATTCGATCAAATTGATCTCATTTCTTCCTCACTTTCAGCATTTGCACGACAATTTCATATTTTGTTTGTACTGACTTCATTTTATTCTACTTCTATCATCATCAACCATGACAAAGAAATGTAAGAGCAGTGCCTTCAATGTCACTGAAGCTCTCAAGTTGATGGCAAAGATCAACACAACAAAAATCTGTCATGACAAAGCAATTCATCTCATCGGAAAAGGGTTCATTGTGGGCAAACACACCGACATCACCATGCAGATGGACTCCAAGCTCTTCACCAAGTTGGCTCCCAGTGGAGGACATACTTGTACTGCTGCTGCTACCATTGTCACTGCCGCGTGTGCCATCTTTATCAAAATGTACAAGAAGAGTTGCTGTGAAGCCAGACTCAAGCGCACCAACATGGAACTTTGGGCCAAGGAGCTCCACAAAATGCATCCCAACGCGCCCTATTTTCAAGACCAAGACAAGCTGAATCTCCTTAGTAGCACCTGGAACACAACTTTGTGCACTTTTGCTTAAGGACTCACATCTGCAAGGGTGTGCAACAATATGTATGTCAGTCAGGGATGGGCCAGCCTTGAGTCCCTACGAGCCAATCTTATGAAACTGGAGCTCACATTTCATACAAATGTCACAACTTTGGGTGGGCCATTCACCAATTCGTGCAGCATCCACAGCTTTGGCGAGCATCAACTGTTGTAGTAGATCTAGCGCAATGACTCTATATGCAAAAGCTCAGTTATTTTGAATTGATTAGAAACATCGCAAGCTCTGAAACAATCTGCTAGTGCTTTCAAGGCTCATGTTTCCAAATTGAAAGACGATGAAGCTGATGAGCTGCTAGCAGCTCTGAAAAATGTGTTGTTAGCCCTGCGTCCACAACAACAACAGACTGCGACACAATTGCAACACACCCAGATGGTGAACGCAGTGGAACAATGTAGTCCACTAGCCTAATGTCAAAAAGTCATGTCTCATTTGATTTGATTTGCATGGTAACTTAATTAGCAGCAATGGACAAATCATTGGGGTTTGGACGAGCGTCATTGTGCGTGGAGGTTTGTGGTGAAAAGAGGTGTGAATTTGCTGGTGCAAGTCTGCGTGTTTCTACGAGTCTTCCTTAAACTAGTGCTGGTAGTTGTTGCCACTGATGATGCTCCAAGGTTGTCTCCACCGCTCGGCCTGGATTTCAGCTTTGATTGTCCATTGGCATTCACACAGTGCTGGTAATCAAACCTGCTAAACCCACAATGTCCCGCTAATTAAGGCCTTCCTTGCTGGCCAAATCGGCTCTTAACAGTTTTGTGGAACATAAACTTTACTCGTTAAATAATGATATTCTTTTCACCCCCCCACCTAAGTCCTAGACGGGGTAAGTACTAAACCAAGCTAGACACAATTTTGATTGGTCCAAAACAACAACATGATTCCCTATGACCCTGCCTGCTCTCAAAAACGCTTCGCATAAGTAAATTTATGTTTTGTTCATGCTGAATGACAGAAGGTCCACCCACCATGGTCTGTTTTTTGTCCCATTTCTACTGGGTTCCACTCACTGACTTAGGCAAATTCAATCAGCAAACTACCCACAACACGCAGTTCTCATGCCTAAAACACTCATTAACACGCAGTTCTCACGCCTTGTGCAACAAAAACAACAAGAAAAACAACACCAAAAACTCCTACAACTAGGTCACTTCGTTAATCTACTTAAAAATGACATTTAGTTGCATCTAATGACAACTAAAGCTAACTGACTATGCAAGAGACACAAATGCTATCAAAGGCAACTAAAAAGGTAACTAATTAATGGTAGTTGTAAAAGCTATCTGCAAAAAGGATCAAATGTTGATGAAACGCTGGGGCGTTTGCAGGCTGCTCTAAGGTTGTTTGCCAAGAATGGAGACCCCTCCAGTGGATTGTTGACTTCAACAGTGATCTCATGTTCTTGCAATGACTTTTTGCAATCCAATTGACCATTAGTGACTCAAGAAGCAGCATGGTTGGTCAGCGTTTTTGTTCCATTGTGAAAGTTAATTTTGTGCTAATTTTGTTGTTCATTTTGAATTTATGAGATTGATGCACAAGGAATCAGGTCAGCATTTTTTTTAGACCAGGCAGGGCATGGAGAGCCAGGCCAACCAAAAAGTTTGGATTCAAATCTCATCCATGGGTGGTCTAGGACGTGTCTGGGACTTACCGTGTCTAGGACTTAGGCTTTCTGTCTTTTCACTTCTCCGGAGCCTCCCAGAATTCTGGTTTAAGGTTACTACTAGTAGTAGCACTACTAGCTAGCTACTAGTAGGCGACCATGCAGTTGAGTGAGTCAGTGTAGTGCGCGAGGCTAACGCGAAAATGGGGCACTACGGAGACGTGTCGGTTGGAATTTTTTTAAAATTTCTTTCAGTGACGCCATTGACACTGGAGCTAAACCACATTAAGATATACCTTCGTTTACAATGGCGTCACTGAAAAGCTAATAGCTAGCTGAATATTAGCATTAAACTGTCCCGCCGTTTCATAAAAATAATTTTTACTATAGGAAATTCAGTTCCAAGAAAAATTAACTCGAGTCGTGCTTTAAACCCCAAAAGCACGTGAAGCACTACAGTGGAACGAGACATACAGAAGCAGGAACTTCAAGACTGATTTGATTTTTTCCAAACGAATAGATCATACATCCGAAGTCTTGAGCTATCAACATTTGGATCTATTTTAGGTTCTTGTGATTGTCTAGCTAGCTAAATTGATTGATACCCACGGAAATTACTTCCTTAACATGGCCCCGCCACCAACCGATACTTCACCTGATGGACCTTTGGAGAAAGCAGATTCGGTGTTCAAGCCTCTCGAGGAAAGACCGTCCAAGAAGGCAAAGAAAGAGATTGATGGTCTGTTAACTTCTAGTAGTAGTAGCAATTTGTTGGGTCATCTCAATTTAGGTCTGATGAACGATCCTCTCATTCATATATTCTGTTCTCTCTCTGCACAGACAAGGCCATCCCTGAGCCAGAGGTTTCGGAGAACCTACACATTACCTTGACTTCTCACCCCGATTCGTTTGGAGTAGACCCCGTTCCAATTTCGTGGGGCCACCCGGATGCCAAAGTCCGAGGTCCTGTCATTTGCACGGTCCGACATGCCGCTCAGCGAAATGCCATTGGAGCTCATTCGGGAAGCTATTGCATTTACACGGGCTTGGCCGTGGCCGCCAAAAAATTGAATCCCGACTATGTTCCCGACTTGAGTTTGACGAGCCCAGTTTTTAATATTGGCCCCTTCCCCGCATGGTCCCAACCAAAGAAGGTTGTTTTCTATCTTTTTGTTTGATACCTTTTCAACTTGTCAACTCACTTTTGTATCCTTCATCTATTATTCGTGACCACTTAGATTGCCTCGATTGACCCGTTTGGTCACAAAGTCACAGAAGAATTTGATGGTTGGCTCAAGAAAGGTTTTGATATACGCCCTACCATTGCCGTCACAAAAGCTCACATTGATTTACCGGAATGCAGAGAAGCTATAGCTGCTGGCAGACTTATACCTGACGGGAAAATCTTGCTGCCAACAGGGCAATCGATTGTCTCCAAGGCCGCCATCGAGCCTGTTTGGTATCTTCCCGAGATTGCACGTCGCTTTGAGACGACGGAGGCCAACTTGCGCGAGTCGATTTTTCGAATGACTAATGGTGAGTGACAGTGTCTATTATTTTAGAGGCTACAATTGAATCGCGATTGCTTATAAGCCAGTGTCCGTCTCATTTTTTATCCTATTTTTCTGACGCTTTCAAGGCATGTATCCTGAACTGATTACCAGGCCAGACATCAAAGTTTTCTTGCCACCCATCGGCGGGCTAACTATTTACGTTTGGGGAGACCCAGACACAATCCCAGATGAGGATATTGAACTTACCTGCCGAGTCCACGATGAATGCAATGGGTCTGATGTTTTCGGTAGTGATATCTGTACTTGTCGACCATATTTGACTCACGCGATTGAGGAGTGCATCAAAACAGCTCAGAGAGGAGGGTGTGGAATTGTCATCTATTATCGAAAGGAAGGACGATCTTTGGGAGAGGTAACAAAATATCTTGTCTACAATACACGCAAGAGGCAGGAAGGAGGTGATTCGGCTGAGCGTTATTTCTCCTGTACGGAGCTAGTGGCAGGAGTGCAAGATACAAGATTCCAAGCTCTCATGCCCGACCCGCTACATTTCATTGGTGTGACAAAGATCCACAACTTCATTTCCATGTCCGACATGAAATACAATGCCATTGTCAACACTGGCATCAAAATAGTAAACAGAATCGAGATCCCTCAGGAACTGGTGCCGGCTGATGCTCAAGTTGAAATTACAGCCAAGGTGTTTCATGGCTACAACGCGGGGAAGGCCTACCAGGGGATTGGAGAAGACGATCTCAAAAAGACGAAAGGCAGAGACTATGAATATGACCAGAAAGATTAGCCAGCCGATTCCCATGTTCATATTTTCGGCGTAACCAGTGTGGTACTTGTTGCTGCACCATCAGTGCTCGATTTTAGTTGCCTTGTGAACGTAGTAGATACTAGAGACCTTCCTTTTCTAGCTTTGAGAAATATCAGCATTAAGCTAGCTTAATTGGTTAGGCACCTAAAATGAGCATGAGTTGGTAAATTTATTGTCAATCATGTGAAAATTTGACGTGCGACAGCTGTTGTAGAAAGAGGTTTCACCCACCCAAATTATCATTTATCAGGCGAATCTTTACTAAAAAATTGTGGCAGACGCTCGTTTTTCACCTGTGATTTTGAGGGTTAGAGTTCCACGACTTCTGGAGTGCTTCAGAGCCAAGAACTAGATATCCACCCATCAACAGTGCTGAGATTTCAACGCAAGACTACACACAATTTCGATCAGCAAGAGTTCCACCTAACACTTAGTAGCAAATGCTAGGTATTTAAGTACCGGATTTAAGGGGACTGGAGCGGTTCCATCTCCCAATCACTTGTTCTAGCGGGCAGATAGGCTGCGTGTACACTACAAGAGGAACTAGGATGCAAAACAAAAAACTTAATAGTATGCACCTCCGACCCACTCATTGGCAATGTCGACCATCGACTGTCCAGATACAGCGGTATAGAAGACAAGCGCAGCAAGACCAAGCATTGCCAATCGTCCATTGATAATTTCGGCCTCTTCGGTAAGTCCAGGCTTGATGGCTGGCAAGTATCCGAATCCTTCCTTGTTCCTTGCAGCAGCGGCAGCGTAGTTGGGGTGATTGGGGTCGAGCAAGAGTGGATCGTTGAAAGGAAGTGGGCAGATGGTGGCCATAAGAGATACGCCGAAGAAGTGGGCGTTGGCAATCAGGATGATGGCACGTTCATTGGTGATCATTTCCTTTCCAGAGATAGTAGCCAGAGTTCCCCACTCCTTGAAGTCAAGAGCCATATCAGCGTTGGGGATCAATCCATGGCCCTTGCAGTAAGCAGTGGCCATGATGAAAAACCATCCAAACATTGCGTGGCGGCCGTTCCACTTTTCGGCCTGGACGGAGGGGCCCCATCCCCACTTGGAGAAGGCTGGGTATTGCTGTTCCCAGTCGGCGACAGCATCGTCGTACACCTTGGGGTTCACGATGTTCAGCGAAGATGTACTGTAAAGGTAAACGAAACAAGAACAAAGTTAGCAAGGGAGCCCATCTCGAAACAGAGCATTCTACCAATTGTCGGGTAAAAAACGCTTCGTATCTTGGAACCTCGACACCGGCATCACAAAACGTTGCCACCCCTCCTACCACCACAACAACTAAACCTACCTGGTGGTCTGACGACTGGCAGTGTTGAGAGGAGAAAAGGCAGATGCATTGCCGAGGCACAAGAGAAGAGCTGCGAGAGTTCGTAGAGGGGCCATCTTGAATCCTTATCTAGCCGTAGTGGTGAAATACAACTTAAATTGTAGCAAAACGTACAGTACAGCCAGTAAAAGTACCAGTTCTGTTGCTTCACAACGGCGGGGCGAGTTGATCCCAAGTTGCCCTTTCAGAAGGAAAAGATCGCAAAAGACGATGGCACGCGATGATGGGGGGACCCGCTAGTAGCTACTACGTACGTCGTACCAGGTAGCTGGTATGTACGTAGCTAGATAGCTAGTTACTGGTACTGATATTACAGAACATTTAATTTAAGGCTAGCTAGCTAGCTAGCTAGCTAGCTAGTAGTAGACTAGCTAGTAGGCTAGCTAGATAGCTAGCTAGTAGTAGTAGTAGCCAGCTAGCTAGTGCTGTACTCCAGTGAGTACTGTAGTAATAGTTACTACAACCTGGTACTCGTAGTCCAGCTACGTAGCAGCTGGCCGGAAGACTTCCAGGTGCTCTTCGTACGTTACTGTTACATACACTGATAGCGCTTGATATTTCGTCACACTGTTTTTGCCCAGTGTTTTTGCCGCCACGCACTTCTCTTCGTTCATCAACAGATTGAACTCCCCAGCATTAGGATTCGCCTCATTATCTGATTCTGATCAACAGTGCGTTCAATGTTTCATTTGATTCAGTCCTGCGACCAATTTTCCAAGATATTTTTGAGCCAAATTTTTTAAAATGCGACGCACTATCGCAGCTATTGATTCAGCAGTGAGTGTTGTTGAGAATAGAAAATAATGGCACGACCATGAAGCCACAGCAGCTTGGCTCAATTGTAACAACAACAACTGTAACAGCAACAACAGTGGCAACAACAGCAAAGACTTATGACGAAAACAATGAAGTTTTCACACGTTGGTCAATGTGATGACTTTGTGTCTATGACTAGTGCCCCCAGATTGAGAGCAGAATCATTTTATTAATTAAGAAGAGAACAATGGAGTCACACTTCCACTTGATTCTGCCACAGATCAACATCTATCTATTTACAGACTAAAATTCTATTGAATGAAAAGACATGGTTGTTGTGTCAACCACATTTGTGATGGACATTCAGGACACACATGCCCGTCCAAAGGTTTGATGACTTGCATTGGAATCATCATCTTGGAATGTCAAGCAACATTTTTATCATTGAGCTTCCTGCCTCTGCATGCTCCTTGCTGGTGTGCCAGTGATTTTATTATGTGGCCATGTCTGCTGCGGCTGTGCAACCGTGCCGGTGCCGCTCCGCGATGATGCTGGCTACCAATCTTCTTTGTCGCGTCCTCTGCATTTGATAACGAAATCCGCAAATACAAGACCACACAACCAAGACCAACGGCATTGATTGTTACCGCTTGTGAGGCAAGTGACTGGCCAACACTCCCTGCTGTGCTTCAGTTCACTCCAACCAGCACAGCGCGACTAATTTATGCTTTTCCTGCTGACCAGGGGTGCCACATCCTTCGGATTAAAAAAGAACACTTGTAAAAATTGAACACTCTCTTTGCGTCTAAGCCACATCTGTTAGCCCGAGGTCCGTGCACACACGGTGCACGGGTTCTGAGACAGTGCGTCTAAGAAGCGAATCGCGACCAAAGGGTTCAAGCTTTTCGCACTTGGGCATTAACAGCACCCCAAATGAGGCAAGCTTAAGCCCAAAGTGCGATGAACTTATGGCAACTGCCTCTAAGCATTTCTCAATAGCCCCTTACGTAGACCTTACCTGTCACTAGTGTTGGGGATAATTTCAATTCAATCCCACCTGCATCAGCCGGCCACCCCAGATTGGAGTTTTCCCATGCCAACGTCAAATGTGGCTGCTGCTGTTCAGAAACAATGAACCCTTTGCTGGCAAATAGGGATGTAGTTGGTCACATCTTGGCGCTGAAACATTGCAACAACATCAATTTATTGTGAATTAGGCCCACCATGGCACCTGCTAAGTTTTTGTGTGGTTATTGCAACCACAAACCATTTTGCCAGTCGTCGTTGTGGGCTGAGCACCTGCAGTCATCTGCTAGATGTGCATCACTTATGAATGATAGATGCACTTGCAATGATTGCATGTCATCAGCCCACAAACACATACCATCATCCACTGTTCGAGGCCCACACAAAGATCCTAAAAGTGCAAACAAGGCACAACATAAGTGTAATTCGTTCCTGTCAGCGGGCCAGTTGTGCGACATGCGGACGAGACCCGTGCACGTTGCTTCACGAACGGCTATCTACGGATTCAGCACGATCTCGGAC
>Ga0163149_10008139_pt1 | contig 10429 bp, 8 predicted proteins | sample OliLakLV19MP5G1_FD_148604 | JGI IMG/M metagenome (GOLD analysis project Ga0163149, IMG submission 148604) | Freshwater microbial mat bacterial communities from Lake Vanda, McMurdo Dry Valleys, Antarctica - Oligotrophic Lake LV.19.MP5.G1 | ecosystem: Environmental > Aquatic > Freshwater > Lake >...
ATCAACGTCTGGAAAACATGCTACCAAAACATCACAAACTGAGATTGTTGGGAAAAATCTTTACTTAATTAGTTATTCAATGACACATTTGTCTGTTGCAGTTGGACATTAATTGCCCTTCCTAAATTTTCCAATGACCTTGAGTGGCCATGTCATTTGCTACCCTCTTTTGTCATTGGATGCAACACAAACATTTCTCAATCATTAGGAATGTTGCCCTGTGCTCATGTTGTCAACTCTTAGCATCCATGACAAAGCAAAACAAATTCACCATCCTTCTTGCATGATGTCACTTGGCACCAAAAGGAAATTAACCAACAACAATTGATTGCCAAGGATTTCTGTGATGCATTTGTGCTGGACACAGAATGCGAACAGAGAAATCACAGAAAAGACTGTTAAGCCCTTAAAATTTTATTTAAAATGAATGTCAAATCTAGTTAGATTAAAACTTGAAAATCAAGAGGTCTTCAGCAATGAACACATTTGATTTTAAGTCACGGAATCCTATGAAGCCAAAAACAAACATCATGATCTTCAATGTGCCGCTTCATTGATTGATTGTCACTGCATCAAGCATCAAGAAAACAAATGCAAGTGGTGATTGCATTGATGATCAAATGTGACAATGAGGCACCAACAACGAATTTGCACTGTGCTAAAAGCCACAGGTCTTTTGAGTTGCTTGCAAATGCAAACTGAATTGTGAGCTTCAGAATGAAGCCAAAATGAATGTGACATTTGAGAGAGGTTTGGCTCAGGATCCCTCGGCGCAATCCTCTCTCTGCCGAGATGAATGATGCTTCCACGTGAAGAATTGGCGTGCCAGTTGTGCATTTTGTCATGACTTTGTGTCACAACGATAGCCCGTGTTGCGCCATCTGGACCAAACCGTGTTCTGAACTTTTTGTGGCAGTTGAAACATGCAGCCGTTGTTCCACACATGCGATTGGTTTTTGACACTGTGATGAGCGACCTTCTTCACTGCTTGTGAAGGATTGTGCTAGTGACAACTTTTCCCACACAGCGAAGAGCGCAGGTTCCGTGAATGAGTCACGAACGAATGAGACCTGTTTGAGGATGCTCTGGGTGTCTCCCATTCCAAGCATTGCAAATTCTTTGGAGACATGTTCGTCCTGCCATGTCACGTCAAATTGCGTGCAGCTTCAACAGCTCAGTGAGAAGACAAATCAAGTCATTGTCATTCAGGCCAACAAGAACAAGCTGCCTTGTCAACCTCATTTTGATCTTAATGTTTTTTGACAATGCAGAAGACGGGAACAATGGGCTTTCAAGGTTTGCAATTGAGTGAGAAACATTGCAAAGACATCACCATGTTTGTTTCCAAAACAAAATCCGAGATGTCCACTTCTTCTCAACAATTTTGCACTGTGCGAGGTGCAAACAAAGGTCTTTGGCCAGTCAGTGAGAGCACATTCCACACATGACCTCTTCAGAACTGTGGTCAGTGAAGCTGTTAGTGGAGTCAGTAGCTAGTAGCTAGCTAGCTAGCTGCTACTAGTAGCTAGCATCCTTGAGCACAATGTGCGTAGCACACACCGCACGCTTGGGCATAACTGGCTTGCGCCTAATTGCGGTGTGATACACACGTTAACATTGCTTCTAATTAGAAACCAAAGCGCCGGCTACGCAGTCACGACTCCTATCTGAGCACGTGTGGCGTGATTTAAAAGACAGGTTGGAACGAAGTGCTAATTTACGGTTCATGGAAAGTCCATCTAATGGTGCTGTTGTAATCGGATCCAAGCAACAACTGGATGCGTGTGTCGGTCGCACTTATACCGTCGATGACATGATGCAAAAGTGTTTGCAATGATGTATGAGTTGAATGACTTCATTTACATTGATTGATCCTAGCTAGGAAGTGCGAGTTGCTTCGTGGCTCGACGTGTTGTACAGAAGTTGTTCAATAGCGATCTACTAGCCAGCGATATTGATTGCTAGTTAGTAGTTATCATGGCCCTCGTTAAGGTCGTTTGGATTTATTTATGGTTCTTTCTTTCTGCGAGCATCAGTCTCAACAGCGTTGTTGCGAGCGCTAATAATGATACAGGCAACAAAAGGTTGCCGCCCACATGTCAGGCTCCTACTTCTTGGACACGTCCCTTTTTGGTGGCTTTGGTGGCCGATCCTCAAATTGGTTGGAACCAGGATGGTTACAACAGCGAACGTTTGTTTCAAGAGGCATCTACTCACTTGAAACGACTCCAACCCGACTTGATTTTGGTAGCTGGCGACCTCATTCAAACTCCTGGCCGCGAGCATCAATACCAGATTGTCAAATCTATTTTGAATGACATGGAAATTCCTTATTTTGTAATCTCGGGCAATCATGATGTCAAACAGAACTTGGATTCGCTCAATGAATTTGTAAACTGGTGGAATCTTTCCTATTATTGGTACACTCTTCGGCACTACAATACACTCTTTGTCATGATGGAAAGCACTATTCTACGAGCACGAGACGACCAAGACGCAGATTCGGAGGTTCGGCAATTGGCGTGGGAAGAATTGGAATGGTTGAAAAAGACACTCCACCAAGCCTCTCGGGACAGTGCCGTTGATCATGTGATCCCCATTCTCCATCATCCACTGGCCATTCGACGTCTCGATGAAGGCGACCGGAAACAAAACATGCCCCAACGAGTCCGACAAGATTTGATTACCATCTTCGAGTCTTATTCGAACCACATCTCTATGGTTTTAGCGGGACATTTTCATGACAGTGCACGTGTTCGCGACCAAACTTCTGGCATCGACTATATCACGTATCCATCGACGGGGGTGATTTTAGGCAACCGTCCTCGAGAACCTTCTGGATTTGCCCTCCTGGAAATCGACGGCACGACACTCCAAGAAGCCTATTATGGCTATGGGGACATGCCCAAATCACGACCCGAATCTGACAATGCCGGTTTTGTCGTGACGTATCCATCAGGAGCACAACTCGTGTTGGACAGCACGGTATGTATAGAGTGGACGTCGTCCAGCATGGCCAACAAAGTACGATTGGAGTACTCTGTTAGTAACGATGACAATGACAACGATGATGCATGGCAAGTTATTGCCGAATCCGTACCCAATGAGGGAGCCTTTTCCTGGAAAGTCCCTTCTGATACGTCCACTCTGGCATCCTCGCATCTCTTGAAGGTACGAATCAGCAGTGTCTACAACACCTCCGTCTTTGGCATCAGTTCAGAACCCAACCGACTCGTGTCAGTCGACGACGTAGCAGCAGCTACAGGAGGAGTTGGAAAGGACGCAACACTGCCTGCCACAACCTCCCCCATGATGATAAACGTGTGGCCATGACAATGCCACGGAGAGCATTGGAAAGCAACATAATCGTTCCTTTGAGCGCACTTTTAACCTGCCATGGAGGAACTTGCTGTGGCAGCCGCATCCAACCTGCGTTGCTGTTTTCCTACGTTGCTTGCTGAGCAGCATACCTTTGTTACTGCTAGTAGGCAAAAGGGGGAAAGGCCCACTTTTTTCAGGTACGAAGTAACCGCGGAAGCACAGCACCAAACAATGAAGCATTTCAGGAATTTACTACTAATAGCCAAGTAGCAAAAAATCAGTGATTTGGGGTAGTTAAGATTGGGGGTACAATATGGAATTCTTGCTTTTACTCTTACTCTGGCTAGATAACAGGCCTGCATCTCAAACAATTCAGCACATTGGAGGGTCATGCAGGAAGTATCGCGTTGAGGATGGGTGTCGTGTTCCCTTGACAGAAAAATTCGGCTGGAAGGTCCTGGGGCAAGATACGCAATTTGACATGTTGGGAGTCTCCGTTTCAAAGGCATTGCCCCATCACACAGCATCATTGAACGCTCCTGCGTGCACATTTTGCGCAACTGAACAGCATATGTTGGAACTCCAGGCGGATGCGAGGTTGGAGCGGGAGAAGGCTGTCAGTGCTGGGCGCAAAAAGCAGAAGACTGGATACGCCGAATTTCAACAACAAGCTTATTTTCGCCGTTTGTTGCCTTGAATCAACGCCTCACGGCAAGAAAAGAATATTGGCCCCGCGACGCTGGTTCCGGCGCCACAAAGAGACTGAATCTTTGCCTGTGGAAACTTTTGCACTGAGAGGTTTTATTTGAAATTGCCCCCTTTCTTTGGCCACCACTGCTGTTAGGAAGCTCGGGATCTGCCAGCAGATGCACTCCTCCTCATCCAATGGCTTGCCTCGAAAGCTGGAAATAAAAAACTGTTGCCCCATCATCTTCCGAATAGTCTCCATTCCCTCTGCCGAGGAGTCCCAACAGAACAGCCCCCCTTGTCCTTTTCATTCCAAACGTCAACATCTTATGACTCTGACCATAGGTTCCTTTCAGCTGCAACCTGCAATGCCATGTTTTGCCATGCATCAAACATTTGTTTAATCATGAGGAAACAGGCAGTAAGGAAGTGAGAAACGACACATGACAATGGCGAAGATAGCTTGCAATTTATTCAACTCTAGTTGAACCACTGTATCAAAAGCTTTCCTCTAGCAATTGCCATTAGGTTGTGCTACTAGTAGAACAGGAGGAGATTCCAGCTTGTCATCTCCACAACCTGCCGCTCACTTTTAGAACGCATGTTGCCGCAGCGGCCTCCGCACAGCATAGCCATTCGTTCGTGATCACATCCAAACTGGTAACAAACGCCAAAAGGACAAACCTCTACCAACCGACTCACTGCTGGTACCCGTAGCAGGTCCCGGCCAAATCTACTAGCTAAAATGTATGTTTAGATGTAAAAATTCCAGCTGAATCATTTGCTAGCTTACTACTCCAATCGATTTTTTCTTGCTACAATCCATAGGAATAGAAAGTGTCGCGTTTTCTGCTTCCCACTGCGATGGACCTGTCGTTACAATCCATTATCCACTCACTCCTATAAAATTCCATTCTTCCGGTAGCTTCCGTTTTTTTCTCCAAACGGTCTCATCCAACACACAGCCCTTTCATCCGTTTTTGAAAATATATGGATATGGATCCATTCAATTATATGTCCTCTTCCATACCATGGATTCGCAATGAACTATTTTGTTTAAAATTTGAATTTGACACGAGGATCCTTGTCAATATTTTCGTACAAGGTATACAGCATTTCCGCCGATTGGACGGGAGCTTCCACGGTCACCGAAACCCATTTGCCCATGCTGCGCGTTTTATGAGCAATGGGTGTCCCGGCCGCCACTTGACAGGAATCGGCCACAATGCCCAAAATTTCGTCCACAAAGGCTCCTTCGTTGGCACCGACAATTTTCATGGTAAAATCGCAGGGATAATCGACGAGGGCTTCAAAGACGCGTGATTTTTCACCCGTTTCTTCGTTGGTATATACCGTATAGCCTTGATCATCATATTCGGGTTTGGTCACATCATTAATCGGTTTGTCCGGAGGACCAATGCCAATAAAAGGTTTTGGAGAAGAGGATGAAGCTTGCATGGATTCGGATGTGGCAATTTGAATGGATTTTTTTGTGGATGATTTGGGAGTCTTTTTGTGGGTGTCGGGTTTGCCAAAGCCAAATCCCGATGCCTGTGCGGTAGGAACGCCATTGATGGTACTGGGTTGCGATGCCAAGGGAGGGCTGTTGCGATCTTTGATTAATTTTTCCAAACGTTCATCGACACTCTTTGGCTCGTCGTCACTCTCGTCGTCACTCTCGTCGTTGTCATTGTCGTCCTTGTCAGGGACGGGATTGAAAAAAGAACCCGTAGGTTTGGAAGTATCTCGTAAACAAATACTATCCTTGTTCATTCGTTGGTTCCTTGGAAAGAGTTGTGGTTGAAAGGCATGGGCTGCAGGTGCCAGTGATACACAAGAAATCGCCATGAGAACGGCTGACAATTGAAACATCCGCAGACTGCCTCTTGGCGGTCGTGGCCGCCGTGTGTGTACTTGTGTGGACGACTCGTTCATCATGTTGCTTTCTCGTCTTTTTTTTTCTGTTGCTGTTCAACTCTATCCTGTTATGATAAGTTTAGCTAGCTACCAATAATTAGTTCGCAATAACTAGCTAGTAGCGAGTCTTCAATGGCAAGCCGATCGATCGATCTTAGCTTACTTCAAATTGCGCAGAACAAAACCACGAGCAGAGAGACACGGTGTTGTCTAATGACGGCGACGCCGCCATTGCCCTCAGAATTTCTTTCGTCGTCGGAATCACAATCGTTTTTTTTCCTAATAAGAGAATTTGTGGTAGAGAGGATGTCAAGTTCAGGTGTAAGTCGTGTTGGTGACGTCAATCACGGAAACAATCGCACACCTTTTCCTTCGGATCTAAGGTCGCACAACTACTCTACTCGAAGGGTAGGACTACTGTTCCTGCTCAGAGGACCACGCCTTGAGAACTACTAATTGCTACTACTAGCTACTAGTAGTAGCTAAACTAGCCAAAACAGTCTAGTAGTCAGGTAGCTACTAGCTAACACGCCGCTTTCAAGATGCAGGGACAAATGGTGTGGATGGCGAGGGACAGCAAGATAACGAGCAGTAGTGAGGGTTGCTCTGCCTACTTAGTAAAACCAGCCGACGGACAAGAGGAGATCTACTGCATCGGGTGCCTTGGGGGATGCTTTTTTGACAATGGTAGACTAGCCCACTTTCCTGCATTGCTACGATGCTTTTTACCAGCAGTATCACACGGCGACGCGCTAGGTACTGAAGGATCAGACAGTCAACAGCTCCCTCGTGGAACGGAAAGCTGGGCAAAAAAAGAAAGTTTGCCAGACTTGAGATACATTTAAATATACAAACCTGAAAGCCAGGTCTATTCTATTGTGATTTCTCGTGTCGACTCTATTTTATCCAGTGAGCCCTGCCTGCGTGGGCAGGATGGCCCGGGCATGCAAATCGATCTGGGGGATCTAATGATCGTACAAATTTTGGCATGTCGTACCTGCGTCGGCATGTCGCAAAGTAGCAAGGATACGATGACGCTAACCATCGACGTGGCGATCAAATCATGACGTGCTGACAGACGTTCCATCTTTCTAAAAGGACGGCGGCTTGTCGTTGTCTAATACTTGTTCATTTACCCCCGTCGCCTTGGGATTGTCGAGCTCCGTGTGCTCTGGCAAGCAACAGGCTTGTAGAAAGAGCCCCAACCCCAAAATGGAAATGATACCGTACACTACCACGGACCCATACGGTGGAGTAATGTTTCCCACACTGGTCGAAAATAAAATTCCTGCAAAGGCTGGACCCGCTGCTTTGGCCAACGAGCCACCCAACATGGACAATCCGTTCATGGTCGCTCGATGGTGCGCCGGGACTGTTCGATTGGTCGTCATGGTAAGGGTCGAAAAGGTGACATAACTGAAGGCTCGTACCACGGCGTAGAGCGCACTCAAAAACATCCACGTTGGCTAAGTCAGTGTCCCTTTCGGTGCGCCTCGATTGGTCACTAGAGATATTGCAGATAGTTCGTTCTGAAATCTTGATAAAGTTGAAGGTGCTAGTACTTTGACAAGCAGTAATTTATATTTAGCTAAAACTCCTACAAGACTTATTCGAAATCAAACTCCTACAAGATCTAGAGCGAGAGATATCCAACCGCGTCCTGCTAGCACTTCTCGAACGAGATCGTCCGATGGATCCTGAACGCGAACGGGAACGGCGGAGCTTTGTTCGGCTTGCCGATGTAGAACGGCTACGACTAGAATTAGTCCTTGTAGTACCAGCAGCATTGTCGATAATGATGTTGGGGGAGGATTGGGATCGAGAAAACATAGATCTGGTGGGCCTGGAACACGAGGAGGATCGAGGTGTCGTAGTAGTATTGGTATTCTTGTCTTTCTTCCTTCCCCTGCGGGTGTTCCTTTTCGTACCACCGATGCTAGACCAACTACGACCACCCATGCTAGCCATAGATCTAGTGGTACCATCCATAGACCTACTCGTACCATCCATACTGATGTCGAAACTTCGGGTCCGTAATACTGGTCGCGGTTGTCTTTCTTCGGTGACAACCTCAGTGTTAGTAGTATCAACATTTCCTCCACTGCTAGTGCAGATATTGGCCCGTTTCAGCAGCGCACGTCTCAGCGGGGACATGCGGCAGGGCTTTTCTTCTCTTTCCTCACCAGCAGCACCCACATCGTTTGGATGCCCCTGCTGTTGGTGCTTGCGTTGCTGCTGTTCCTGCTGCTCACCAGCAACGCCCCCCTTCCAATACATAAGACTAACCGTCGTCTTCGTAGGCTGAGAATGAGCCTCTTCCTCCTCCTGCTGCCCCTCGTTCTTTTTTAGTAACTGGTGAACGACATACCGTGGCACAGTTTTCACATCCTGAAACGTCTTCCTGGTTCGTTCCAGTTGCAGTCTCCTTCTGTCTGCGTCGGTGATTGTAAGTTCAAATTTGTCGCTGTTTCTGTCATTACTTGTTGTTGTACGACAATGCTCTTTGTGACTTTGAAAGCGACGAAGATACTTTTTTTCAGACGCCGTCATAGACCTGCTGGAGGAGCTCATACAGTCTGTCAAATCGGAGCTACTGCCGTCATAGGTTGTAGCTGTAGCTACGCTGACACAACTACCATCGCTCATCGTCTTGGAACCGCACAAAACAAACTGCCGATTCATTTTGATTTTTGTTGTTTCACTCGAATTGTCTTTTTCTCTTGGTCTTGGTCTGTTTTTTGTTGCCGAAGTGAGGACTGTTCTGATAAACTATTTTACTATAGTCTTAATACCAGGTATACTGGTACTGTGTAACTAGTAGCTACTGGCTGCGAAATAATCCGGATCCTGACAAATGTTGATAGTAGATAAGGCTATTGTTTTGCTGGTAGTGTCGACTAGGTTGTTTTGCTGGAGTTTGCTGGTTGTTGTCGTGGTGGTTGTTTATTCGCGGATTGATTCCTCCGTGTTATTACTGTTAATCACATCACTTTGGACAGTTTGGCGCGAATTAGACAACTCACTCGCACACATCGTCACTGTTGTCTTTCTTTGAAGGAATCCTCTCTTCGCTTAAGTCTTCAAGTGCTTCAATCATGGGATCCAGACGAAATATTAGCTGGCAAGATCAAGAGATCTAATGGCAAAGAACAGCTGAGTTGGGCAGCAGGCACTGCAGAAAGGAATGGTTGCGGGCACATCACGATTAGACATGACTCTGAAGACAGAAGACCACCATGCGCTGGTGTTCTCAATCCCAAGAAACTCCAGGACCTACTGTAGGCTTTGCCCTAAAAAGTTGAAACAAAAAGACACGGCAACCAGGCATTCAACTACCCGATCCGAAAAGACAAGAATGTTGACCCTAACAGCATTGATTGTTGCGTCCATGTGGAGTCACGAAAGACGCAGTCCCAACGTGGGTTCAAACAAAACCCATTTCCTTGTGTTTCTCTTCGCTCCTGGAGGAGGGATCTGGCATGGAAGCTTCAAGATGGGAAGCGTGGAGCATTTGATTACCAAGCGGTTGGCAGCAAGCACGGTGCGTCGCATGGTTTAGCTGGATGGGCAAGAAAGAATGGATTGCACTCCTAGTAGTAGCAATGGAAGCCACTACAAAGGAATTTTGAAACACTACCAACAGTCTGCCGTTGAGCTAGCTACACCTAGCTCTCCAGCAGCTATGACGGACTGGCTACTTAAAATAGTCCGTCTGCTAGCTGGTCGGTAGTAGTAGCAAGATTGTGAGACAAGAATGACTAGATGCGAAGCAAGCGGGCGCCATCTCCACTACAAGGTGCCAACTCAGTCTTCTTGACAGTGCACAGCGGCCGCCGAAGGGACGGATCTATGGTTGGCTATTTGAACGTTGTGAGGTTGCTACCTAGCTAGCAGCAAGCATTCAACTGCTTCATAATGTAGAAGGGAAAGAATGAGTCCCGGGTAGTAGTTACACTGAAATCACAGATTTATTTAGCCAATGGTGGCCGCTAGCGAGTGCCTACGTACCTGGCACCAGGCACAGCACCGCACACGGGGTGGTGCTTTTTTCCTTTTGTTTGTCCGACTGTTCGTTGGCCAACGACAGTTAGCTCTAGTAGCAGTTTGTCAGTGACTATCCTGTCCGCAATTGCTACACAGGAACAGTTGTTAGCTATCCAATCCCTTCTTTTACACCCTGCTGGGAACTGGATCTGTTCACCTATGTTTGTCCAGCGGAAGCAAGTGCTGTTGCAGGATCTAAAGAGTTGGTTAGTCCCAACACAAGCAGGCAACAACAGATTGCTGACACCATGCTGACTGAGCTTCACCGCGTGTTGTAGCAAGCACTGGTAATGGTCAGAACTTGGCTGATGCCGTGTAGGAGCAGCATCAACAGTTCAAACCACATTATCAGCTTATTAGCACTGGCGTCGGAGGTGATTGATGGCATCGACGAGCTTGCCATCTTCTGAACAAAAACACGGAAGGTGAACCAGGTTCTTATCTTTACACTGTAACGCGA
>Ga0163149_10008144_pt1 | contig 10427 bp, 7 predicted proteins | sample OliLakLV19MP5G1_FD_148604 | JGI IMG/M metagenome (GOLD analysis project Ga0163149, IMG submission 148604) | Freshwater microbial mat bacterial communities from Lake Vanda, McMurdo Dry Valleys, Antarctica - Oligotrophic Lake LV.19.MP5.G1 | ecosystem: Environmental > Aquatic > Freshwater > Lake >...
CTAATACGTAGGGTGCCCAAAAGAAGGGATGGCGGAATTCGGGGCGTTGCAGCAGGTTAAGCTGAGATTGGCGTAGGGCTTCGGCTTTGGTGGTGTCAGATCGCGCCAATTCCTGATAAAAATTGACCATCAGCGCAGAGGTGGATTGGTCATCTACTGACCACAGAGTGGCTAAAGTACTGCGGGCACCCGATCGCACCGCTACACCTGCCAAGCCTAATGCAGCACGGCGATCGCCAGCGGCGGTTTGGCACGCACTTAGCACCAGTAGTTCAATCGGGGTTTGGGTTGCTTGCGCTCTGGTTTGCAACAGTTCCCCCAACTGTTTCACGTCGATCCGGCGATCGTAGGTGAGGATAAAGGTATTGTCGGCGTTGGAGCTAAATTGCCCATGGGTTGCCAGATGAATCACCCGAAACGGCGATCCGCTAACCTGAGTTTGAAAGGTATCGGTGGTAAAAGTTTGATTGAACAGGACTTGGGTGGGCACTTCGGCAGTAATCCGCTGAACTTCAGCTTCTACGCCGGGAAGCGCCGAAAATCCTTGCCGTTCTTCGCTCAGTCCGCCGATTAGCACTTTTAGCTGTTGGCGTTGCAACGGACGCGGATCAAGTAGTTGCAAACCGGGAGTCAGCGCCACGCTGTATTTTTCGATTAGATATTGGCGACCGTCGTAAAGGGCTGCCATGGGCAAATTTTTGATGGAGCCATCCAGCACAAAAGCCAGGGTTTTGATATCGCTTGCCGCTAAATCTGCTTCCGCCGGACGAGTGAGCAGGTCGTATAGTTTAGTGGCGATCGCCAATCGTTCGCGGGAAGACGAGGTGCGCCGCAGCGATCGCTGCATTTGATCAACTAATTTCTCCAGGTTTTTTTGAGAAATTGGGGTGGCGTAATGGCGTAGCGGCTGCTTGGGAATGGATAGCACCACTTCCAAGCGGTTGGGCAAAATAATCGGATACACCACCGCACTTTTAGAATCAACTTGATCCACTTGGGCAGGGCGACCCGTCAGGCAGGCTTCTTTGAAAAAGTTATCCAGTTCTGCCAGTTGCAATGATTCAATTACTTCTCGGGCTTTTCGCAGATTGTCTTGGCTTGCCTCCTGCCCATTCGTGGGTTCCAGCAGCAAGGCAACAAACTCGCGATAGACGGGTTCAACGCTTTCGCGAAATGAAAACTGAATATCTGGACTGCTAGCAACTAAGTCGTTACGAATCGAGTTAAGCGTAGTGACGGCTTGGCTATAAGCAGCGATCGCCTGTTCCTGCTGACCCTGTTCCCTCAAAACACGCCCAAGTTGCCACTGCCAGCGATAGGCAACATCCGGCGCATTCACAGCTTGGGCTAAAATCAACGCCTGCTCAGTCAGTTTTTGAGCTTCGGTCTGCTGCTGAGTGCGTTCATAGAGTTCGCCCAGATATCCCAACGCATAGGATTCTGCCCGCTGATCACCAATTTGCTTGGCATAGTTCACTGCGGGTGCCAATAGTTGCGCTTCCTTGGTTAACGAAGCTGGGGTTAACGAAGCGGGCTGATCAGTTCCAAGCCCTTTGATCAAACTTTGAACAAAATTTACCCGTGCATAAATCGTCGTGTGGCTAGGAGGCAGAATTTCCAGTTGGGGACGAATTTCGGCTGCCAAAGATTGTACCAATTGGGTTTGATTCAGTTCTGTCAATAACCGCAGTTGATTGAGTTGCGCCTGCACGGTAGTTGCGGGATTGCTAGAGGCACTGGCTGCCTGTTGATAGTATTGCAGAGCCGCCTTGGGATCTTGACGAGCGCGAGCGGTGTTGCCCAAACTGATTAACGCTAAGGTGATGTCAGAAGGCGATTGTAGCCGCTGGGCGATCGCCAAACTGTGGTGCAATACTTTTTCGGCTTCTGCCAACTCACCCGCCAAACGCAACGCATCGCATCGCCATAGTTGACTAAGCCAGCCGCTTTGAGCAACGAGTCGGGCTGAGTGGTCAGGGTTTGGTTGACTTGCTCTAACACTGATTTGGCGCGAGGATAAAGCCCTAATGCCCTCAATGCCTGACTTTGATTAATCTGGCTGCGAATCATGCCGCTGGGTTGTTTGAGCCGTTGATAAGCCGCAGTTGCCATTTGCCAGGAAAGGAGTGCAGGTTCAGCCTGCCCTTGCGCTAATTGCAGGCTGCCTCGAATATTAAACGCTTGGGCAAGTAAAGCAGATGCCTCGTTTGTGCCTGCCTTTGCTTGTTCGATGTTTAAAATCTCAATGCCATCGGCGATCGCCTGATTGCCTTCGATCCATTGCCCCAATTGCTGATATGCCAGCGCCAAATTGCTCAGCACCACCGCTTGGTTTAGGCGATCGCCCCGACTTGGCAAACGCCTGAGCCGCTGGTAGCCATGCCCCAACTGCGGCGGTATCCTGCCCTGACTGGTAGTAGGTTTTGCCTGCCTGCACTGCCTTTAATGGATCATCCGTCGCAGCATGAAGTTGCGTAGGAGTTGGGGTCGGTGCAGCCGCAGACTCTTGGTGCGAAGCGATCGCTCCACTTTGAGCAGGAGCAGCAACCCCTTTGCCGCTTGCAAGTAAGACTCCTAGCATCACGCAAAAGCTGAAGCGAAAAACTCGACGAATTGCAGAACTCAACCTGGGAACAGTCATGGGGGATCTTCAAACCGTGTCGGAACAAGCTGTCGCCATTATCGCCTGCATCTTCATCATCGTCGAGCATCGAAGTCCACAGTAAATTGCTATGAAAGTCGTCAAGCTACGCTGTCATTTTGAAAAATGTGGCGCTGCTGAATGCAAGGATGATTTTTGACTGTAGGGGTAGGTCTTGTGCCTACCCTGACGGAGATAGAGGGCAACCACAAGGGATTGTCCCTACAAATTTCATCCCCAGATTCAGCAATGCAACAAACGCCGCCAATGATACGATTAGCAGGATTTCACCCCCAGCCTGCATGTCGTTTGATAATGTCTGCAAACTTTTATCAGAAAAGTATCCTGACCGTTTTGCTAGTTGGGTTTTAGGCACACCGCAACCCGTGGTGGAAGTCCTCAAAACAGAGTTGAGCATTGAGCCAATCCGCGCGGATTACGTGACGCTCCTGCAACTGCAAGGACAAATTCTGCATCTAGAGTTTCAAACTCGATGGGACTCGAACCCACCAATGCCCTTGCGGATGTTGGATTATTGGGTCAGGCTCTATCGCCTCTACCGCTTGCCGATCGCCCAAGTGGTGGTGCTGTTGCTACCGCCGCCAGAAGAGAGCGTGATTGAAACAACTTTTGCGATGGGTGAAACCCGGCACAGCTATCGAGTGATTCGCTTGTGGGAAGAAGATCCGGCTATATTGCTGGATGACCCAGCCTTATTACCGTTGGCAACGTTGGCAGCAACAACGACCCCAGAACCGTTGTTGCAATCCGTCGCGCAACGAGTCAACCAGCTAGAGGATAGCCGTCGTCAGGAAGTTTTAGACTATGCGAAAATCCTGGCTGGGTTAAGATTTGAGGGAGACCTAATTCGGCAAATATTTCGGGAGGGCATGATGCGTGAGTCTGTGATTGTGCAAGAGATTTTGGAAGAAGGCAGGCAAGAAGGCAGGCAAGAAGGCAGGCAAGAAGAGGGACGATCGCTGATTCTGCGGTTGCTGACTCGACAAGTGGGCGATCTACCTGAAGCGTTGCGATCGCGCATCAGCACTCTTTCCTTAGAGCAGTTAGAAAGCTTGGGTGAAGCACTGTTGGATTTTGGGGCGATCGCCGATCTAGAAGCCTGGTTTAGGTCACTAGACTAACCTGTACAAATCTCATGATTCAAAAACCGCCTGCTGCTTCAACTAATGTTGAGCAAACCCCAAACGTTATCTTCCTCGTACGCAAGGAATTCCTCAAACGTCAGCAGCCGTTTGGTAGAGGTAGAAATGTTCTGAGTCATGGCTGTCAACTCCTGAACTAGCTTTTGTCCATCATGCTTTCAAACGTGTTTTTTTGCCCAATAAACAATTATTAGGGAGGGTAATACCAAAATAGCGGTTGAGGTCGGCGAACCGGCAATGCACTATCGCATGGTGACGAATTCTTCGGCAGAACTGGGATGAATGCCAATCGTGGCATCAAAGTTGGCTTTCGTGGCTCCCATTTTGAGGGCGATCGCCACCCCTTGAATAATTTCCGGCGCATGATCGCCAACCATGTGAGCACCTAGCACCTTATCGGTTTTTTCATCTACAATCAGCTTCATCAACGTCTTTTCGTCTTTGCCTGCCAAGGTGTAATACATTGGGCGAAACTTTGAGCGATAGACTTTAATCGAGTCGCCATATTGTTCACGGGCTTCGGCTTCCGTCAATCCAACGGTTGCCGCTTCTGGTGAGGTAAATACGGCGGTAGGAATATTCTCATAGCTCGTGAAGCGCGACTTTCCGCCAAATACGGTATCTGCTAAGGCGCGACCTTCATTAATTGCCACTGGAGTTAAATTGATGTTGTTGGTGCAGTCACCCAGGGCAAAAATATGATCCTCTGCGGTGTGACTATATTTATCAACCGCGATCGCGCCATCGTGCAGTTTTACCCCGGTGTTTTCCAGTCCCAGGTTGTGCAAATTGGGTTTTCGCCCCAAGGCTGCCAAGCTCACAGCATCGGCATAAACAGTTTCTGCGGTGCCTCCTGTGCCCACCGAAACCGCAACGCCATTGTCTGTTTTTTCGATCGCAATCAGTTGCGTACCCGTATGGAGTTGAATGCCGTGGTTGATCATTCCCTGTTGAATTTCGGTTCTAATATCATCATCAAAGCCGCGCAAAATCTTGTCGCCGCGAATAATTTGGATGACTTCTGTACCCATGCCATTTAAGATGCAAGCGAACTCGCAGCCAATATATCCACCGCCTAAAATAACGAGTCGTTTGGGTTGTTCTTTTAGGTTAAAAATGTCATCGGAAACGATCGCGTGCTCAATGCCTAGAATGTTAGGTCTGTAAGGTTTTCCACCGACTGCAATTAGAATTTTTTCCGCAGTGATTTGTTTATCACCGATCGCGATCGTGTGGGAAGCCACAAAGCTAGCGTGTCCATGAAATAGTTCTACCTTGGAACCATCTAGCATCCGCTGATAAATCCCGTTCAGGCGCGTCACCTCATCATTCACCGCTGTAATCATGGTGTGCCAATTGAGGGAGCTTTTTACCTCACTCCAGCCATAGCCCTTGGCTTCTTCAAACACTGCCGGAAAGTGAGCAGCATACACCATCAATTTTTTGGGAACGCAGCCTCGATTGACACAGGTTCCACCTAAGCGATCGTACTCGGCAATGCCAACTTTTGCGCCATATTCGGCTGCCCGTCGAGCCGTGGCAATGCCACCAGAACCCGCCCCAATCACAAACAGGTCAAAATCGTAGCTCATAGTTCCCTCAAGATGACATTAGTAAGGGCGTTTTGTGGAACGCCCCCACAGAATTTGCAAATGCTCTAGCTACAAGGTAACGCTACCGCAGAAGCTTATGCAGCAAGTTTATTGCTATTCAAATAGTTCATCATCGTGTCTGCATCTGACACTTCAAAGGGGTCGGTGGGGCAGTTATCCCCAAACTCTGGCTCAACAAACATCTTTTCAATCACGCCATCATTCACCAACATCGAATAGCGCCAAGAACGCATCCCAAAACCCACATTTGATTTATCAACCAGCATTCCCATTTTGCGGGTAAACTCGCCATTACCATCGGGCAGTAAGACCACCCGCTCAGCGCCCATGTTTTTGCCCCACTGAAACATGACAAACGCATCATTTACAGAAATACAAATAACGCTATCAATACCCTGCGCCTGAAATTCGTCATAGAGCGCTTCATAGCGAGGCAAGTGGCTAGTAGAGCAGGTAGGCGTGAAGGCACCGGGTAAAGAGAACACGATGACTCGCTTGCCGCCAAAAAGATCCTGCGTTGTGGAATCTTGCCAGCGAAACGGATTAGAACCCTCAACCGATTCATCGCGAACACGGGTTTTGAATACAACATTAGGAACTCGTTCGATCGCCACCATAATGACCTCTCTGTTTTTATTATCTAGTAAATAGAATAGGCTGAACTGGCAGTTTTATCATTCAAAATTTATGCAGATAGCAAACGGGAGCTTTGGCTTAGCCCAAACTGACGTTAATTGGTAAACGGCTGATCTATTAACTCCTCTGGTTTAAATTCCTCAGATGAACCCGTCAGCATCATGCTTTCTAACAAACTTTGCCAATCGCTTTTCAAGGTAGGATCTGCAACATTCTTTTGGCGCAGTTCTGCTAGTGTGGTCAGCGCATCATGCCAAAAGCCATTTTCTGCATATATCATCGCTTTTTGAACACCTTTGGCAGTTGCCAATTCTGCCGTAGCCGCAGCAGTGGGCGCTTCCCGCACAATCACGCCCTCCACCTGAATTTTGTCACTTGCAGTGGCACTAGATGCACAGTTTAGAGTCAATGCCCAACGATAGCGTTTGCCAATTTCTAAGGCTGGGGCTGAAGGAGGAATGCGGACTGCAATGATGCCTGCTTTACTGGGTAATTGGACGGGCATTGGGGGAATCACGATCGCAAACGAACCACTATCCTCCACTATAGTCAAGTCAGCCGGGATCGATTGGGTTTTGGTATAAGGCGTGTAGAACCATAGGGTTGGATGAGCCGCTGTGGTGTGACCCCAGACATTTACTTTGGGGGGTTTGCCTGGTCGTGTTTGCTCTTCAAACGGAACCAATGCAGTCAGCGCGGGTTCGGCTTCAGGGCAAACAATCGGCTCGCCTGGTTTTTGAGTGCTGCGGTTGGTGCCACCACCCCGATAGCGCCCACCCGGTGCAGGTCCTTGAAGAGTTCGCCGCACCAACCGCACATTGCCTCGCGATTTTTGAGCGATTTTCATCGGCGCTAGTTGCGCTAGTTGTGCTGGCTGTATTGGTACAGCCTCGGCTCGGATGCTGCTATCTAGCTGGATTGCAACACTGCTGATCAACGCGATCGCCACCTTTAAATTCCATGGTTGAATGCTCATAACTCTGCTCCTAATACCAGTAAATTTATTGCAAAGCTCGACTTGAAACGCGGCTTAAGATCACCGTTACACCGCTACCTGCAATCAGCAGCCCCAACCCAGCCGGAACCATGGGAACCCAGCCAGCCCAAACAATCAGACATCCAGCGCAGACCGCATAAAGCACTCCGGTAGACACTCCCAAGACTAAGACCATCGACAACAGCGCCCTCCGAGATGAACTGCGGAGAGATACGCCCCACGCCAGTAGCCCTCCCAGGGTAGACCAGCCTGCAATCCAAGCCCAATCGATCCAAGGTGACCATGCCCATAGTAGTGGTCGCCCATCCAGCGCCGCACTCAACACTTGACTCAGCATGTGAGCATGGATGAAGACTCCAGGGATGCGATCATCCAGAGTATTGCCATAGGGTGTTTTATGATAATCATCCTTTTCTCGCGCCGTTACGCCAATTAGCACTACTTTTTCTCGAATTAGTTGATCCAACTCTTGGGGTGAAGGAGGATTTTCTTGAGAGATAAACCAACTGAGCGATTTTTGCGTAGCAATGTTCCGCAAATCATTGCCAGCACGGTAGTTGAGCAAAATCTGACTGCCCTTTCCCCCCGCCAATCCTTGGGCTTGATAGCCGCCAACCCGCGCTGACAACGATGGAAAAATGGCTTGACTGGCAGGATAGGTCAAGGAAGCGTATCCATGAAGCACTGGAATGAAGTCTTTAGGCTGTGGTTTTAGCTGAATTTTGAAGGTTTCGTTGCCAACAGGAGGATAAAATCCAGTTGCAGCCGTATCCGAATCGGTTTGCAGATATCGCAGATATCGCAAGGCTAACTCGATGCTGAAGGCGGTGGGAACCTGACAGCGAGATTCTTGCTGAAGCTGAGGATTCATGCCGAGCAAATGGCGACGAACGATTTCATCTCCGTCCATAACAAAGTCGCTAAACCCTACCCGAAAACTGTCAGGCGGAATTTCAGGCGGTGGGGCGTTGCCATAGGGATTGGCTTTGTCATAGCCTACTTTGCAAATACTAATCAGGTTTTCGTTATGACGAAATTGGCTAGTTAGTGCAGGCAGTTGGGGGGGCAATTGCTTGGCATAACGGGAGGAGTAGAGATCAAGCCCGATCGCGCGGGGTTGATATTTGGTCAGCAAATCCAGCAGTTTCGCCAGGTTGCGGTCTGAGATGGAACCTTTCACGTCTTCTTTTTGGCTCTGCTGTCGCAGGTCTTCATCGTCGATCGCCACCACCAGCAAGCGGGAGTCTGGGGGTTCTGGGGGGCGCATCCGCATCAAGTGATCAAAGGCGATCAGTTCGATCGGCTGCAACAGTCCAAAAAATCGCACGGCTCCAATCAAGGCGGCAGCGCTGAGGCTGGTGAACAGGGCGATCGCCAAACTGAGATGAACAGGCAGCTTTGTTAGCGTTGGCGTTGGCGTTGGCTCTGGCTTCGACTCCGGCTCCAAAAAGTCTTGCCACAGCGGCGGAGATACCGTAGGGTTTTGGCAAATCAGCGGCAGCCAAGTCGCGCAGGGAAAGCGGTCTTCCATGCCCTGCAAGCGTTCTCGCGCCGCCCGCACCGACAGATATAGAGATTTTCCCTGAGCATATTCACTCAAGAAATAGGCTAAAAACTCTTGGGCAACCAAATCGGGCACCGGTTCCCGCATGACGATAATTTGGGGAATGTTGAGTTCTGCCAGTTCCCGCGCAATATCTAAGCCGTCGCAGGAGTTGAAGATGGCAAGCTGCAAGCCGTTGGCAACCGATTTTTGCAGAGCATATTTGAGTTCGCCCATGGTCAAGCTGTCGGTTTTGTTGAGAAAAATGCGCCCTTTACCGTCTTGACTGGTGCTATGTCCGGCAAAAAAAAGAATATCCCACGCAGTTTTCCAAAGCTGATCGGTCAAAGTTTTGCGATCGGGGGCAACCAATCGCTCAATATAAGTTTGAGGCAGTTGATCGAGTAATACCTGATCCGCATCTGTATCAATTCCGTCGCTGTTGCCCACGATAGAGAGAATATTAACGTGGGATTTTGGCGAAAAGTGCCGTTGCTGAGGGGCTTCCAGGTTGAGCGCACTGATAGCAATTTCAGCCTTAGGGTAGCCTTCTAGAAATTCCAATAAATTCCAGGGCAGGGCGCGCATCTGGCTGTCTTCGGTCTGGATCAGAATGCGAATCTCATCCTCAGGCGATAGCTGCTGTAGCCATTTCTCTCGAATGCCGCGATAGTCTTCTGCAAGAAACCAAGTGTTGAGTCGTGCCTTCAGCATTTTTGAGGCGTTTTCGCAATCATCCAACACCGATACATTTGGTTTTTGCCCTTTTTTGACGGTAATCCGATAGCGCGACTCTAGCCGCCAGTAGCTTTCCTTCCAATGGCTATAGTACAAGCGCATTTCGGGCAAGGGGGGCAGCTTTCCCAAGGTGGTGCTGGAGGGGCGTTTGTTCTCTTCCCCAATTTCCTGCATGACGGTAAAGCCTTGCTCAAAACTACCGTCGATAATTTTTAGAACGACTAACTTAGCCATAAGGAAGGGCGAGTGGCGAGTAGCGAATGGCGAATGGCGAATGGCGAGATACGGAGTATTAATTAGGATGGATTAGGAAGGGTTAGGGTTAGAGATTTTCGGATCAAATTACAAAGTCTTGGGTGATATGGACTTCGTTGAGGGAGACTTGGACGCTGAAGCGATCGCCGGAGGTACATCCAACCTGCCACTCTAAAAAATCTTCGGTGCCTGTGGCAGTGGTTTCTAATTCCACTTCACCGACTTCATTGAGGACGGAAAATCGGGTGCCAATCGGTAGAAAGCCATCAATCGGCGGGTGCAGTTGGAGGCAAATATCCGTTGATTCATCGGCTAGAGGACGCGCATCCACTGCTAATACAGCCGCTACGCCATTGAGGTCAATCCGTTTTGAGGGGGTTTGTGTCCCTAGACGACCCCGAAAGGCGATCGCAGGGCTGAATTGAGCCGGATTCAGCAGTTCTTCTAGGGTTTGCCAGCCTTCGTCGATCGCGCCTTGAATCCACTGGCTCAGGTTCGCTAAAGCGCTAGGTTGGGGATAGCGTAATTCCGCCAGATGATCTAGCAACTCTTCGGGCGATCGCAACTGACTCAGGGGCAATTCTTCAGTGGTGGCTCTGGGCACAAATCCTAGCAGTTGAGCCGACTCAGCCGCTTCATCCAGTTCTACCACTACATAGCCAATGCGGTCTGTCCAAGTTTCAGGTGGCACCGGGCAGAGGGTTTGATTGGGCAGCACTGGGCGACATTCCAACCGTCCCAGTCCAGCTACTTGCAAATCTGCCACGTCTGCACATAGGCGCAAAACCTGATTCCAACTATCGCTTGCCGTCAAATTGGTAGGAATATCCATTAGTTGAAG
>Ga0163149_10008147_pt1 | contig 10423 bp, 14 predicted proteins | sample OliLakLV19MP5G1_FD_148604 | JGI IMG/M metagenome (GOLD analysis project Ga0163149, IMG submission 148604) | Freshwater microbial mat bacterial communities from Lake Vanda, McMurdo Dry Valleys, Antarctica - Oligotrophic Lake LV.19.MP5.G1 | ecosystem: Environmental > Aquatic > Freshwater > Lake >...
TCAAAATTGCAAGCTTTAGAATGAAGCTAAAATGAATGCAATGTTTGAGAGAGGTTCAGCTCGAGATCCCTCGGCGCAGTCCTCTCTCTGCTGAGATGAACGATGCTTCTACGTGAAGAATTGGCGTGCCAGTTGTGCAGAATCTCATCCTCATGGGAATGACTTCGTTGCAACGACAGCTTGCGTTGTTCCATCAAGAACAAAACGTCTTCTAGACGTTGTTGAGAGGGCAAAATGTGCAGCCATTGTTTTGCATAGGCGCTTGTTCTTGCGTGGTCTTGGATTCTATCCTTAGAGACCTTCTTCACTGCTTGTGAAGAGTTGGGCTAGTGGCAACCAGTCCGATGCGCTGAGAAGCGTGTCTTTTGTGAATGAGTCACGACCCTGTGAGTCCCGCATGAGGACACTCTACACATAGCCAATCATAGGCAAATTAGGGCATTGCATGCCAATGTCTCTGTTGTCGATGTCTCACTCACCAATTCCGCTGTTCCCATCGATGTTGCCCCTCTAAATGAACAGAAGAAGAAACAGAAGAAGAGATGCAGAAAGAACCCACCCATGGATGAACAAACTGTTGCTGCTTTGCTTTGGCCAACACTGCATTGATTGTTGCCAAAGCAGGTTTGCTGTCACCCGCACGAAAATTTCTGATGAACTGAACTGTTTCATCACAAGCAGGTCTCTTGATCATCCAACAGAAAGTGCAAAATTGCTGGATGATGACCAAATTGATGGCTGGCACAGATGTTGCTGATGCTTGACCCAAACGTGTTGCTGACATCAACAGGAATTTGGTGTGCGCAATCTCAAGACTGACCGCACTTGCAAGGCGGTTGGCAGTCAAAGTTGCAACTCATCGGTCGTGAGACTGACAAAAGTCAGCCAAAGAGCTGCCAGCGCCTCCCACAGCCCATGCTGCAGTCAAAGTTGAGACTAATGGTTGTCAAAATTGTTTCACAATTGGTCAACCAAACGTTGTGTTCAAAATGATGACCAGGACCAACACTGTGGCTGCATCAACAAGTGAGATGAACTGAGAAACAGCTGATGCCAGCCAGACAACATCTGACAAAGTGTCAGTCGACAGCTGCTTGTCAACTGACAGCTGCCAAGTGGTGGGCAGTCACTGCTTGTTAGCCAGTTGGCTGGCTGACAGTTGCACAAGTGAGAGCCAGATGAGTCAGTTTCACAGTTTTTGCACTGCTGCCCAGCCCTCTGGTCAGCTCAATTGTTTGTTGTTTCTTGCTGGAGCAGTTGATTTTGTTCACAATTGGCTCTCTGATTGCAGTCCAAAATTCTGGAGTTTTTGTCTTGTCAGTCTTGTGACTGATTTTAGTCATCACCTTGGTGACAACAATCGTTGACCCCAAATGGCACAGTGCCAGTTCAGGGCCTGCAAAAGAGCCAACAGTTTTTCACCGGTGCCAAGAAGCCACGAAACTTCGCAAAGTGCCTTGATTGCAAGCCAGAGTGTTCGACTCGATTCCAGGCAAAAAAAACGAGAGTGAAACAGCTTCGAAAGCCTTCATTGACATCTCAAACCACTGGGGGATCAATTGCGAGAAACAGAAGAGACATGGATGCTTGTGGGTCTGAACTGGCATCTCAGCCAATGCACAGCCAAAATTGACTTTGAACAGGTCAAAAGAATGCTCTTCGTGCCATTGAAACGCATGGCAAAAGAACCACAACAAAAGACCCAAAATTTGCAGAAATGTCAACGACAGTGTCCCATCATGTTTGTGAACCGAGGAGCAGATGTGCGTCTTCGGTGCACTGTGGTCAGGAATGTCTCCCACTGATTTGATGTGGTCACGATCTTCATTCCTCAACTTCAGTTCTGTTGCCAGATGGACAGATTTGACAATGGGATTCCGCATGCAGGTTGTGAGCCCAACGATTGCGGTTCCACTGTGCTTCTCATGGTCAGTTGTTTCTGCGCAACACAACACATTGCCATCGCCAGCAACAGGCTGGAAATTCCACTGGTGATTGCTGCAGACACAAGCAGACCGCTCACTCTCAGTTTGATCATCAACAATTCATTGCGCTTCCATTCAGTTGTCTTGGTCTTCCAACAATCGCAATGTCAGACAAAGAGACCTGCTTGTGATGAGACAGTTCAGTTCATTGGAAATTGCAAGCGCTGCAGTGCTGCCAGCTGCTGTTGTTGTGGGTCTTTCTGGAGTCTTCCATGCTGTTGACTCAAGCTGCACTTCAAGCTGCCCACAGGCGCACACCTGCTCCTCATGGAACACCAGCTGTGCCAGCTGCACTTCCAACAGGCAAGACCACTTCAACGTCATCTGACAAGCCCAGAAGCATGGACACCAGTGTGACTGGGGGTCATTCATGTGTCTGCCATGGTGTCTTACCACCGGCAACATTTTGCCTTCAATGTGTGAAGATTGTTCTCAGACGTTCACTTTCTTGAACCACCACATGCTTTCGAGGTTACTGGCTCGTGCCACATTTTGCCGGGTTTGGGTGAACACGTCATATAATTCGCAATCGGTACTCATGTTACTTAACGCTATGCAGCAATGCGATCGACCACATGCGTCTCGCACGCGCGAAGTGATTAAATGAGTCGGGGATACTCCAGTAAAAAATGACAAAAACCCAGTGAGATCATGCACGAGCAGTTTTTGAACTCGCTTGCTCATTTTCACACATTGATTCAATGATGATTATCATCACACTACTGTCATCATTGATTCATTGATTCATTCCCTTTGCGCATTATTTCGTATCTCCAAACTATTGTAAAGCAAATAGTAAAATAATATACACAAGAGAATCGCAACCATGACCTCGCATCCTTTCCTGTTGGTAACGTTGGTGTCGCTTGCGACGTGCCTCAATGCAGCGGCTGGTCAAAACTTATCCACAGTCGCCTGTCCATCGACTCAAACAACCTTTACTGCCGTGACGGAAATGATTTTTGAAAAATTGCCCAGCAGCAGTCCCTCGTCGTCGTCGTCATACTCGAGATCTTCTACCCCCGGTTCGTTTACTCCCACGGAACGTCGCGAATTGACGGTACTCCTGAAACAAGTCTACAATGGATTGGCCGCTTCCAAATGCGATGCCTTTTTTCGGCGTATTCAAAACATGATTTATCTACCGGAGGGCCTCGACTCGCTCCAAACAACAACGGCGACGACGGCGGCACCGACTCCTTCGCCAACAGCAACGACGGCGGCGGCGGCACCGACTCCTTCGCCAACAGCAACGACGACGAATGGTGGTGCATGGACCACCGGCACTCATTCCTATAGATCTCCTCCTGGCAACCACCACCACCGATCTCTTCAAGACAACAACAGCATCAACGTCAATACTACGTCAACGACCGATGATGATACTGTCCAAATTGCGTATCAAGTAGTAGGGACCTGTCGCGATTGTCCCGTGACAAGTGACGGAAGTTTTGAATTATACGATGATGCCTTTCGTCGTCATCGTCAATTGGTCCTAACAACCTCGACAAATGACAACCAGGAACAAGCACAAGTGGTGGCGGTTCGTCATGTACGAACCAAGGTTGATTCATGCGGAGACACGAGATTTAATGAACAACGACAACAATGATTGTCGATGTGTTGCGGGACAATTGCCGGTAGCTCCAGCGGCACCAGGAGTTCAGGAATGTGTGGATGCTATGAATCAAGATTTGGAAAAAGTACGTGAGGAACAAGGATTGTTTGAAACGGTAGCTCTAGCCGATTTGGTACAATTGGAAGACCAAGATGATAGTCCAGTTAGTTCTGCTGCGGTGCCAACGACCGTATCAGCCTTTGGACAATCCTTTGATACCAGTACCACCACAAGCATTGACTTGGCCTTTGATGGTATTAAGGGCACCATCCCAACCGACTTGGGTCTGTTGACGGAGTTGACAGCACTCCATTTGTGGGGCAATTCTCTCAATGGAGGACTGCCGACCGAACTGGGCTTGTTGACCGGGCTACAGGTATTATGGGTTTCGGGGAACTTTCTCACTGGAACGATCCACTGAATTGGGAATGTCGACCAGCTTGACGTTGTTGGGCATGTCTGACAACCAACTAACTGGAACTATCCCATCCGAACTGGGAATGTTGACAAAAATGACGCTTTTAAATCTAGCTGACAATACCCTTACCGGTGCGGTCCCACCCAGAGTGTGCCAGTTGACACGGAGGGCATTGTTGTCCAATTGCCGAGTGGATACCGATGCATTGGTTTTGCCATTGAATTGTGATTGTGAATGAGAAGCACCACGATGAACACATGGCAACACTATTAGAATTCTACAGCAAAATCATCTCTCAAGCTTTTTTTCTTAATGGACAGACTAAATAATTAAATAAAGAATTGACAATTCTCAAGTTGAATGCAGCTGTCTTGCAACCACCACACTCCAGTTTCTTGTCCACCAGCTAGCAATAGATAGAAACGCAACAGGCCACATGGTTCAGGTCTGGACAATGCCCCATTTTAGTAGGAGCAGCAAACTCACCCTGAGATTTTTGTAGTGTCTCCAGAAAGGCAAAGCATCCCATGAATCCCCACATGACCGTGAATCAGGCAAATGGATTCATGTGTGTGCATGCATTTAGCTGTCCATCTCTCCCCACCCCCCCTTCCAAATCCCGCTCTTGGTTCTTGATGGTGCTGCATTGGTTTTAGCCTCTGTGTTTCCTCTTTCAACAGTTTTGCTGTGGAGTTTGCATCATTCACAGGACAACTGGAACATCTCAATTGAATGGAATTGTCCACGGGAGCATTTTGACCTCCCATTGCCAATGCTGTTTGGGCACTGGGTGGCGGCGATGCATTTTGCACGGCCAGCCAAACCAATTTGCAGTGGGACTGGGAATGACATGGCCCTGTGTGGGTGGTGGTGGTGGTCCCATGAGCTGGTCTCGGGAGGGCTGACCGACGATCTGAAGACTGGAAATGAGATGCAACTCACGCCAAAAAGCCAATGGGGGACTTGATGATGGGGGTGAAATGCCCTGATTGGCACAACATTGTGTCATTGTCACAACGGGTGGTGCAGGTAATGAAGGAACCTAACAACCGCACATTCCTTCCAACGTGCATCCAACTGGGCATGGACTTGAGGAGGTTCGCAGATCATCAGCAAGAGCCAAACAATTTTGCCCATGACTCACTTCAAATCCAGCATGCTGTTGGATTTGAACTGGTGTGCATCTCTGCAGAAGAACAAGATTCGATATGTGAATGCAACAAGGAAGCACACACATTGATTTTTGACAGCCTGTTCTGGCACCGGGACGATGATGCACACATCTGCGGATGATTGGTCGCAGAGCCTCAAAGCGTGTTCACCGTGAAAGCAATTTTGGACACAATGATGAAAGAACAAAGCATTCTTGTCAAATGAGATTGCCAAAATGGATGTCAGAGTGTGGTTTGGACAAGCTCACAAGTTTCTCACTTGTGGAAAAACACAGCCACTTTGAAGGTGACACTTTGGGGTTGGAGAGTTTGCTCTTTTAAGGTGTTTTGCTGATCATTGCACTCTTTCACAGACGTCTTTGTTGGTGAAATGTTGTTGTTTGTCAGTTGGAGGTCTGGTGTGAGATCCAATGGATCTTTTCGCATGGGGAAAGAATGGGTCCTAGTTTTGACTTGTCTTCTTTTGGGGACATTGTGGGTCTTCGTTGACTGCAAGGTTCCTTGGTGGAGGCGGCTTTTGGTTCTTCACTGGCAAGTTGAAAGGATGTGAATGGAATGTTGCATGCAAGGGCAATGCCGGGATCGATGCGGCAACTTGAAAGGAGGCAAGCAGAACATTGCATGCACGGCAATGCCGGGATCAATGCGTCCCAACTCACATGATGCTTGACAGCAGCCACCTACCCTTTGAGTCTGACACTCACAAGACAATGCTCCAAACACAACATTGAAAGCAAACTCATGAGACATCATGTTTCGTGACAATGGTGGCATTGACAAGGATGATGAGCACAGACCATCCAAAATGTGTTCTTCTGAGGCACTTGCAGAATGGGATTTCCACAGCAAAAGTGGCAAGCCTGAGAACCTTGCTGGTCTGGGTGAACAGAGATTCATCCGAGTCCCCAAAAGAAACCTGTTTTTTATGAATCTCAATGAAAAGCACAACTTGGAGCACAAGGGTTGGTTCTGCTACTCTTTCTGGTGAATGCTGGTGTGCACTGTCAATGGTGTCTTGCATGCAACAATTGACACAGCACACAAGTGGCAGAAAGAACCTCTGCAACCTTGCAGACGCTGACTTGTTTGTCTGCGCCTTTTCCCGCACCGTCTGGTTCAAATGGCTTGTCCATTTTTCCACAATCCTCACAAAGCCCTTGCCCATGACCTGGAAAGCATTCATCAACAAGGTTGTGGCAAATGATGACGGTGCCCACACCGGCACAGCCGCCTGGCTCTGTCTTGACTGGGCATGGATCATCTGTCTTTCCATTGCCAACAGTGCCGGAGGATCTTCACCAACAGCTGTTCATTTCTCCATTGCTTGCATGGCAATGGCAATTCTTTCTTTCATTGTCCTCTTTGTCATGCCATGTGATGGTGAAGAAGCACACGGCCTGTTTGAACTGACCCACCAGTGCCGAGGGTGGCTGTTTGCATGTCTCTTTGCTGTGGATTTGACAATCTTGCTGTTTTCTGGCGGGGACGATCATTTTGCCCTGGAAGACACTGAGCTGTGGCTGGTCATTGCAAGCATCTTTCTAGCCATCTGCCCCTGGTTGGGAATCTTGAAGGTGCACAATGCACCTGTCCATGTTTTCACTCCCTCGGATGGGGTTGCCATTGTCTCTTGGACTCCTGGGCCCTGGTTCAGCGCACCTGGGACAGCGGGACAACTCGCCTTTGAGCTTGCGGAGGTCAAAGAGCACCATTCCTTTGCTCTCTTTGATGACTTCAGTGGAGATCCCACCAAAGTTGCCATGGCTGTTGCCAAGGTTGGAGATTGGACCAGCCAACTCATTGAGAAAGGCAAAGAAGCAGTCTGGCACGAGGCCAATGATGCCGAGGCTGGTGACACGCACAACAATTTGGAGCCCAATTGCAAGCTTTGCCGCAGTCGTGTTGCTGCACCTGGCTTCATGTGCTTGATCCGCAATTGCAAGCAAGTTGTCTGAATTGGAACAGGACCTCTGGACAAGATTCCCACAGGTGCTCTGGCTTCAAATCAAAGTGTCATTCATTGTCCATGTCCATCTTCAACAGACATTGTGCCTCTGAGGTTCATCCATGTGATTGTGGGGAGGTGTTGGGGGATTCTTCTTTGCAATGTTGAAAGACTTGAGGTCCTGGTCAGCTCCAGACAAAGACATGCACGGCAAACAAGGAGATGAGATGCGCAACAAGCTTCAAGATCTGACCTGCAGGTGGAAACAGAAAACACACAAAGAGTGTGACAAGCACGTCATCTGCAAGCACAAGGTCGTTCGACGGGCAGGGAAACCACAAGTTCAAAAGGCATGCCGTGACAGTGACAACGAGGAAGGACACGGTGAATCATCCTTGTCTTTGACTGGCTCACTGTGCGAGAACACTCCAAGAACAACCAAAACACCCAAAACACCCAAGCCTCCTCTTTCAAAGCAGCAAAACAGCAAGCAAAATCTTGTTGGCAAGACTGTCACCACAATGTCCCCATCGACTGCTGCCACAACCGGCATTTCCGATTTTAGTCCACCTTGTCGCAACAAAACCATTGATTTGAAGATGCAGCCTGTGAACGCTTGCAAGCGGTTTCTTGATGTGCTTGTGTAATTTTTGTTTCTTGCCTCACACTTTGGGTTTGCAAAACCACAAGTTCAGAAGGCATGCGGTGACAGTGATGATGAGGAAGGACACGGTGAATCATCCTTGTCTTTGGCTGGCTCACTGTGCAAGACCACTCCAAGAACACCCAAAACCCCCATAACACCCAAGCCTCCTCTTTCAAAGCAGCAAAGTGGCAAGCAAAATCTTGTTGGCAAGACTGTTGCCACAACATCCCCACCGACTGCTGCCACAACCGGCATTTCTGATTTTAGTCAACCTTGTGGCAACAAAACCATTGATTCAAAGATGCAGCCTGTGAACACTTGCAAGTGGTTTCTTGTTGTGCTTGCATCATTTTTCTTTCTTGCCTCACACTTTGGGTTTGCTTTTGTCTCTGCGCAACCATAAAAGCCAACGTTGACTGTCCCGAGCGCAACCGGGCAGTGACCTTGCATGCATTGGACGACCTTGAAGGGAAAGATCACGAATTGCATCATGGGCTTTTCGGGTTTCTGTGCTTTGACAGCAAGTTGATCGAAGACAACCCTTGCTTGGAGCATGTGAGGGTGACTGTTTGCTCAGGGAATCAGCTTGAATCTCCAGCCCTCCCTGGAGCGCACCAAATGAACGAAGATCGTGATGAGTTCAAAAAGGATGATTTCATCCCTGAAAAGATGATCGAGGTGATGGACATCAAGCGCAACAAGTGCTTGAAAGACGTCAACAAGGACAAGGGGAAAAACCCAGACCGCTGATGCAAACGTTTGCATCTTGAGTTTCCATGTGACCATCTTTTTAGCTCCAACGAGCTCGAAGGCGACCACGAAGACACCGAGGTGCCATTTGAAATTGTTGAAGACAATGACAAGGCATTTTTGATTGTCTTCAAGGTGGTTTTGACCCACGCAGAGGGAAACAAAGCCGGGAAATCAGTGGATGACATGGAGCAAAAACTCAGCAAGATGGCACTTAAGGCGCAAAGAAAGGAAGGCGGTGCTGGTGCAATGAACGAGGCTGAAACCGATGAACACTGAGTGGGTTGGATGTGGTGTTTCAACAGCAATGTCAGCTAACTGTCACAAGCCCATTGTTTAGCCGAACAGGATGCGCGTGAAAAGTCTGTGCATCAAAAGTCTGCGCCTAAGCCTAAAAAGTAGCATGACTTGGATGATGACTGCATGTCAGCAGACAAAGGCGGAAGTGATGGATCATTCAATGCGAACCTGAACAAAGTGTTGAAAGAGGGTGTTGCAGGTGTTCAGAAAGGAAAATAGCTGTTTGGTGGTAAGAACAAGAGAGTGATCGACGATGCCAACAAACCAAGCAAAAAGGGTGGGAAACTGGTTTATGTCACCAAGAATGATCCAATTCTCATTCCACGTGAGCTGCCGGAGCCGGCTTGACTGGCATTGATGGCATTGCCAGCTCCATCAATGGAAAGGTGCCTGCTAAATCATTTGGATGCTCAGACCAATCAACTGAACAGCACATTGAGCAAAGCCCTGGTCCAAGGGGAGACGGCAATGTGAGACAAGTTTGCAAAACTGGAAGAGATGATGATGATCCAAGGCCTTGTGTTTGAACCTCAAACTGATTTTGAGCAGCAGCACTGCAGCAGCAATGCCATGTTGTTGTCCATTGTTGAATTGTTTGTGGCATCCATGGGTCTGCATTGCAGTGCTTTAGCATGACTAGGACATGCACCCCTCGTTCTAGGGAACCGAGTGTGGTGGACAACGCACCACAGCTAAAGTTCTTGTCGGTTAGCAGGGTCTAACAATGATGTTCTGAGGCGTTTGGAGAGGGTTGCGGAGCCATTTGGAGGCTGGGAGGGAGCCGTCGAGTCACAACGAGGTGTTGCCGTTGTTGCTGTTGTTGATGGGGTTCATGTTCGGCACTGTGCGGTGAGATTCCTACCGGGGCGGTTTGTCCACCCATCGGTTTTTGAAGCAAACTCTCTTTGATTCTGTCACCATCTCTTCAACATGAGCACTGCTGCGGCCAATCGCCTCTGTGATCTGCGAGGCTTGCTCTTCTTTTTCGGTTTGGATCATGTTGTGGGTGTGGTGGAAACTCCTTGGTCTGAGCAGACTCAGAACGAAAAGCACCAAAATGATCATCAAAAGATGTGTGCACAATGATCCTGAAAGCTTTTGCAGGTTCAAAGGCTTTCCAGAGCTTCTGTGCCGCTGCCTTGGATCCTGCCCACATGTGGTGTTCTGGCTTCTGGAATGTTCCATTCTTGATCCCTTTGTTGCCACCATCCTCATTTGGCTTTGAGTTGGCATGGCAAGACAAACAATGAATCATCCATGGCCATCCCTGTTGGTCAACAAGGCTTTGGCTTTCATCATCCGAATCGTCAGGTGGCTCACATTTGTTGGAACTTGTCATCGGGAGTCACATGTGTTGGAGATGTTCCATTGCAAGTCTGCACGCCTTTGACTTTTTGCGGATGATGCCATCAAACAGCTGATTGGTTGGCTTTGGTTTGTCGCCCGGTAACTCTGGCTTTGGTCAGGGAAGAGTCACTGTCATCTGTTCTCTTTTTCTTGGCTGTTGCGACTGGAGCCTCTTGCACGACTTCTGCTGGACGTTTCTGGCCACCGGTCCGTTTTTTCTTCTGACTTGACCTGGTCTGATC
>Ga0163149_10008156_pt1 | contig 10417 bp, 6 predicted proteins | sample OliLakLV19MP5G1_FD_148604 | JGI IMG/M metagenome (GOLD analysis project Ga0163149, IMG submission 148604) | Freshwater microbial mat bacterial communities from Lake Vanda, McMurdo Dry Valleys, Antarctica - Oligotrophic Lake LV.19.MP5.G1 | ecosystem: Environmental > Aquatic > Freshwater > Lake >...
GCCCTGCACAACAATGCCGCCGCGCGATCGGGAACTGCCTCGTCGCCTTACAGTAGCTTTGAACGCGAACGAAAGAAGCGTGGCACAACCGGTACCTGTGCCTATCACTTGGTAGGAGTAGACTAGCTAGCTAGCTAGCTGGAGTAGTGATCTTAGCTGCTACTTGCGGATACGACGTACTGGGTTCGGTACAGTAGCAATCCATTCTCCTTCTCTTGCTCCAGCTCACCAATTCTTTGCGGTTTGCAGTCACTGCTCATTTTTAGTTCGCATCTGTTGAATTTGTAATTCGCAAACGCGGCTACACGTAGTTTCTATTAGAAATAATCCAAATTTAATCCACCATGGCTCCCCGTGAACGCAACGTTGCCTACGATGATGACAAAAATGTCACGGCGTCCAAGGGCAGCAAGACTTTGTTGTCGAAGGAAGATGAATGGATTGACAAAATGGACTTGAAAGCATTCCGTGAAGACATCAAGGAACTCGGCAAGAGATTGGCCGATGAGCAAGGACCCGATGATGTGAAGCACTTGCACAAGATGATCATGTGGTCTAACATGTTCACCTTTGTTGGTGTCGTAGGCATGGCTCTCCCTGCTTACCTTTTGTTGCCTGCCATCTGCTTGTCCATCGGAACTACCACTCGTTGGACCATGATTGCCCACCACACGTGCCACGGCGGATACGATAACTGCGAGAAATCTGGCAGATTCAACCGCTTCAAATTTGCCGTTGGAAGTTTGTGGCGCCGATTCTTGGACTGGATGGACTGGATGCTTCCCGAGGCATGGAATGTTGAGCATAACAATTTGCACCATTACCACTTGAGCGAGGACACGGACCCCGACGTTGTGGAACGTAACATGGACTTTTTGCGCACGGTCAAGGCTCCCATGGCTGTCAAGTACATGGCTGCTTACGTTGTCATGGGCATCTGGAAGTGGTGGTACTACGCACCCAACACCTTCAAGGAGTTGCGTGTCAAGGAAGTCCGAAAGACCAACCCTGAGCTTTTGAAGGAGAAGGCCTTCAACCCTCACGAGCCTCTTACTCTCACCTCTATGGCCTTTAGTGGATCGGAACTTCCTTCCTGGATCACTCTGGGTGACTTCATGTCCCGTGTCTTCTTGCCCTACTTCATCTACCGATTCTTTGTCCTGCCTCTTCCTCTTTTGGCCCTGGGCATGCACTTTAGCCCTGCCAACCCTACCGTCTGGTATTTGAACGCTGTTGGTAACTTGTTCTTGGCCGATGTGTTTGCCAACATCCACTCCTTTATCATCATCGCTACCAACCATGCCGGAGATGACCTGTACCGATTTAACGTGGCTTGCAGGCCCAAGTCCGGAACGTTCTTCTTGCGTCAAGTCATTGCCTCTGCCAACTTTGCAGCAGGAACTGACTTGGTCGATTTCTTCCACGGCTGGTTGAACTACCAAGTGGAGCACCACCTATGGCCTGATCTCTCCATGCTTTCCTACCAAAGAGCCATGCCCCAAGTCAAGGAAATCTGCAAGCGTCACAACGTTCCCGTAAGTTTATTTTTCCTTCGCATGTTTCATTAAGCCAACAGAAAAGTGAATCCTTTTGCTCACGACGCTTTTCTACTTGGTTTTTCTTTCATCTGCAGTACATTCAAGAAAGTGTCTTCGTACGATGCAGCAAGACTGTTGACATCATGGTTGGCAAGAGCACCATGCGTCAGTACCCCTCTGATCGAGAGCAAACCGATATTTAATGTCGTAGCTTTTGTTCAAGGCCGCGATTATCATTATTGTTCTCGGGTATTCCAGTAATTTAACTTGAACCTCTGCGTCATCGACACAGAAAGGATGTTTTTATTACTAGCTACTGTACCGACTACAGAAGAGTACACAGAAAATCATTTAGACTTCACAAAATGTTTATACAAAGTTACGTTGCATGCAATGAATGCACTGAAGTACAGTAAAGCAGTGCTGCAATACAAATATTTAAATTCCATTGCAATCTATTATTTCCTTCTATACTCATTTTCGACCGTGGCAAGGCAACAGCAGTATGTAGTGCGCCAAGAGTTTAGATGATGTTGGTCACTAAGAAAATTACATCGAGGCCGGGTGCCAGAGAACACTTGGCAAAACCAGGCTCCCGCAGCAGCGAGAAACTCCAGAAGAACATGACGCCACATGTCATGTACTTAAAGTGCACGATGCTTGTTGATCATTGTTCTTTGTGATTTTGTGAGATTTCTTAATTGATTGACAAGCAGCAAATTGGCGCATTTTTTTTTGAAATGATCATGCATCATTTGAAGACCCATGTGGCAAGAAAATACCAATGCCACACATCATGTGCTTTGAAATGCAAAGTGTGTCACTTCAAGGAAAGAACACAACAGACATGTTTGAACAAGATTCCACTGAGTGCAATTGACATAAAAGTCATTTAATTGTGTTGCGACACTTTGTGTTGCCTCAGATGCATGATGAAATTATTCAACAATGCAGGATTGTGTGGCATGGACGATGTCTTATGTAACAATTGTGGAAGTTCTTTTGGTTTGAAGGCCAACATCAAGACCAATGATGGACAGACATGCACAGACGCAAAACTAGATGCATGCACATCAGATGCAAATGCAACTGAACTGCATTGGGATCACGAATGCCCTCACTTGGACTGTGATCACCCTTTTGAAGGGTCAGTTGCATTAAGATCATAGAGGCCACATGCAACTTAATCCGATTCTGCACTTTTTTGTAACATGCGTCTGTGAAGACTCAATTGCATTGCACAACAGTTTCCACTTCTTTTGTAGTCAAATGTTGTTGTTTTTTTAGGGCTCCATTGCAGGGCTAACCTTGAGGGCAACACACAGCATGTCTTTGTGTGCATCTTTTGCTGGATTGCAACAGCAGTGGTGCTAGCTAGTAGCTAGATAGCTAGAGTGGACTACTACAGCACATGTAGCTACTACATTGGAGCACTGCACTCTCATCTGGGGCGTGCCTAATGTGCACATAACGGTCGTGTGAATTTATACTACAGTTTTATAGTACAGTTTTATAGCACAGTTTTATACGACAATTCTCAAAATTGTAGTATAAATTTATGGCACAATTTTATGCGACAGTTTTACAGTAGTTTTTTTGTATCGATCCACTCGGAGTTGCACCCCTTTTTTCATGTGTTTCGGATTTTTGGAAGTGGTGCACGCTTGAGAGGATAACATTGTACTATAAAACCGTAGGATAAATTTATACAACAGTTTTACAGTACAGTTTTATAGCACAGTTTTATACGACAATTTTCAAAATTGTAGTATAAATTTATGGCACAATTTAGTGGTGGTGAGGCACGCCCCTGTGGCTTGGTTATGGCATTCTCAGCACTCAAGCCGTCTACAAGAATCTTAGGGTTGGGATTTTCGCTGCGAATCTTGCATTGGATTAAAATTGATGCGTTGAGCCAATGCCACTTAGATGATCCTTGTCGCGAGGCGTGCCATTGTCCGCTATTGAGACGTTGGTTTGCGCTAGCAAGGCACGGGTACGGTCGATGCCACGCAGAGCGGGTAGGTCTATGGTACCATAGTAGCTACTAATAGCACAGTTACTATGGTAGGTGCAGTCCATTCCGAATGTGGAAGTTAGCATGCAGCGACCTTCATCATGACCGTACCGTGACACTAATTAATAGCCGGTACAATTGTACTGCTGTACTCAACCGTGCTGAAATAAATATTTGCGAACTCACTAACAACAAGCCACATAGGCACATACTTCTACTTGCGCATTAGCCTTCGAACTTGAACAACTCCCGAAGCTTGCTATTGTTGCTCAACTTATAGCTACCAGTTTTTGTCTTTAGCGTCAAGTTTGCATACTGAGTGAGCCGATTCAAAAGCCTCGCGTATAAACTTCAATCAGATTTGAACATCATCTCAGATTTTGCAGGAACGTACCGCATTTTACCTGCTAGTTTGCATGACCATGAGAGGCTCTCCCACGACAGAGCTTGGAATGGATTCCGACTACGATTACCGACTACCCCACCAGAAGAGCTCATCTGCAGGCGATGAGTCTCCCACATTTCCTGCCAACGCCAACGGGCGCCATGATTCCCATAATGAGAACGCTTCCAACAATTCAGTGGATGGAGAAGAAGCCTTGTTGGATCTGGCACAACTCGAGGAACTCCATCAGGAGGCCGAACGCATGAAAGCACTCGGTAACAAGCACATGGCAGCACAGGTAATTAAATGATCGTGATATAGTGTTATTGCCTGTGAAAGGAATACTGGTTATCGTTTTGCACACTCCCTGTATCTCACATTTCATCACAACGCCTTTGAATCTGTCTTGTCAGGAGTACACACGTGCTTATAACGCATACTCAGCTGCCCTGCAACTCTCGCCAGTTGGCCCAAGTAGTCACGTGTTCTTGTCCAATCGTGCCGCCGCATTATTGTCACTGAAGCGTTACAGTGCGGCTGCAACGGATGCTCGTCGAGCGGTGGCCTTAGCTCCAACTTTTGGAAAAGCCCATGCTCGATTGGGCCAAGCTCTCTATTTTCTCAAGGACTATTCCGGTGCTGTGGCGGCCTATGAGGTGCCATTCAATATGAACCCGACAATCAAGTCACACTAACCTATTTGGAAAAAGCCAAATTGAAACTGGCCAAACAGCAAGAAAAGGCTCAACGATCGGCACGAGGAGAAGATGTTTCGGTCGCAGAATTTTCCGTCCAAGATACCGTGGTTAATAGTATTGCCACTGATCCCAATGCTAGTGCCGCGATTGTATCAGGGGAATTTCGGAGCAGTAAGCGTAATCAAGTCATCGCCAATGCCATTGCTGGAAGTCATCAGCGCAACATGAGGTATGGCACTGGCCCAGGTAACGGCTTTAGACAAAACCATTTGAGCATCATGACAGAGGAGGAGGACCCAGACTTCGACGAAGCGGTCAACATTCAGAAACGCGCCAACCGATTCTTGGCCACTAAGCAATACAAGCAGGCCATTGAAGAGTACACGGCGGCCCTTTTTCTCGTCCCCGATGATGCCAACTTGTCACCTCAGCTTCACCTTGGTCGCGCGCACGCACTGAATGGGTCAAGAAGGCATTCTTCGGCGAGAAATGATGCGAAATTGGCCATCAAGATCAAGCCCTCGCCTGAAGCCTACTCAACTTTGGCCAAGTCGTTGTTTTATCTCCAAGATTACGAAGCATCGGTCGAAGCCTTTGAAAATACCATGAAATTGCTTCCTCACGGAGAACCATTGAGTCAGTTTGACCAAGCTTACCTTGAAAAGGCGCAAGCCGCAGTGCTAGAAGAGACGACTCAGTTTTCATCGGGATCGTCCCCACGACGAAGATCACCCAACAAGTCCTCGCCTGTGCCGAAACTGCCTCCGCCGCGTTTTGTGCCTCGAGAACAAGCCATCAACTCAACGCCCAATCTTCCACCCATGCCCAAACAGTGGCCACAACAGTCGCCACGATCTCCCAGTGCCCTTCGTTGTGGACCGGAACGGGAGATCCTCTTTTTCTCTGAATCGTTGGGAATTAAACTCAACCGCGGCCCTGATGGGATTGTCCGTGTTTTGTCGGTAACCAAAGACTCGCCAACTTCTCCTGTGGCTAGAAAAGGAGCAATTGGTATTGGCGACGTTATTCGAGAAGCTGCTGGTGTGGATATTCGTAGGCCAATTACCAACATAATGTGGGGTGATACAGTTGCCTTGATTAGGTTGAGCCCTCGTCCCATCGCATTAATAGTAGCCACTGAGCTTAGCGAGGTACCACAATCGGTTTTGGAACAAAGGCGATTGGCAGAAGAAGAAGAACATGCTGCTCATGCTGCAGCACAGGCCAGATTGGGACAAATGAAACTGGAAGAGGACGTAAACTATCGCCCCTCGCCTGCCAGTGGCGATGAAGCTGTTGCGGACAGCCCGGCGGCTACTGCAGGAGTGGCAACAACCGACGAATCAGTAAGTTTTCATAATGTTTTATTTAGTAAATGGAATTAAATTGTTTTATCCCAATAATAATACTCTGTGCTGACTAGAGATTCGTTTCATGCAGTACAGCAATCAGAGGAAGTTCAGTTGGAGGAAGTAGAAGCTCCGGCTGATTCCCCTGATGAGGTACCGCAAATTGATAGTAGTCCTAGCGTCGATGAAGAATGTGGCGGCGAAGAATCTGTGGAAACAAATTGTGATCTTGTTGTCGTCGATGAGGGTGCCAAGGTAGCCCAACAAGAAGAATTGAAAGATGACGAAGTAGAACCGGCAGCCGACGTTCGGCCAGAATTAAATCAATATCAGAACGAGCACTCAGAAAGTAATGTGTCATTGAGGGAAGAGGAAGAACAAGTTCTTGGAGCGGAGATTTTATTTCCAAGAACAACATCACAGCTTGCCTTTAGCGGTTGGGATAACCTTCGTTGGATGGCCCACGCCGGAGCGAGGAAAGTACAACACAGTCTCAGCGTTGAGAGGCTTTCAGCAGGCGGAAAGAAAGGTTTAAATCTGTTTGGATTTGGTGCAAACTCTACACACGAGTATCTTCGACGTAAGCTTGTTGTTTATGAAGAACCTAGTTTGATATTGCTTTTGCGGAGTCCCAATGGGCAGGATGAGTTGCGACAATTACTGGATCTGCCTGAGGGGGCAGACCTAAGTAAGGAGGGGTACTCTTTAGAATCTTTCCTGGTTGTGGAGAATGCCATTGAACCACTCTCTTCCAAGCTGCTACTATCACCCTTGACAACGCCCACATCTGTTACTGAAGAGGAAACGGATGTCTCCGATTTTAGGAGACGATCTTGTTTTTATCTGATGACTCCAAGTGAGACCATTGCGCTGTCAGCCATCTCGTCGAAGAAAGGAGTTTCTTACACTGACAGCCAGGCGTTTCTCGACACGACAACAGCAGAGCTCGCAATTGGCAAAGCTCTTTGCCGTGGTCATAGTCAAGGCCAGGAAGACAATCTGCTAGACCAGGCTTGGAAGCATCAAATTATATTGGGCACTCTGCATAGTTATGTGGTGCTCGGAAGTCATAAACTTCTTGAGAAGGCCATCGCGACTGCTATGAAAAGTTCCAAAGACAATGTCGTCATTCATGGATCAAAATGTTTTCTTCACACGCGGCTTATTGATAAAGTGGACGACAGTGGCCTGGCCCCTTTGCACCATGCTTGTTTCCGCCGTTTCAACGTTGCCGTGGCGCTGCTTGTCCAACATGGAGCCCGCGTTGACCTTCGAAGCAATCAACTTGACATGGCCCCAATTCACCTCGCTGCTCAAAACCTCGATCATCAGAGCCTTTCGATCATTCTGTCTGCAAATTATCCTGTCAAGTCAAACCCAAACCTTGTAGATTCTCTGGGAAGAACTGCAATGTATATCGCAGCAGTAGATGGGTTTGGCGCACAGGTACAAAGAGATCCTGTTTGCCTTGGAAAGTGCATCATGGCTCTGGAGGCATGGGATGGGCAAATGCTCTCGAACCCGGCAAATTCCGCTGTAAGGTGGCCACAAAGCGTTTTGGCCACACAATGGCGTGCAGAAGATTTGACTGAAGTTCTTCGCCACAGTGCATATCGGTATCCGCTTCCTGCGCAATTATTGGGCCAGCAAACCGGGATCTCCATTGGTGCTCTGTATCACTATCCTCTTCATTCTTCCATTATTTCTCTTCTCAGAGAGATACAATCGCTGTATGACAATGAGGGAGGCGCCGCACTCGCCCCCTTCGGCGAGACGCAAGGAAATTGTGCGGCACGGTAAGATCTTTTATCCGTTAGCAATCTGCTTTAGCTCGTGCGATAGCCAACTCATTCCCTTTATTTTCTTTATAGAACCAATGTGACGTTGCTCTGGCACGGTTTTGAGCCGAATGAGCGCCTGGATGCGCTTGCTGGCTACGGAAATTTCGCAGCTGACTTCGAAGAATTTCTTGGTTTCACACCCATTCAGATTCTTGCATGTGCCGGTCTGGAAGCAGATAATCTGAAAGGCAGAGTGAACGAGGAATTGCTCTCTCGTATCATGAAAGTCCTAGCGGATGTCGCTGATTCGCTTGTTCGCAATGGTGCAAGGCTTTCTCTTGAGGCGCCGCCCACAAAGCGGTCAGTTGTTACGGAAACGGATTCAGTGGCCAGTTCTCACGGGAGCTCCTCGGCATTTGACGGTCCAGTCATTGATGCGTACGACCGGAGCTCTTTGAAGATTGATTCTAACAAGGAGCTGCTGGATCTTTTAGGAGGAAGTGAACGCTTGAGTGCTTGCAAAAAGGCTTGGATGGAAGCCAAATCTGTCCCTGCCCCTATGACCTTTTCCGTTCCATTCGAGCATGCATCAGCCTATGAAGAAAAGTTGGTCAGTGGCGGCACGAGCGAGAAGTCGTGTGCGATATGTTGGAGTGAATTCGGTAGCTTAATGAATCGGAAGCACAAATGCCGTATCTCACAACGTTACGTGTGCGATGACTGCTCCTCGAAGCGAGTATCATTTGAGGGGAACGACATTAGACTTAGCGACGGTCAATTTCTCCTTGTCCGTGCTGATATTGCCAGGGCGGAACGAGAGGGAGCCCAACGCATTCGCGACCAAGAAAAGGCTCAGGTTGAAAAGATACAGCAGGCACATGATCAGGCAAGGCAAAAAAGATTGGACGAAGAGGCGCAACGAGATAGCTTGTTCGGTGGAGTTATGGAAAAGGCTGCACGGTTGGTAGCTGGCGAAGACAGTGTTGCATCCAAACCAGCTGCAGCCAGTGAACAAGTTGCCGGTCTGTCGGAGTCATTGGGTCAGACGCGGAACGCATTGCTGGATCGAGGCCAGAAGCTTGACTCACTAGGCGAGAAAACTTCCCAGATGGTGGACGCTAGTGCCGATTTTGCCAAGATGGCAAAGGAACTTCGGAAACAATCGGAAGGGGGGTTCTTCTGGTGATAAGAATTTTCTCGAATGCTTTATTAATTAGTTATACATACATTAGAACAATTGCTACGAAAGCCAGGAGTATCCTAAAAATCTCTTATCCCAGTAAACACATAGAAAGCCAGGGGAGCTTGTAGATAGAGTCAATTGCCATAAGGGATTTCTGTAGTTTGTTCTAACAGACACCTAGTTTACTGTCCTATCATGGTGTTATTGTTGTAGAAATAGATGGGAATGTGACTTGTTGCACATTTTGCTACTTGGCTTGTCACATTGTGCTTGCTGTCACATGGGTAAAGCTTGTCATGTGCCCCTTTGTTCACACTGGCACTGATTGTACATCATTGTTGGGGTAGCCTGTAGTGGTGCTGCTAGCTTTTCTGGTGATCCGTCTGGCTCAACCTCCATGTAGAATTTTGCATGGGGCCCACATTTTTTTCTGTCCAACCTCATAGCATAGATTGGTGAGCAAGCGCAAAGAAAGTTTTAACTGTTTAAGAAAGCAGACAAGGAGAGCTTATCGCAAATGCAGCTTTTTAAGTAAGCACACCAGGTGAGGCTTCAGTTGGCATGGAATCTCTGTTTGTTGTGCAAATGCATTGACTTGCCAAAATGCAAAACTTGGGTAGGTTGAAAGTTTGCCTCATTGCCACCCCATCAGGTTTCCCCCTCCAGCTAACTATTGCTTGGAATCTTTGTAGAAGACCAAAGGCTTTGAAATTCAGGTCCTGCTGTTCTAGATGGCAATTGTGATCAGCCAGTTAGCTGGTTTGCAGAGCTGTGGTTTGACGAATCGCGAGAATTACAATTTTTGAGATTCATGTCCCATTGATCTTAAGAACATGCATCATAACTAGCTAGCTGCTTAGCTAATTTTCTTAGCTGAGAAAATTGATCTAACAGGCAGTTAATCAAAACCCCTTTTAGCTGTTAGCTATTGCTAGCTATTAGCTAAGCAAGCTCAAGATTCAGCCTAATTCCAGGAGATTCTGAAGATTCGGTACAGTGAGATAGCGGAGGTAGCTTTGCCATCCTTATCCCTAATGGGTTTCCTCTCGGCTGTCACCAGGTAATGTAGTACGTCATCACTGGAAGGGAATTAACACGAAAGGATCCAATTCAGTTTCCACATCAGCGATTATTGCATTACAAGGTAACGTTGGCCGATTTGACTGACTAATTATTCGTAGGCATCGCTTTACTATAGCTTTTGTTGATGGCATGCAGCTGTATTTGTGTTAGCATAGCTGACAGTGTCAGATTCTTAGTCACACCCGGCAAATTCTAGACAACCACAATAAAATAATCATACCTCCCTTCGTTCTACGTGCACAAGTTTGAAAAATAATTTAATTTGCAGATTCACCATGACCCGATTGTTTCTTCTTTTTTCGCTTCTTGGACTTTGCAATGCCTTTACTGCCCCCCTCAGCATTGCCAGGCCTTCTCTGGTTGCAAGATCAAAGCCCGTAGCA
>Ga0163149_10008162_pt1 | contig 10412 bp, 6 predicted proteins | sample OliLakLV19MP5G1_FD_148604 | JGI IMG/M metagenome (GOLD analysis project Ga0163149, IMG submission 148604) | Freshwater microbial mat bacterial communities from Lake Vanda, McMurdo Dry Valleys, Antarctica - Oligotrophic Lake LV.19.MP5.G1 | ecosystem: Environmental > Aquatic > Freshwater > Lake >...
AGATACTACTAGTAGTAGCTAGCTAGCTCTAGCACGTACAGTTTACAAGTAGCAGTACCAGTACCAGGTATTAGTATGGGCCGTTGCGGTTTGACTTTCGCCTCATGTCAGAGCATGCAGTCAAGTTGAGTGCAGACTCACTAAAAGAGGCATTCATATGGCCATTATAGCAACTACATCACAAGTACTCCTGTATCCCCACTCTTCTAGAGCTAGCTACCTATCTCCTTCATACTGTCTTGTTTGAACAGGGGAGCTGCCGAGTTTTCTGATTCGTTCAAAAGATACGAGTTGCGTTCTGCCTGACCAACAATTGTCTTGATTTGAGCAAGGAACCGCGGGACATTTTTCTGGAACATACTTAGATCAATCCATATTTCATCCACTACTGTACTGCATAATAACAAGAATCTCTTACTTCAGTAACCTAAAATACGAACACTCAACACACAGCTACAAAACGGCGAGACAACATGGCTGCTTTATCCAACAACGCGGCCGAGGCTTGGGGCACTCCTCATGCCTTCCACTTGAATTTGCCTCCCAATCATATTGATCAAGATGGCGTACCATACATTACAAAGTTTGCACATAAAAAGTCTCGCATGATTGTGGAGTTGGCACTTTCCATCAAGCTGACGGAAGATATGTTTGCGACGGAGGAGGAGGATGAAATGGAGATAGACAACAATGGCGAGATGGCAATGGATGAGACGAATGACTCGAAAGAAACTTTGGTAAGTGCTGCAGTAGTTGGATTGTATCTTAAGGACGGGTAAAGTGCGCAGAGATTTGTCACCAAAATTTATGAGCAGCGCTGACAGATGACTGCATCACCTTGTTACCTCCTCTGCAACATCAGGCTACCCTCATGACGACATGCAACCGCTTGCAGTCACAGCTTTCCATTCTCGAAAGCTTAAAGCATAGCGGAATTGAGCAGCAGGAGCTATGTGAGATCATTCTACATCTGTTGAGGCTTGTGTCAGCAACCGTCACCTATGAACCCGATCCGTCCAAACCGGGGAGTTTCAAAGCTACTTTGCACTATGAAAATGTGGGATATCTTTTCAAAAGTGGTGACGATGATTCATCCTTAGCCTACCAGAACCCTCCGTCGGAAGAGTTGCTGGAGAGCGAGCTAACACAAGACTTTGCCATGCCTGCACCAGCTCGTGAAATCCTTCTCTTTTTTCTCATCAACCTTCTGGGTAACAAGGGACCTTTGAGAGCCGTTTCCAACGCTTCCGTTTACGTGCCGGACTCGGAAATAAGCAACGATGACCGACAGCTGCTAATTCTACATTGGAAGCCATTGCTGAGAATGTTCTTACGCACTGCACCCTATGTTGACGAGCACAAGTTAGGGAAAGTTCCCACCGTATCGAACTCCAGGCAAAACACGACACTACAGAGAACAGTGCAGTTGATTCGAGACGCACGGCATTTCTTTGATCAGGGCATCCGTCCACCTTCGTCCACACCCTTACCTCATCTAGAAGCAGATCGCACCGCTAAAGAGATTTGGCAGTTGGTCAAAACGGATGTCAAATACCACTCTCATACTCATGCATGCTACCGATCCTCCATCATCCTTTACCTTTTCCAACCATCAAGATGCACACCTCAATTTTATCTGGATCACTTACCAGAATGGTACGAATGCTGGACAAATATCGACCGATGCCCAGAGTATGATTTCCTTTGGCTGGCAATGTTTTGTAGAGCCAGAAAGCATGTCTCGGCAGAAGATTATGACTGGGGTCCGATTCGAAGACGAATCTTAACGCATAGCCAGTATTGGCTTCAACTACCCATCGGAGGAGCTTCCATGGATAAGTTATTCCCGCGTGCGGGAAATCCAAGGTCGCGTTCATGTCCTTCTAGGCTGAAGGACTTTGTTGGATCCGGATCATCCTATGAAGAAGGCATTGACTTTGTAGCCAAAGTGACAAAATTGTTGGTAGCAAGTCTTGGGACGGGCGAAGGGAAGCCTGAATCGAGTAGCGCAGACGGACCCGCAATATCCGAGGGAACTAGAGATATGCTCCGCTTCCTTTCCTTTGTAACTCCATACTTCAATCCAAGCAATCTTGGATCATGGACCTTTACGCTCGGTGCTTTCCTTCACTACTTTTCCTACGAATTATGTTGCCGGGTCGGAAATTCTGCTGCCATGGACTCTCTGAAAGCGTCTAATCCCTCTCTTTCGAGTGCTCTCTGCGATGTTCAACCAGCGCTTGGTGCTGCATCCATTCCTGACCACGAAATGGTTGCTTTAATGCATGCACTGCTTCCGCTTTGTCAGCAGGCCATGTACAGTAAAAATGGACACGTCGGAAGGGCGGGCGAAGCGGCAATGCTTTACTTGATCCAAATCGATCCCATGCACACTGCACCAGCTTTTATCGACTTCGCAACCCGTGCGCTTGATATTTCGGCAGTTAACCTTGCGCATCAAGCTCCAGCAGCACTTTCGGCTCTAACACGCTTGATCCAACCGGCCTTGCGGAGCAATCCATCGATTTTACTGGCGAGACTCCCTGATATTCTGCGCCTGTGTCTTGCGGGGATTGACCGAAATGATCAAAACAAAACTATTCGTACTTTGATTCTATATCGCAGCATCACATCATGGATGCCTGTTGGTGGAGCACCCGACAAATGGGTTTCTGTGGACGTTAACCAAGTTGCGGAGAACGAGAACGGAGCATTGAATGCGTCAAACGGCACAACGCATCTTGGACGAGATCTTTTCAAGTATTTGGCCGCTCCTCATACATCACCGGAATATGTTGCGGCCTTGGAAAGGTTGCCAGCAACGTCCCTGTTAAAACAAGGTATTCCCAGTGACAACGACACAACTCCAGAAACTCACAAACTTTTGATGGAGGAGGCCGCAGCAGCAATGGATGACTGGGTTTTGGAGTTTCTGGACAGAGTTTTCACTTTTTTAAGAGCATCAGGAGAAAGAGAGAAGACGGGCAAACATTCTTCTGGAGTTGCAACTCGTCATTCTTCGGTGGATGTTCAGCAGGCGCGAAATTTCTCCCGTGTCCTGCAAGAGTGTTTAGTTCAGGTGTTTGCTGCTTTGAATGACTCTGTGTTCGACCTTGCGCTGAGGTGCGTGACGCGCTTCTTTCGAGAAGACACCCTGCCGTGGGCAGCGAAAGATGCATCATTTGTGGCTCAGGCTGTTTCCGGGGCCCGAGAAGTGGAAAATGAGGACGGAACAAAGAGTTTGTCGTGTCCAGGTCTAGATGCACTTGTCCCCTTGTTGACCAGTGACCTTGAGCATCAGTCACTTAAAGCCGCGGGGTACCGCCTGCGTTGTCTGGCTGGAGCGATCAAAGGTAGCGCTCATGTTCTTGTCAAACACCGACAGGCAATATCAGACTCAATCGACTTCGCGCTAGCGAGCAATGATAAACACCTTTATAAAGTGGGGTGCAAGTTGTTGAGGCATACGCTATCAACGCTTTGCGAGGCATACCCAGTTGCCCGAGAAAACTTGCCCCGAGTAGCGTCCGATACTTCATCGGCTGGTGCCACGAAAATTTTGGGACGGTCAGCGCAGCTTGCAGGTGACGAAGTTCAGTGGCACGTCCCAGACAAGGAATCGATTGAGTTTACGTGGGTTTTACTGAACAGGCATATTGTGCAGAGAATGGACGCGTTGAGTAAGAAACAATCAGGCGACGAATCGGGGTGCTCGGTTGATATTCCCGAGCTCAGGAGGTGTCTACGGGTTATACGCTATGCTTTGCGTGGCGGATCATGTGTGATACTCGACAAAGTCTTTGAGGCGGTGGATAACGGCGGAGAGAGCGATTCTAATTCAGACATGGACCCTACATTAACACCCCACGAACTCGCTTCGGAATGTTCGCTACAGCTGGCATCCTCTGAGTCGAGGACAGCTCTAGGAGAGCTTCGAGGGCGACTAGCGCTGTTTGTGGTTGCGATAGCTTCTGTCATAGCAAACGAGACGTTTTCAGCATGCGCTCCGGATGTCCAACCTGTCGGGGACAGCGCTAACAGTGACCGAAAGTATCAATCCTTGATAAGTACAGATGCCAAAATTTGCAAGGAGACTTGCGACATAGCGCTGCTGCTATTGACAAGACGGGGAGCGAATTTCAGGTCTCAAGAAGCCCGGAAAATTTGGAAGGCCCAGAAACAATCAACGACGGACTTCTCTCTGTGCGCCATGGCCGATCACATTGTTGAGTCTCTACAACGGGCGGCGCTTTTCTGCAAGGGGTCTGAGATTTTTTATAAAGACGGGGAAGATGCGGGAAAGACTATCCCTCGTCGTCTACTGGTGACACGCGTGAAGCTGTTTCATGATTCTCTGAAGCGAAACGCAAGCTTTGAAATCCCTCGCCGCCTTCGACGGCTAAATCACAAGCGCGCATCCGCCGGAACTATCATCTTTGATCATACCTTGGAAGCTTCGCATCTAGGCTCAAAACTCAACGAAATTTTAAATATCGACTCCCCTCAACCTTTGGTTGGTTACGAAGGTCTGATGGACGCACTTTTCTCTCTTTGTTGCCATTCAAATACGCAAGTACGGGCAGCAGGCATCAGTGTTGTTGATTACGCGATCACGAGGTTTGGGTGGTTGGTGAAGCACCGTGTACCACGTCTAATTGCAGCTGTAGCAATACAGGACGACGACATGAACGGAAAATTCGGCATCCCGTCAACATCGATGCTCAAAACGCACGTTGACGGCCAGGGGAAACGGAAGCGATTGGCTGAGTCGCTGAAGGGTGTGATTTCCCTTCTAGCCCTGCCCCGTTCTGTAAAAGAAATGATGTCGACTGACCGAGTAAGGTTCACTTATATTAAGACAGCTTGTGGCACCGATGAATTGATATCTTTGATGCCCACTGAAGAGACACAAAAAATGGTTCATTATCTGCAGAGTATTTTCAGCAAATTCCGTTCAAAATTTTACAGTCTTCCTCGAACATCGGTCCGAGACCAGGAAATACACGACTCTAGCATTCAGTTTCTCCTTAATCTATTGTCAGAAAATGAAGACAAGCTTAAGGGCGCCGTGAAGGACGTCGTGAAAGACGACGAGGCTGAAGGCGACGAGGCTAAAGCAAGCAGAACAAACGGCTCCACTCCCGATGCCGAACAAGCTGAAAGCGGCGCTGTTCAAGCTCATTGGCGGAAGCTTCTACTCGTTACCTGGTTTATTATGGCACAAGTTAACGAGGACGACATGAACAAAGAAGGTAGCACGTTGGTGCCGCGGCTCTGGAGTACGTGCTTCCGGGTGCTTGAAAATGAAATGGGCCAGCCACTGCAACGAGTGGCACTGGGTTTGTTTGGGCGTTTAGTAGGGCTTTCTCGCGAAGGTACTGATCTACCATTGCTGCAAGAGAGGATGGTCACTGAAAGTTTTTGCAAAGTTCTCGGGGCGGCTTTGGTGTACGATCACAGGGAAGACACGAGTTTTGGAGGAGGCCACGATGCACAGTGGTCCACCGGGGTGGAAGACATTATTCGTGATGCTTCGAGAAATATAGCTCCAAGGTCGCTTTTCCCTTTCCAACGCACAAGTCAAAGCTCGACAACTTTCAAGGTTTCTCACGCACTGCTTGTATCGCGTGTTGTTGCTGGTTTGGGGCGCGAAGGTGGAACTACTGCTACAAAATATCTATTGGCTTTTGCTATTGAAATCGCCTCTTCTCCACCTAGTGAAGACCAGCGAAATCAGCAATGTACTTCCGCCGAAATCTTCTCTGGCGTTTGTCGAGCAATGTTGAAACTGTACGAAGACGACCACGCCACGGACATTTGGTCTACAATTTTCCTCCCCTATCTGGACGAGGTTATTCCCAAAATACCAGTTTCTTTCATTGGAGCATACTTTGACTCTTTCCGTTTTGCGCTTCAATTTTCTCCTCCAAATGCGTTCTATCTGCTTACTGCTTGGCTTTTTGAGAAGGTAGAAACAACTTTGTGGCAACCAAAGAGTGCTTCCGAGAAAGACGCGGATGCGATGACAGACGAGAACGGGCCGAACCCTGGGCCCAATGCTTCTGGTCGAACGGAAGGTTTCACAGCGCAGTCGAAGTGGCTATATCTTAGCTGTGCTCTGTTGATCGAGATCGATGAAACCGAAGTCGATGGGACCATGTCTCGAATTCCATGGTACACGGATAGTTTGATTGGGGATTCCCACATGGACACAGAAAGGAAACCTGGATCTGTTTCGGTAGAGGACCTTCAGAAATCATGGGATCTGGTGAACAAGAAGTTGTTGCCCAGACTTATTGAAGCTGTTGGCCACCCCTACGAGAGCTGCCGAGACCACATTGCTGGTTGCCTCTTTCGAATTTGCCACTGCCACCGAAAAAAAATGAGAGTTACCGCGGCCCGCTCGTTCGACGAGGCGGATACCGAGCCTGAAGAAGAAGTGACTCCAAAAGATCCAGGGACGGTGATTGTGCAGAAGTTGTCGTCGCTCAAGAACTCAGACAATGTGCCATTCAACGACAGGTACAACTCACTCATTACAACCCGTCGCTTCTTTTCTTACTGCATCCACTTGGGAGAAGCTAAGAATGAATACTCGGACTACATTATACCGTTATTGCCGCTTGCATTTGAAGCCCTGATATCAAACATCGAGGATGGAGCTGACAACGCTGACGCCGCGCAGCGCACTCTGGAAGCAGAAGTTGTCAAGGGTTACCGGTACACAATAGCAGAGCTGAGTGTCACTTCTGTAATCTCCTACGGTGATTTTTCGGACATTTCACGTGTCTTGGATATTATCAAGAAGACAGCCGTTCACGAAAAGTGGCAGGTTCGACACGCGAGTGCACATTTTCTTCGCAGCTTCCAAGGCGGCCATAAATTCCTCTTCAGCACCGAACACGCAGAGATAACTCTCGTAATTGTGACGGCTCTTCTCGCTGATGATAGACGCGAGGTTTCATCCTCGGCATGGCCACGCTGACTGGAATCCTCGCAGCTTCTCCAGTGGATAGTGTAGCCCGCATGGTGAAGAAATATGTTGTGGTTGCAAAACGCTCTGCCATGAAGAGGAAGAAAAAGGGAGCATCGGGTCAAAAAACTCCACCTCCCAAGGCCGTTGGGGACTCCCCCCTGGACGAGGAAGCACTTGCAAAAGAACAGAAAAGGGCCGCCAATCAGCTAACTTCCGTATACTTTCTTTGCGCTTCCATCCTTGCACAGCCGTACGATACGCCGCCCTATGTCCCAGAGGCTTTGGCGGCAATCTCCAAGCATTCCTTTGAACGGAATGCTCCTCTGGGAGTTCGAGACACCGTAAAAAAGTGCTGTGCTGAGTACAAACGAACACATATGTCTGACAACTGGGAGCTGCATCGTAGCAAATTTTCTCAGGAGCAATTGGAGGCACTGGAAGATGTGGTCAGTTCTCCTCATTATTATGCGTAGTAGGAGAAGCTTTATCTAAAGCATATCAATGTATAATAGATTCTATTCATCTTCACTTTTTTCACTTCGCCTTCTCCGTGAGAGGCAAAATTGTACCCAATAGGATATTTCACATTCTCTACGGCGTCAAATCACCCACTTGAAGCTCTGTAGATCGTTCAATGCATGCAAAGCAGGGGTGTTTGATGATGTTGCAGCCGGTCCTCCTATTTCTAATTTCTTTTGGATTTATTTACAAATCAAGGCCTACAACGATAAAGTGTGGGTCCAAAGAGCATCATCCCCCGTTGCATTGATTGGTTTCAGGCGCCGGCTGAAGTATTCTCACGTGTGTTGCTGCTCAACACACATCACTCGACCATGCCCCAATTCAAGCGACTGTTGATGGCAATCCATCCAGCTGTGCGAGGAAGCCTTTCATGAAACGATCACTTTCGACCAGAAGTGGTCGCTGGCCAGTGATCACCTTGATTCTGAATTCACGTAATTTGATTTTGCCAACGAGGGGGTTTGCCACGGCGAGATTCGGCATCCCAATTTCTCCTTTTTGTTTCAAGTTAAAGCAACATCCAACATCAAAACTACTAGTACTACAAACGAAAATAATGGAAGCATCGCCCATGCCGACCAACACAATATCCATGAGTTGGGAGCCCCTTCCACAGCGAGAAACGACGACTCGGCAGCAACGGCGACGAGCGAGAACAATGTTGACAATGACCGCAGAAACTTCTTCCGATGCTATTGACGGCCCTGTTCCCGAAAAGCAAATCATTAGCGCAAGCAACGATAAGGGCAGTAAGAACACACCGAATAACCCAGCGAAGAGCAAACCCAACAGACCAGGTTTTAACTCCTACTTGAAAGTCATTTTGGATGATACAACCATGGATCGCATGCACGGAGTTGCCTTGAAGATTCAGAGCAAAGTAGGTTCCTTGCAAGGTGACATTGACAAGAGTGAGAATGCGAGCCTGGAAGGCGATATACGTGACCAGAAAAATGACGCACAAGGCAGAGACATTCCAACCAGCAGTGTAGTTCCTACGCGAAAGCAGGAATCCAAAAGCCCATCGAAAAAGTTCAACACGAAAAAGCAACAGCCTCTTAGATTCAAACCGAGATCTCGCGCTTCTCTACACATGACTTTTTTCTTTGGTGGAGAAACATTGTGTGAGCTTCCAGTCGAGGAGTTAATCGACTGGCATGGCAAGATACGAGATCGATTGAAGGAATCAAGTTTTCTATCCCATGCACAGTCACCTGACTCTGCACGAAACGATGAGAGCAGCCATGAAAATCGGAACAGAAATGACAAACCCTCAGACGATAATGAGATCAACGGCGTTATCGACGATTACTGGTTTGATGTCACAGATGTATGCATGTTTCCCCCGAGACGCAACAACTTGATCGTAGCAATCTTGGAGGCATCCCCAGCTTGGCATGCTCTACACAATGACGTTCGAGACATTGCAAAAACCTCTGACTCTCAAGCACTCAACGAGATCACTGCTCATAGCAAGGACAAGTGGACAGCTCATATAACCCTGGGCAACATTTTTGGAGGTGGCAGCAAAGGTCAAGTTCGAAAGGCTTTTGATGAAATCTTGGAGCAAATTAAGGAAGAACTCGGTCAGGAGCAGCGGGGTGTTTGTACACCCCGAAACGAAGGGAATGACCAGAAAAACACAGACGCCAACGAATTATCCACCGATGGGTTCCTTTTCAAAGCACGAACACATGGTATTGCTATGGGAGGCCCCGTTCCAGAACAAGCTGCGTTGGATTGGGAATTTACTTTCAAACCGCCGAAGGCAGCCGGCAAGAACTAATGCTAACGTTAGCCAGCTCACGCTTGCCATTCCACAACTATGCCACCGCCAAAGATAAATGCGGTCTCGGACTGGACGCTCTTCAGTGTACTATTGGCATCCCGACTACACTAAATGCAAGCTATGTGTCAGTGGTCCATTTATTTTGGCCTTGGCTACGGATCAAATACGTATGCAGCTGTAGACGCCGAACGTGAAACGCAGATGCCTCCTCCTCTTTGGGGTTGCTTGTACGAATAACTCTTTTTTAATGAGCGCTGCGCTTCTCTTTCAAAGACAGGAAATAGAAAGGTACATTTCCATTCATGAATACAACCACGAACGAATCTTACCAGAAAGTTGACCCTGCTTTCTGCGGGCACGTTGGAACGCGGAATCGTTGCGCACGATAAGTCGTCGCCGCCATGGTCTCTTTCTGAGTATGCCAATGTTTCGTTGGTTGGCAAATCCGTCATGTCTTCCAAACAAGAGAGGCATAATAAAATGAGCACGGGAAAACTGGAGCATGCTTTAATCTGCGCGCTTGTAGCGTCGAAAGAACACGCAACAAGTAGACTGGCGGTATTGTGCACGTTTCGTACGCTGGTGTTGACGGTTTTCGATCAAGGATGTCCAAGTTCGTCGTCCGTTACCATCTATGCTACCGGGCCAATCGCCCGTTGCAGATCGTCGAGAAACAAGATACGCGGTTGTGGTGGTCTACAAATCCAGCAGAGCATGGATCGAAAAGCCACAGATAGCAATTCCAGTTCCAATTTCGGAGGTTCCTGTATCTTTGCCTGATATGCCCAGCATCTACTCCAGATGAGGGGTGGTACCCGCCCTACGGTGCTAACTTGCTGTTGTTTGGCTTGAGAACTGTAGACAATAAAACTTGTGAGCTTCTACTTTTTAATACTTTGCTACTTTGCCATCATTAGCTCTCGTTCACTCTTGCTTAGTCCACTAATAGTCTTCTGATGAGCCACCAAATATCTCAGGGACTAGCTAGATCCCTCTGGCGCCCTCTGGGCACAACTCCCATCGATATAATATCTCGTTCTTAGTTTGGTTTGGTTTTGGATCAAATATGCGCCTAATAGCTAGCACCTACTTACCGGTATAATATATGCAATACCCCAGCACGTG
>Ga0163149_10008165_pt1 | contig 10408 bp, 11 predicted proteins | sample OliLakLV19MP5G1_FD_148604 | JGI IMG/M metagenome (GOLD analysis project Ga0163149, IMG submission 148604) | Freshwater microbial mat bacterial communities from Lake Vanda, McMurdo Dry Valleys, Antarctica - Oligotrophic Lake LV.19.MP5.G1 | ecosystem: Environmental > Aquatic > Freshwater > Lake >...
TTCTAGCCTGAGCGTTACCGTCGGATTGCCATTGTCAGGCTGCTGTGGGTTGAGGGGATTCCCGGTATTGCCGCCTGCTGAACTCATGGGGCTGCTGCCCTTCAGCGGTACGCTGCGCTGCACCTCTCCTCTACGATTGGTAATGGCTAAGTCAGCAATGCGATCGCCTTGCGACTGGGGCGTAAAGGTAACTTGTACGGTACAGGTTTGGCTAGGCGGCAACGCAGCCTTCGTACATTCCTCGGTCACCTGGAAATCAGTTGGGTTAGCTCCAGTCGGGGTAATGCTGCCCAGAGACAGGGCTTGATCGCCCGTATTTTGCAGCGTTAGGGTTTGACCAGAACTGGTCGTATTCAGAGCCTGACTGGTAAAATCCAGACGGTCAGACGTGAGCACAAATTGGGGTCTGGTTTTGAACATCTGCATCGCCACAAAGCCGCCCACTGCAAAAAATAGGGCTGTCAGCACAATGGGGAGCACTGCCGACGATCGTCGAGCCGGCTCTGGCGAGCTTAAAGATGACGCACCCGCCAACGACACCGGATCAGGGAACAGCGGTGGCAAGGGCTGCAACTGAGCCACAGCTTGTGACTGGGTGGGCAGTTGCAGCTGGGTCGATAGAGACTGGGGCGGCTGAGCGATCGGCGCAAGTAATAGCCCTAAGTTGTGGCGGGTGGCCGCAACCCCTGTCTGATTGCCAATGGCTTCGCGCAGGTGCAGCGCCTGAGTCAGGTAAGTATGCGCTGTAAAGGTGTCATCTAAACACAGGGCACGGGTACCCAATTGATGCCAAGCTTGGGCGATCGTCGCTTGATCGCCCAAGTTCTCCGCTGCCTGTAGCCCCATCTGCCACAGCTGTTCCCAAGTCCCCCAGTAACAGCTAGTGGCGATCGCTCCCTCCGTCAGCCGCACCAATTGCACAACTTCGGCCCACTGGCTTTTTTGAACCGCCAAACGCACCACATCCGTCAACAGATTCGATTCCTGAGTCAGCGCCCCACTCACTTGAACATGCTGCCGTGCCCAGTTCAAGAAGTATCTAACAATCGGCTGCTCCCCCTGACTCAAATCCCAAAACTGGCGGAGCGGCACCAATAAATTGCCAGCCAGGGTGTAGCGGATACCATTGGTCACAATAAACCCTTGATGAACCAGACTGGCTAAAACGGGCTGAAGATTAGAGGTGCCCACCAGCCCGCCTAAATGATGAGCCTGCACAGAGGTGTCCCCTAGCACGCCCAATGCCGCTAACACTCGCCGCTCAGTTTCGGGCAAGGCCGCACAGGTTTGCAAGATCATGGTTGCGGGCGTTTTCCCAGCCTGAATCTGTGTGACTAGCGTGGCAAATGATTCACCTTGCTCACGCACCAGCGTCGCCACCTGCGCAATTTGCAAGGGATGCCCCTGCAAGAGAGTGCACAGGGTTTCAGCAGCAGGATGCTCTTGCGGGCTAATTACACCGCCAATGTAGCGATCGAGCAGCACCACCGCTTCATAGGGCGGCAGCCCCGTTAGCACCGTACTCACACTGTCATCCCATAGCTGTTGCTCAGGAGCCGCCAGGATAAAGTGGAGGCTGGGCAAGTCGTTCAACAGCGGCTCAAGACTTTGTCGTGCCAGACGCACATCGTCCAATAGGACTAATGCCTGCTTGCCTCGCAGGGCATACCAGATCTCCTCGTCGGCTGGGCGCTGAGGCAGACCGCCGTCGTACTCAAAAAAATCGTCAAATATGGCCTGCAACAAATCTTCGACCGGTTGCTGGCCAACAGCACGGTAGACAATGCCATCGGGGGCAATAGCGGGCATCGCCGGGTGATGGGCTAGCGATCGCAACAGAGCAGTTTTCCCGACCCCAGCGACCCCATAAAACTCAATTGGGATCGATTGCTTCAGCGCCGTCAGCACCGCTTCCCGCTCTTCTTTGCGATCAATCAAATCGGTAATAGGGCGACACGACGCGCTAGGGCTTGGAGCCTGTCTGCTTCTCAGCAGCGGCGGCTTGCGTTGAGGGGACAGGGTAACAATACCGCCTTGGCCTGTGATCTGCAAAATTTTGCTGCCAATGACCACTTGCTGCCCGTTAACAGCCCCACCACCCAACTCAAAATGAGTTATCGGCAGGTTGCTATCCATCACAGGTGGGTTAGAGGCGATCGGCTGCCCTAGCGTAATCACCTCTTGCCATACCGTTTGGGTGGTACCCCGCTGCCGTCCATAAATCTTGACTAGTCGAATTGAGGGCACTGCCAGATTCGTGATCCCCTGTTGAAGGAAGGGCACCCACTCCTGCGACGGCACTTGGCTGCTTTCTAGCAACAGGTGTAAGCAATCTGGGTCGAGCTTAGCCTGTACGGCAATCCCCTTTGGATTGAGCGAGCGGTTTAGTAACGACGCGATCGCGTCTGCATCACCTTGCTTTGCCAAATCCAACAAATTTCGCTCTGCGATTAAATTCTCAAGGCTTTGAGCCATAGTGACAACGTTGCACCATCAATCCATTTGAAATCAATCTACCGCTTGGCTCAAAAAATAGAGCTATTATTTCGCAGAGTTCTCATTAATTTGCAGAAATAATTGATTTTTGCCAGAAAATCGATACATTTTCCTTAAAAAGTAGGGGCGTTTCACGAAACGCCCCTACTTTTGACCCCTACTTTTTAACAGTCCTTGACATCTGAATCTTAGATCAGCAGTGAACAGCCAATTGGTAGGCTGCAAGTTAGGCCGCTAGGCGTTTACTTGTTGGGTTGAGGAGTCATCCGCAGGTAAGGACGCAGCTCAGTCACACCCTTGGGAAACTTTTGTTTAGCATCTTCAGTTGAAATCGTTGGCACAACGACGACATCATCCCCGTCCTGCCAATCGGCCGGAGTAGCAACACTGTAGTTATCAGTCAGCTGTAAGGAATCAATCACTCGCAAAATTTCGTCAAAGTTGCGTCCTGCACTAGGAGGATAGGTGAGAGACAGCCGCAATTTTCGGTTGGGATCAATCACAAACACGGTCCGCACCGTCAAGGCCGCATTGGAATTAGGATGGATCATGTCGTACAGATCAGCCACTACCCGATCGGGATCAGCCAGGATGGGGTAGTTGAGCTTAGTGCCCTGAGTCGCTTCGATATCGCCTACCCAGCCATTGTGAGAATCAACGTCATCCACGCTGAGCGCGATCACCTTGACGTTGCGCTTGTCAAACTCGGGCTTGAGGTAGGCCACTCGACCCAACTCAGTGGTACAAACCGGAGTAAAATCTTTGGGATGGGAGAATAATACGACCCAACTGTCGCCAGCCCAGTCGTAGAGATTGATATCGCCGTCTGTGGACTTTTGCGTAAAGTTAGGGACTATATCACCAAGTCGAAGTGCCATAGGGAGACTTCCTGTAGTCTAAACAACAATTTGAATGTCTTTAATTATCATCCCACAAAGTACAGTATTCCGGGCGGAGTTTCGTTCTTTCTTCTAGTGCTGCTCGTCCTGCTAGTAACCCTAGAGCGGTATTCGATTAAGCACTGTGTTGACCTAGGGCGATCGCCAATGAGCCAATTACAACCAACGTAGCTCCCGCCACGCTCATAGCCGTAATTGGCTCTGGCAAAAGTAGCGACGGCACCAGCTGAGAAACCGCAAAGACAGACGCCAACGTCATAATGGGCGTGAGCGAAAGCACAGCGCTGACCCGCGAAGCGTCCCAGTGGTCTAAGGCTTCGGCAAATGCTCCGTAAGCCAACAACGTATTCAAGGCGCTAAATAGCAGCATAAACCACTGTAATGGGGTTAAGCTAATCAGCTGCGCTGGCGCGGCGGCAGGCGAAAACAGCAGAATGCCGCCACCATAAATTATCCACATAATTTGACCCGACGAAAGCACCGTCAAGATTTGTTTTTGGGCTAAGGCATACACTGCCCAAGCGATCGCCGACAGGACGAGCAGCCCACTCCCCAATAAATAGGGCGCAGGAGCCGACAGCAAGTTGCTAATTTGAGCATCAAAAAATAGAGTTAAGCCCAGAACCAAGATTGCCAGACCTATCCATTGGCGGCGTGTGTAGCTTTCTTTGAACACCACCAGCGCCCCCATCCCAAAGAACACAGGAGCCAGCTGAAGAATTACCTGAGAGTTGGTCGGCGAGGTTTGATCTAATCCATGTAAGAACAGACCGTAGTTGAGCGCCAGAAACAAAATGGCGATCGCCAACAGACTTAGCTTTGCCTTGCGCATTTGCCCCCAGGTAGGAAGCTGCCCACGCGCCGCCAAAAACAACCCCAACAGTCCAAACGATACCAAAAACCGAAACCAAGTCACGGTGTATACATCCACCGCTTGCAGCACCACCTTGAGAGCAATTGGCAATACGCCCCACAGAGTAGCCGTTACCAGCGCCAGCGACAATCCGATCCGCCAGCGTCCCGAACTTTGATGTAGCGGCATGGGCTGCGTTCCCTCTACGAGACGTTGAAGATTCTGAGGGCTTGGGAGTTTGAATGCACGAAACCCCAAGCCCTCAGTGCAAAACTCCTCACACAATACATCAGCCCAGTCTCAACCGTCCTCCTCCCTCTGACTCACCTGCCCGCAGGAAGACAACGGTGAAACCATCTCTAAGGGAGGGCGCACCAGAGGTTCACAAAATGTTTCAATTAGCTTCACGGGGGCAAATTGCTCTACATTTTAAAGAATCTAAAGATACAAAGACTAGAGTGATACCATCAGCAATCAACTTGAACTGCGGTTTCAATTTTGATCTTTCTGTAATCTGTATCTCTGCAATTTTCCTGCCTTGCTCTAATCTGGATGCGCTGCCATGTTCCAATTGTTCTACATTGCTATCCACTGGGCTATTGGCTTAATCCACAGTTTGCTGGTGCCAATTTGCTTTAGTAGCGCCTGGATCATTCTGGCGTTGACAGGCTGGAGTGTTTTAGCCGCCATGCGAGATGGCCTGAAAAACGTAGAACAGCTACATAAAATTCCTTGCGCCGATTGCCGATTTTTCACAGGCGATTATCATCTTAAATGCACCGTTCATCCCGATAGCGCCTTGTCGGAAGACGCTATTAACTGCGTAGATTTTGAAACTGAATCCAGATCTACGTCGCTGATTCAAAGTCTATGATAGAAAGCTGCATAGCCTGCTACTACTGTTAAGGCGATCGCATGAAAGTCGTTTTGCTTGGGTTAATTCAGGCATATCGGGTGCTAATCTCGCCCCTGTCTCCGCCCACCTGTCGGTTTTATCCCACCTGCTCTCAATATGCCATGGAGGCGATCGCCCGGTTTGGTGCGGTTAAAGGCAGCTGGCTTGCCCTTCGACGCATTACCCGCTGCCATCCGCTACATCCGGGTGGATATGACCCTGTGCCGCCACTAGACAAGAAAGACGAGGGCTGAGGGATGCGTTAAATCAAAAACCTAAAAAACCTAAAAAAAAGAGCTGCAATCCTGAAATGTTTGCAGCTCTCTTTTTTTGGAATGCTCTTTTTTTGGGAATGATCAAGTGTGGCCTAATCTCGATTAAACGCGATTAGCAAACGCAGGATGAAATTGACACTCCCACGCTTAAAAGACGCGGGATTCTTGGTTCAATGAAACCACTTAAACTAGACTCCTTGCGTCGTCTAGCCCAGAGGTGGGATTCTCCCCAAGCGTTACTTTCCGAGTGCCCCTCGGTAGTTGCATTCCCGCAAGTCCTGTTTGGCTTGAAGCAATATGCCTCAAAAACTGATTCGTCTAGTTCCTGTGAATCTTTTACCTGCTGCCAGGAGGAAGCTAGAACAATGCAGCAGAACCGCATAGATTCAATTGTCAAGGTTCAGCGTGTCTTTCGACAGCAAGGTTTTTTGAGTGGTTGATTACCTTTGCCACTACAATCAGGATACCACAAGCAGAGGTAGATCGATTGTGTCGAAACCAGAGATCTTTATTACTTTTCGTGTGACCCAGGAAGAGAAAGATTTGCTCAAGCAATACTGTGAGCAAGCGGCAAGAAACCAAACCGATACGCTTAGAGAACTCATCCGAACTCTAAAACGACGACTGAGATGACTCTGAGGCTTGACAGCCTCTTGAGAACCCTCGCTACATCCCACCGCTAAAGCGCATGGTTTTTGCGGGTTCTCAAGCTCTCCCTTTCCTATAATTATTTTCAAATCTTTGGCCGCTGTTTGTGTATTGTTCTACTCACCCGCCCAGTTCCTATATCCGCAAGTATGGATCGCAGCTGCTGCCGGGATGGGATTTGCCGATTGCGTCGGTGCTGATTGTCATACAGCCCTGTCCAGCTGAGTTTGTCGAGCGTACCCCCGAAAATGAGCAGTTTAAATCAGAATTGCGCGATCGCTTCCTCACCTTTGGGTGCCAAATCGCACGGGAGCTACAAAAACTGGGATATTTGGCCGACCTGTTTGATCCCAGCAGTGGGTTGCCCCTAATGTCTCCAGCGGGGCAACGACGGCTAGATGATGTGGCAGTTATCCAGTCAGTGCTGGGCTATGAGACTAGCGATCGCAGCGGATGCTGCGTTTTGGTGCATCCAACCTTGGGTACAGCAATTTACCCCTCCACGCTAGCTTCATCAGCATTGCCTACCGCCCTGAAACTAGTGGTTGACAAAATTTTGATTAACCGTAACCTATAAGCCTATCGATCTAGATCGATAGACTTACAGGTTACTAGAATGTTCAGCATCCGCCAACTCGGTTGTGATGGGGCGTGGATACCACCAATCTCGCTCGTCAGAAGATAGCTTTACCCAGTGTAGGGTAATGACAAAACTTCCTTCTGAGCGGGTTTGCCCTAAGATTTCTACACAATAAGATGGAGCATGGCGAGATGCCAAGTCTGGAGTAAACCGTCTACCGATGCGTCGCCAGCTTGGCTCTTTGCCGCGCCATGCTAGCCGACAGCAGGGGTAAGGCAACTCTTCGCGATCGAATAAACGACAACAGGGGCCAATAACCCGATAGGTGTAGTAACATCCTGGGCTAGAAAATATCTGCCCGGATTGAAGCGGATGCGAAGACAACACCAGGTGCTGCAAACCCCCAACGGCTAAACCTCTACCAGCTTGACTTGACTACACCGGGCAGTAAGCCTTGGTGCGCCATTTCACGAATAACGTGGCGAGAGAGGCCAAAATCGCGATAGAACCCTCTAGGGCGACCCGTCAGCCAGCAGCGATTGCGGTGGCGAGTGGGGGCGCTATTGCGGGGCAATTGCTGAATCTTACGATGAATTTCGAGCTTCTCTTGCTGGGTTTTGGCCTGAGAGAATGCTTCCTTCAGCGCGTGCCGCTTCTCGGCATACTTTTCAATTAATTCTTCGCGGCGCTTTTCGCGCTGGATCATGCTCTTCTTAGCCATGAATACTCTTATGTATACATATTTGGACAGCGTTTCTTATAGTAGCACTTCTAAGACCTGTGGCTGCAACTTTTTGGTGGCAAGTAGACGCTGTTTTTCTGCGCGCCTAGTTGCTAGCAGGTTGGTGGATGATCAGATGCAGCAAGCTATTCAGGAGGCGATCGCACTCCATCCTCAACATTATTCAACGGGCTGCAATAGAGGGCGGGTTCGGTAGGGGCGGGTTTTGCCGATCCGTTGTCCCTAAACCCCGCTCCTACAACAACCCGCCCTCCGGATATTTGGTGCGATCGCCCTTTAATTAGGTAGGAGAGTGCGATCGCCCCTTCTCCGGTTGCTAGCGTTGAGTTGGATATACTAATGGCAACCCCGTAGAAACCCTACCCATGACCTCACCTGCGCCCCCATCCCTTCAGGTGTTCATCTCCTACTCTCATAAAGATGAAGAACTGCGAGAAGAACTTGATATTCACCTGTCCAACTTAAAACGTCAGGGTAAGATTCAGGCATGGCACGATCGCGCCATTGAAGCGGGGGCGGAGTGGGATGTCGAAATCAAACACCAGCTCGAAGCGGCAGAAATTATTTTGCTGCTGATTACGCCTCGATTCATTGCCTCAGACTATTGCTACGACCTAGAAATGCAGCGTGCCATTCAGCGCCATGACGACGGGACGGCACGAGTCATTCCCATCATCCTTAAATCGTGTGATTGGCAAGGTAGCCCGTTTAACAAACTGCAAGTGCTACCCAAAGATGCCAAGCCCGTCACCCCACTTTGCCGATGCCGCCTGGGTTGAGTGCTTTGTGCAACTGCTCAACTCCCCCCGCAATCAGACCCGCCTCGTTCTCACCTCCCAAGCTCTCCCTGCGGATTTGGTAGACCAGATCTACCGCTACGACCAGCTTTGGTACGAGTATCCCCTGCGCGGTCTAGAAGCCGCCCACTGGCTCGACCTATTCCGCAACTACAGCGTCACCCCCACCACCGACACCGAACGCGATCGCCTCTGCCACATTGCCCACTACTTTGACGGCCATCCGCTGATCCTCAAAATGATTGCGGGTGACATTCGCAGCCGACTATTTGGCGGCAGCATCGGCAAATATTGGGACGACTACTATTGTCACCAACAGGCCACTCAGCGCCAGCCCCAAACCGCCGCCCCGCGACAAAGCCAGGAACAGCGATCGCGTCAGTGGGTGAGCCAAACCATTCAACAACTCCCCGACCTACCCCGCCAAATGCTCCAGCGCAGCGCCGTCTTCCGTCGCCCCGTTGCCGAGTCGTTTTATCTACAAATGCTGGAGACGGGGACAGATTCAGACCGCACTGCCGCCCTCAACACCCTCAAATCTCGCAACCTGGTCGAAGAAAAAGACATCTTGGCCGGACAGCTCCTAATCCAACAGCACAACCTAATCCGCGACAGCGCCTACGCCCAACTCAAAACCGACCTACCCACCTGGGAAAGCGCCGAACGCACCGCCGCCCACCTCTGGCTCACTGCCTACACTCCTGCCCCTAACGCAGAACGTATCGAAACCGTGCGTGGACATCTGGAAGCGTTTGATCATTACTGCGAAGTGGAAGATTGGAATAGCGCAATATCAGTTGCCTGGACTAGATTAAACACACCTACCAATGTCTATCTTTTCTGGCAGCTAGAAACCTGGGGCTACTACCAAGAGCAGATTCTGTTTAACAAAAAGCTGTTAGATATCGCTCAAACACAAAATAATCGCGAAAAAGAAGGCACTGCGTTAGGAATTCTAGGGAATGCGTACTATTCGCTAGGACAGTATAAGCAGGCGCTCGCCCACTACCAGCAAACTCTCACCGTTGCTAGACAACTTGGTGATATGCGGAGCGAGGGTACTACACTATGTGCTCTAGGAAATGTGTATAGTTCTCTAGGGCAACATAAGGAGGCAGGCGACTACTACCAACAGGCTCTTACCCTTGCAAGGAAGACTGATGACACCGTGTGCGAAGGTATAGCTTTAGGCAATCTAGGGAATGAATGCCAATTGCTAAAGAAGCATAAGCGATCGGTTACTTATTATCAACAAGCTCTTGCCCTTGCAAGGAAGACGGACGATCAAAAAAACGAAAGTATTGCGCTAGTAAACTTGGGATCTGCACAGATCAAGCTAGAACAGTATTCAAAGGCAATGAAAAACTCTCTTGCAGCATTAGAAGTTTGTCGAAAAATTAATTTTCGATCAGGTGAAGCAACAGTCCTTCAAAATTTGGCGGAGCTGCATCAGAAATTGGGCGAGGCTGAGGTAGCGCGAGGGTATTGTGAGCAGGCGTTGGCGTTGGCCACTGAGCTGGGCATTCCGCTGGTGGAGGAGTGTAAGGAGTTAAACCAACAGTTAAAGGCAGAAGAAAATGACGATTAATTTACAGATTACGTTTGAGGCATTGGTTGGGGCGATTTCATCACTTGACCTAGTAGAAAAACGCAGGTTGCTGGAAGTACTCGAAAATCAGTTATTTGAGCAGGAGGAAGCAGCTTACACAGAGGATACTGATACGCTACATGAGATGCAAGCGGTAAAGGCTGAATACGAAGCGGGCGAGTACACAACATTCGACGATTTCTTAACTAGTGGTTTGTCGAGGAGAAGTTGAGGGGTAGTGCGTTCGCGGAGCGAGTGCTTTGCACTCACATCTTGCTCGCGTCGTGAGCGAGACGCTCACACTGGCAACCCATCAAAATTAAATTGACAGACCACTAGCTCGTCACAGCCGTCATGAGCTATGCCATTCTCGGTTTGCAGAGATGGGAGAATCCTCTATCTGGTAATCGTCCGAACGGCAGCAAACCATCTGCCCAAATTATCTTTCAATACACGCTTGACGGCAGCCGCTTCTAGCCGTATGCTTTTTCATCAAGCTGCGCAACCCGTCGCAGTCGGCAGATCAGGATTCAATACTTTAGCGCCACTTGGAAAATGCTGGACACACTTCCAAGCGGCTAAACCCCCAAACTGACGTTAGCAGTCTGGTGACCTTGGTGAATGATACCTTGGTC
>Ga0163149_10008166_pt1 | contig 10408 bp, 9 predicted proteins | sample OliLakLV19MP5G1_FD_148604 | JGI IMG/M metagenome (GOLD analysis project Ga0163149, IMG submission 148604) | Freshwater microbial mat bacterial communities from Lake Vanda, McMurdo Dry Valleys, Antarctica - Oligotrophic Lake LV.19.MP5.G1 | ecosystem: Environmental > Aquatic > Freshwater > Lake >...
GGGTGCGGACGACCCGTTGAGCTTTGAGGACTTCCCCAGTGTCATGCCCATGCCAGAGCAAAATGCTAGTACCGGAGCCGCTGCCAGTGCTCGTCGTGGTAAAAATAAAAAGCACCACGGAGGTGTGGAAGGGAGTGCACGAAAAGGGGGCGGCAAAGGTAAATTTACTTCTGCGTCTGGCGCAACGAGCAAGAAAGGCGTCCCAAAGACGTTTGTGGGAGGCCGCAGTATTGTCTTCACTATCGGCGGCATGTCATATTCTGAAATGCGTATCGCTAGGGATATCATGGATCAGGAATCAAAAGAAATTATCTTTGGATCAACCGCGTTTGTGACCGCCAAGGAATTTGTCGAGGATTTGTCCAAGCTGTCTTAGTTCAATATTATTATTAGAGATTATCTATTCGTTCGCAGGGCTGAACTATTGCCATTCGATGGATACATGCATGCAATGCAATCTGATGCTGCAAGAGAAGCGATACCTCTTGAGCATTTTGGTTTTTGTAAACGACTATAAAAAAAATTAGATTGCAACGTTATTTTTTATTATACTACGTAGGCAAACTTTACTGACTCTGCAGAGCAACCCATCATAATACCATATCGTACTGGATGAGCCAGTAGCCAACAGGACTAAGCGCTCTCCCCACCAAAACTCCCCATCCCTTGCTGAATCTTTCATCCATCAATTTGTATGTGACAAACAGAAAGAAAGCAGTGCCAATTTCAAGCATGGACTTGTTCCTTAATTACCATTCTTCTGGTGCCTTATAAAGTGCATCTTCTTCCATTCTTTGGTAGGCACAGTCCCATTTCTAGATAATAGTCTTGAGAAATTTAAAAACAAAAACAGGCTTCTTCCCAGATGTCGATGGTACGGAAAAACCCAGAAAACATTTCTCGCACATCTGATCGTTCGTTTTCGGTCATCCGACTTGGCGTGTCAGCGTCATGTGTCTGTCCCCGATGGATTGAATGAATCTCAACGACAGCCAAGAGCAGCAACGTAACGTTGTCCGAGAATGACCATGAAATTTTAATCACACGCACAAACAAAGAATACCTCTACACAAGTACGACAATAATGAAACAAAGGACTAGCTAGGTGTACTTCTTGTGTTGGCCACCAGAAGTTGCCCCAGTCACTGCTTAAATACAATAGTCAATAAGAAGAGAAAATCAAATCGAGCTGAAAAGAATCGATCAAAGGAAGTCTTCTTCACTGACTGTCCAATAAAACAAAACAAAAACACGATGCCAAATCTACTTCATTCCATCGGCAGTACGCACGCACTCCACATTTGGTTGGGCATTCCCATTATGATTCGTATTTTCTGCGATGAATACGATCCATCTGGTCGAGTCTTTCATTCCCCGCAATTTCGATGCATTTGTTGCGGCATTATTGTGGCCACCATTTTGGTCACCTACTTTCGAAATCCCGCCCGCCGACTGGTCATGGACGAAGAGGACGATGAAATACTGGAACTCAAAAAACCGTCGGTGGTCAAGCGGTTGGCTGGTTCTTTGTCCAGTACCATTTCCTCTTCCAGCAGCAGCATGTTCCGGAACGCCTTATTCATCAGTGTCATGTTTTGGTTTTCCTGGCCCGTCAAGAACACGATGCACTATGTACAGGGAGCTGTGGATGACATATGCGATGCCGATGACATGAACTGTCGGATTGCCAATCATTACGGTCCTCCCATTTGCTGTATCTCGCCGGCCTTTTGCGATGCCAAGGCGCACAACTGGATTTATCACCAAGGAGGGACCGCACAGGCGTACAAACCAGATGCGCCCCTGTCTCAAACTGTTTGTGATCCGACGGAATTTCGTGAGAAAAAAATGAGACACAAGGTAGCCACCTGGCCATACTCGAGATCCAGTCGTAAATTTCCACCCGAGATCAAACTGAAATTGAATTTGATGCGTTGTAGCGACGGCAGCAAACCGAAAAACAAAAAGAGTGACAACCCACACATCGAAGCAAAGGAAAGTGAAAACCAAGGCGAAGAACAACAACAACAAGAAGGAACCGTCGTTGAGGAAGAAAGGTCATTAGAGGAAGATGACTCTAGTTGTTGCTGCTATCCTTTGATTTCCGGAGCTTCCCTTAAAAATGTCACCGTCGAAATCTGGCAGACTCGTCCGGACGGAACCTACTCATCCTTACGGCAAGGCAAGGACGAAGGAGAGTGTCGTGCCAAATGGATTGCTCATGTGGACCCTAACGATCATGTCTTTGATAGTACCAGTAATCCATTTACCGTGGATTTCACCACCATGGCACCGGGTTCCACGGGCAGTTTAGGTGGTCTTGGTCCTAAAAAATGGGAGTTCTCTCCGTACGGCCCTCCCGTCTTGCACATCATGGTACGACCGGGTTTGGACGGTGTTGCTCCACTCCTGGTCGATGTCCCCGTTCCGATTCATCCCAAAACGTTGGAACAACGTCCATTTAAATGGAAGGACTGGAGAGGACCGGCGTGGGTCAAAGCCAAGGGTCACCCAGAACAACCAGGCTTCAACATTACCTCCTGGGAACCAGACTTGGAAAGTCGTTCCGTGTCCATCGGTGTGGATCTGTTTTTGCAAGAAGACAAGGAGTACGCTCTTTCCTATACGTCATCTACATCCAAATTGATGTGCCCCTCTTTGGTTTATGGCTTGCCTAATTCCTTCTTTTTGGAGCCAATCTCCGTTTGCGGGGGATACTTTATGGATATCTTTGATTTATAAAACTAATAATGTATAATCTATTATTTTTGTTGTTGTTGTTTACACGGATCGTCTCATTGTGCGCTTGAACGCGACTTGCCGGCACAGGTTTGACTGGTGTATGCAGGACGACCAAAAATCCTGAAGGGTTGTTTGCTAGGGTGTGCTTAGGTTGGGACGAGGCAGCGCAGTGCTTCCTGGGCCGATATTGCATGAAGTAGCTGAGTCCAATCTTGAACGACCCTTTCTCCATTCTATGGCTTCAGAATTCACATGACTCCATGACTTGTAGTCGGAGGAAACTAGAAGAAAAATCACAGAATTTGGACGAGTACTATCATGTACAATCATTATACTGTGTGCTATCTAACATTTACTTCTATGGTTTGGTCTGAAAGATATTTATTTTAGTATGTCCCCGGCACATGGATGAAAGCCATAGGACACTCATAGGACAGAACTTCTCGGAAACAAGGGAAGGATTCAAGTAACACCAGTGAACCTTGGCTATATATGTGATGAAAACAGAAATTTTCTTGAGTTTTCTATCTGGAGCTTCTGGCCCCATCAGCATTACAGGGCAAATCCATCATACCTTCTCTAAGTGTCACACAATCGCCGAAGTCATAGAACAATAGAAATTGTCCGCCTAGCTAGAATATGCTAAAAGAAGATAGAGAAAGAGAAAAAGTTCCATATGCTAGCCACTGGGCCTGGCCAGGAAAACTTGAAACCGCTAAATAATTTTAAAAAAGACTGCTTTCAGAGGATCGCACTTCCTTCCACTCAAAGACAACGGACGGGACGCTGCAATAAAGGGTGGTGAGATTGCATTGCATTTCCTATTTACTCGTCATCGTCCTCCTCCTCTTCGTCGTCATCCGATGGATCAAACTTGGCCCAGTCGACGGTATCAAATGTCTTTCCATAGTTCGACGACCTCCACATGGTATCGGTAAGAGCTCCAGTGAATAGCTCACCAAGTACAATTCCCATGACTAACCATGTTGCGTAACCAGCCGTACTACTTCCAAAGACTTCGTACCACTTCCCGTAAAAACCTACGGTGGTTGGTTTGGAATTGGTGGGGAGCGCTGAGAACTGACGGCTTGCGGCTCGTCGTACCACCGGAAAAGCCCGCCTTGCGATCATCGAGTTGAGTGCGTTCATTCTTACTGTTGTCAACTAGGTATATACTTCTATCCACAAGAGGTAGATTAACGCAGTATAAGAAGTTGGTTATCGACACCGTCGTGACTATTACAAGAAGTTAGTACTGGGTGCAGTAGGTGCTGCTTGTTGTTGCTTTTAGCTGCTGTCGGTATGACGCTCGCTGCGTGCCGATCGATCCTCTCTCGCTTTCGATCGGGAGGCATACTTGCGCGGCCTGGCTGTCAACCGGAATGCGTTCGTCATCACTCGCGACTGGCTATCGCTCATTCACTATCAATATTGCGTAAACCTGTGCGTCCATGTTTTTGTAATGGGTAGCTTTTCAATGCCGACACACAAATAATTGGTTTCTGAATTGGGCACCCACAAAGAGTTGTGTCTACCGTTGTACTAGGCACTGTTAGTTTGATTTAATGCTGGTGTTAGGTATTGCTTTATTGAAATTGATAGCGTGAGCGAGGACGACTTAAGGGATAACACGCCCGAGAGCTCAAAGATCCAATCGGTTTACATCGTGGAAAAACCAAGAGCGCCATCCAGTTTACCGTGACATGAGTCGCTTGGGTACAGGCAAGTGAAATGAAACGCTTCGTGATCCAATCAACTCTGATCATTCTTCGCCGTAGAACAGAAAATAAGATTCATCTAGGCGAGAGCAACAGCATCGTGGGCGAACCGATTGTCGCGAATCGAATGAAGCCCCCACAAATCTAAACTTCACCGAATCAAAAGACTAAAATTAAATATTTTTTCCTTACTAACAACCAATAAACCAACCGATCAACCAGCACGATGCCGAAAGAAATGCAGACGATGAAAAAGGAAGAGATCAAAGTGAAAATTATTTTTCATTTGGCAGAGCAGCAACTAGTGTTTGGGATTGAAGAAACACCCAAGAAGTTTCTAGTTCAGCTTGTCGGCTACACGCATGAAGCTACCAAAGGCTTTGCGATTCCATTCAAAGAGCTCAAAGATGAAGGAATTGTGGAGACTTCTGGCAGTAAATGTGTTCGATTGACCGAGAAAGGTATTCGCTTGGCTCCGAGAGATATGGGCCCACCCAAGACCAATGTGGACGCGCACAAGCAGTTCCTTGACATTCTACGAAAGAAGGTGAAACAAATGGACAAGTTGGAAAAACTCTGGGACATTCTTGCGGATGGTGAGGCGCATGCCACAGACGACCTCGTGGCGGCGCTCGGGTACCAGCATGCCAACTCAAAGGGATTTACAGTGCCGAAGCAAGAGATGAACAAACTTGGACTGATTGAAAAGGTTGGCAAAGGAGCGATTCGTTTGTCCGATAAGGCATTTCCTTGTGGACGTCCCTGAATAGATTATGCCGTTCGATTCCAATGCCTGTGTTGATCATTTGGTGCGTGTCAAGACAAACGCCGAATACTATAGCGCAAGCAGGAATGCCACTCGTTCGTTTTAAAGCCATTCTCAAAGTTCATTAGTATAGTAATAGAATTTTGAAAATTACAACTACAGCAATACATACTCATCGTCATCATCACTGCTCTCCTCATCTTCCGCGTCCAACAGGGAGGACCCCGCCATGTCTCCCCCAATGAGAGCATCCATCATAGACGACGAGACGCCACCATTAGCGTAATCTGGACTGGTGTCAGCAAAGCTAAACATTTCAGGAAGATCGGGATGCATCGTCTTCCATCGAGCCATGAGATCCTGTATTTGTTCTAAATCTTGTCGTGTGCGACAGTAAAATCCTAGGGCAATACTAGGATCCATTCGGACAAGCGGCACTGCTTCTTGATTTGTCGTGTGGACCGATCGTAAATATTCCTCAGAGATATCCACTACAGTTGTCGCTTTGCCGTTGACTCTGGCCGTTCGTCGACGTGGTGAGTTTTGCACTGTGTGGGGATCCAGTCCCAAAATCTTGCTTCCGTCGGATAAGGCTCCATAAAACCTGGATTTCATTTTGGAAGCGAAAGTAGCTGAAATGAGGGCAAAATTTATAAAAAACCATCGAATGGATTGCATTTTTTTCATCATTGAACTTACCATCGAGCTCCCCGTGGTCGACCACCCAGCACACCTACCGATTGCGGGATCGAAAAGGTGTAGGATATCGATTTGGCGTAATCATCATTGATCCCGTTGAGACCTAATCGCAATGGTATCAATAAAAGTAAAGCAGTGTCCCATTCCAAGTTGAGAAGCGATTGTTGTTCTTGTTGTGCGTCCTTCAAATCTTGTTCGGCTGTCGCCAACGGATGGTCGGGAACTTGTTTGGGGCCACTTTCCGATAGAGATTTTTGTTTGGTTTCTTCATACTGCGTTCGACTCTCTTTGGTCATGAGCTCCCTGATGGCGTCATTATAAACTGTACCTTGCGGAGCCACAAAGACACGAAAGACTCGGTTAGGTATACTTGAGGCTGTTGTTGTTGTGTTGGGTGTCGCTTGACTCTCAGTTTGATCCTCTTGTTCTTGTTCTTTTTGTTTCTGTTGTTCTTTTTGTTGCTGTTGCTGTCTCTTACTCCACAGTGCCAGTTGTCGCGTTTCATGGGCGTGCACCAAATCCCGCACCACATAGCAAGCCGTTCCGGGTCCGTACCATTCCCCGGGCAAAATTTCATACTTGGACATGCCGGCGGCTACCATGTCGTGCAAGGAATAACCGGCGGACGGAAAGTCGGCCATCCAACTCAGCAGACTCCGCAAGAAGGTTTCCCGTCGTCGTTGCGCAATGGACAGACGATGGGACCTCCATTGTCGAGATTTGAAGTGCACGCGCAAGGCCTGGGCGAGCATCATTTGGGCACTCCGTAGCATGCAACCCCATCCTGCATCCGTGGTAATTTGGTAGGGAACGATTTCTGGAAAATCACAACGATAGGTAAACCAAAAGAGGGATAATTCGTCGTCGCGTTTTTGATCGTATTGTCGGTCTGGGTCATAGGATTTTCCCAGCAAATAAATGCGTGGCGTTCCTGATTCGGAGAGTGAATTGTTGTACTGGTCGGTCCCAGAGGCGGTGAAGGACATATTGGAACCACCCAAAGGCAAGAGAGGATCAAAGGTGGCGTGATCCAAAATGTCGCTGTGATCGTCTCCATCGTCATCGTCATCATAATCTTGACCAGTTTCATCGTGATTCTGGTGTTGACAACAATTTCCATCCATTTGTTCTGCGGTGTTGTTGTTCACGTCCGAAAATTCATACTTGTATCCAGTGTTCACGAGACTGTTGCTATCATCACCGCAGTTGCGGTTGACAATGACGTGATTGCCGCTAGACGATAAGGGATGCTCCTCCAGTTCGCGTTCTTCGTGCTGCTGATGATGCGAATCGTCGTTGTTGCCACGAAACATGGATTGTAGAAGGAATGGAGCTTGGGGTGGAACTACTTTCAGCAGTAACGGCGAGGGAGCTTTGGCGGGAGAATCCGCCAAGTCCACACTTTGGCAACGTGCGTCTTCGATCCAACCAGCACCTTCTTCTGTTTCTTCTTGGTATTCAGGTCCTTTGACAAGGATGGCCAAGGAGGACTTGGATGCAGATTTTGCGGGTGTGGGCGAGGAGTGCGGGCAAGAAGACATACCTTCTTCTGTTGAATCACTTGGAGAGCTGTTTTCTACCGTATGCTAAGCTACGAGTTAGTACTAGTAGTACTGCTTCTGTATTCTCAGGGCGTTGGGAGGGAACACTGTCTATTCAATTGGTGATGGAGGTGCTCCAAAGTCCATGCAGCGAAAGCATCATTCAGTACTAGCTACTAGCTAGCTAGAGAGTAGTTTGTCTTGCTGATGTGCCAGTCTTGTTTTCAGAGGAAGATGGAAGAAAAAACAGGTGAGTAGTGTCGCGCGCAGGGCCGAAGCAACTATCTCCATCCCTTTTGCAGTTGTAGACAAAGTTAGGGTTCGAACTACAAGAGGGAGGAAGTTGAGGGACCAGGATACACGTCATTCAACAAACGAGACGACAATCGTCGTCGTTGCCCTCGAACGAGAAAGCGATTAGATCAAAGTACAAACTTAATGAGACAAGGAATCTCAGCTCTAGCTAGTAGCTAGTAGGAAGCAACGAGGGCCCATTTATAGTCAACATTTGTTCCAATTACCAGACAGTTTTGAAATATGATGGCGAATATGCTCTCGAAGAACATTGTCGCCTTTATTGCCCTCCTCGTGGCTTCACCAACAACATGGGTCCAGTGCTGGTCTCCCTCGCCAGTAATGTTGAAAAGGACGAGAGTCCCTTTGCGCAATGGTCGGCTCATCGAGTCTTTCAAGACTCTCCTACGTGCTGCTGGTGCGGACGACCTTCAAGATCAAGCCCGAAAACTAAGAGAAGAAGTGGAAGCCTTTGAACGAACGAAACGAGAAGCCAAAGAGGCCGTCCAACAACAAGAATTGCAAGCCAAAATGGAAATTCAACAAGCCAAAGATTTTTACTCGGCCGTTCTTCCCATTTTGAAACCAGATGGGTCCACGGTAGACGAAAAAGTGGAATTTACACCCGTATCGAAAAATCAAGACACTTGCATAGTAACCATGGAAGGGGAGCTTCCACTGGGAATGATATTGGAGGAAGGCGAAGCGGCTGGGACGGTAGTCGTCGACCAGGTTGCTCCCGATAGCAATGCTGCCAAAGCAGGTATCGTCGTTGGAGATATTTTGAGAGCTTGTACTGCTTGCAAAATGAATATGGAAGCCCCGACTTGGCAGCTAATAGCAGGAGGAATCGGACGGCCCAAAATTAAGCGAATGGTCTACAGTGTCGACCGAAGACCATTTGAGGAGGTCATGGATGCTCTGGGTTCAAATCGAATGGACCCAGAAGGGCGACCAGTCATTCTTGTCGTCGAGAGAAGCCGACAATAACGATTTGCACTTTAAATGCTACAGTACTCTCGCTAATATGGGTAACACTAGCTACTAGTTTTGATGACCTGCAGGATAACATGATATATGACCATTTAAAATTAGCACTACCATCGTGCTAGTAGCGATTCAAGGGACGTACGCTTATCGGAGCTATTCTAACAACCTATAGTACATTTACTTTATTATATCTCAAATTTCTAACCTCATATATACCCGTGAAGTACTTCACAAAATGGAGCCACGACAGGTCAATCAAATATTCTATCAAACCCGAATTTCTAACCCTCACAGATATCTGTGAAATAATCCACAAAATGGGGTCAAACCAGGCCAATCCAATAATTCAAAGCAAAAGGTCTAAATTTCCAGTCCTACATCAGCGTCGTAGTCGATAACCGGCGTCGTGAAGTCCACATTGATATTGGAATTTCCTTCCACTGTGGCTAGCATATCGTTGGCAATTTGAAGAGTCTGAGCACCAACGCTAGCGGGCGAAAAGGACAACTTGGCATAGTCGGCCAACGCCATGGCAATGTAGGTGAACGATGGGCGCCTATGACTGTCTTGGTCCCAACAAGCCTCAATGATTTCCTTCAAACGCTGCGGCGTGTTGTCCGGAATGGCTGGACGGCGCCCTTCAGCCACTGCATAGGCAGCTTGGACGGGTGTCATGGATGCAAATGGTACTTGGCGTGTAATCAACTGCCAAAGGAAGACCCCAAAACTGTAGACATCTGCATTGCTAGAGTACGATTCATGCCGGATGACCTCTGGAGCCATGTATCGATAGGTTCCCGTTTCTGCTGTCAGCTCCTGACCAGCATTGGCTACAGACATTCCAAAATCAGAAATCTTCGCTCGTTGGTCTCGAGTCAGCAAAATGTTGGAGGGCTTGAGATCACGATGAATCACGTTTCTGGAATGTAGATAAGCCATGCCGTTGGCTACATCCAGCGCGATTGGCAGGTATTCGTAATACCTTGACGTATCCGAAAGGAGTGACAAAACAGAGCCGCCTTCACAAAACTCATAGGCTAAGCAAAAACACCTGCGATAATAGAGCACAGCTCACAAAGGTCAGCATCTCTGATTGACGCACAAAAGGAAAAAGACGACGGTACAAATACCAACTTACTCGGCATCGGCGGCAACTCCAACAAGATCGCAAACATTTGAATGCTGAAGCCTCGAAGCAATGTCGGCTTCATTTCGTATTTCGTTGATGTGATTCAGGTCTCCGGTTTCGGGATTCACCATGGCAACTTTCAAAGCTACCATCTGAACCCCCATTGGATTCTGCCAAGCTGCTCTATAGATGGTTGAAACTCGGCCCATTCCAATGGTCTCAATCAACATGAGTTCATCAAATGGAATGAGCGGAACCACACGAGGTTCCACTCGAACACCATTAATGCCAGTGTCCGTAGATGGGACTGTGACAAAGTCAACGTCAATGGACTCCCCTTCCATTCCAAATCTGTCGAGATCTGAAGATGCTCGTCGATTTACCAGCGGCCTCTTTTGTCGCGTGCTGGTAACCTCCTCGTCCAAACCATTCGTTGCACTGTTGACTTCACCACAGGTATCACAAGTATGTTGGTGGTGATGGCCAGGCCTTGGTAGGAGGTGGACGCCATCTTCTGGTGGAATCGTGG
>Ga0163149_10008168_pt1 | contig 10407 bp, 9 predicted proteins | sample OliLakLV19MP5G1_FD_148604 | JGI IMG/M metagenome (GOLD analysis project Ga0163149, IMG submission 148604) | Freshwater microbial mat bacterial communities from Lake Vanda, McMurdo Dry Valleys, Antarctica - Oligotrophic Lake LV.19.MP5.G1 | ecosystem: Environmental > Aquatic > Freshwater > Lake >...
TCTACAATAGTCGTCGACTACACTCGTATTTAAATTACGTCTCCCCTGACGAATTTGAAAACAGCATTGCAGCAGCATAAAAGCGGATTTGCATTTTTTACTGTCCGTGACCAGGGGGAAAGGTCAAGTTTTAAAAAGCTTGAAAAGCTTACAATCGGTCCTATTACATCTGTAGATCTTGAGGTGCTAACGGCTCTTGTGAATTTGCAAGAATTAGACATTAAAAGCTCTCACCTGGTGGACAAAAAAATAGTATCGACCTTGAAAAAGTTTGAAAAGCTTAAAAGGCTGCGCACGAGTTTGGACGACGAAATCAATGAAGCAGACCAAAACTCTTTACGAAAAATTTTGCCGGATCTGCAAATACTATGAAGCAGGAAAATCAAATGCTCGATTTCGACAACAATACACCGCCTGCTCCACCTGACGAGGCCGAAACAATCAATCAAATGATTGCAACAATTCTCGAACGCCAGGATAAATTTTACCAGCCCGGCACGGTGGCCCGCAGGGCATTGCACGGCAAATCACTGGGAGTAGTTAAGGCATCGCTGGAGGTGCTCGATTTACCCGCACATCTGCAAATTGGCATTTTCAAGGAAGCAAAAGTATTTGATGCGGTGCTGCGCTTTTCCAACGGTGGCCTGAGTGAAAAAGCACATGATCTGATACCCAATGTGCGTGGCATGGGTCTTAAAATTCTTGGCGTGAGTGGCGAAAAAGGTTTACCGGGAGACGAAAATTCCACCGAGCAAGACTTCATCATGGCAAATTTTCCTACATTTTTTGTCTCAACGGCCAAACAAATGCTGCTGGTCATTCAAGGCAAAATTTTAGAATTGCTGATGCAAAAGCCAGGTATTCCATATGTTGGACTTTTGGCGACGGGCAAACCTGTAAACAGCGTGCTCGCTAGCGATTATTATTCGCAAATGCCCCATCGCTTTGGTAATCGAGCTTGCAAATATGCTTTGATACACAAAGCCAAAGGCGCCGCCGAGGTCTCAGTCAACTATTTAGACAATGATTATCTGCGTCACACGCTGCAAAAACAGCTGGCCAAAGCACCGGCACAATTTATTTTTTGCGTGCAATTGCAAGAACACGGCGAGTCAACTTCTGATCCAACACAGCTCTGGCACGGTGAGCATATTCCCCTGGCAAATCTGACCATCGCTCAGACAGGCAGTCCAATTCGTGAGTCTGACGGTGAAGCATTATCGTTTAATCCTGCTCGTTCAATTGTTGAACACTGCCCCATTGAGTGGCCGGCCCGCATGCGCCGAGCTGTCTATCAAGCTGACTATAACTGGCGCACGAAAAAAAATATCGACAAATCAACTTAAGTAATCTGATCAAGTGTGCACTGTCCGGCTGCCTTCTCCGGGCGCCAGCGCAACAGCTTAGTACCATGACGAAAGCGGCCGCCAGTGAAATGGTCGTATTTGACTTCTATTACTAGATCGGGTTTGAGTGGTATCCATTCAACATTCTTTTCACTGCTCCAGCGACTGGGCTTACCGGGAATATTCTGGTCAAACGATTTAGTCGCCTTCAATTTTTCCAGTTGAGGCGTCAACGCTTTTTTTTCTTTAATGGATAAAGAAGATGTGAAACCGACATGATGGAGGTCGCCTTTTTCGTCATAGAGACCGAGCAAAAGTGAGCCTACGTAAGTATTGCCTGTCTGATAGCGAAACCCACCCACCACACAATCAATGGTGCGCATTCGTTTCACTTTGACCATACCAAACCGGTTACCGCTTTGATAGGGCAAATCAAGATCTTTTGCTATGACACCGTCGGTAATGGCACCAGATTCCCTTAACCACTTTTTAGCGGCCTTCAGTTCATAAGTAATGGGGCTCACAGTAACAGGAACATCTCTTGAAAAATTTAGCTCAGCAAATTTTTCCAATTGCTCGCGCCGCTGTCTCAAAGGTAAGTCAACACAGAGCTTTCCTCGAGCATTTTCTAATAAATCGAAAACGATATAGCTCGCCGGTGTTTCTGCTGCCAGCTTTGCAATGCGGCTGGCAGCAGGGTGAATGCGCTGTAGCAGGCTATCGAACGAAAATGAACCACCTTCCTCAATCATTATTTCGCCATCAATGATAAAGTGCGAACTGTTTAAACTGAGCAGTGCCTCAATCAATTCGGGAAAATATCTCCCGAGGGGCTGGCCGCTCTTAGAGCGCAGGTCAACATTCTTACCTTCCCGAAAAGCAATACAGCGAAAACCATCCCATTTTGGCTCGTACTGCCAGTTATCACCGTCAGGTATCTGCGCTATTAGTTTGGCTTCCATGGGAGGGTAGCCATGATCGAGAGTTGCTTTATTCACGTGAACAACCAAATATAGAAGTACCGTACCTGAGTGCTGACACGACGACCCGGCAATTGTTCCAGTCATAATTTCGGTCAAAATGGAACTTTTCTCCATAGGCCTCCGTCGCTCACGCTGTAGTTTTCGAGAAAGCATTGGAGATTTAAGGATCATGGGAAAAGCAGCAATACTTTGGTTTATGGGCGTCCCAGCAGGCGTCGTAGCACTTCTATATTTCACAGGAATGCTTCATTAATTGGTCGCTTCACTTACGGGGTCACTTAAGGCTCACCAATAGCCATTTTTTCAGTCGTCGAGGCTGAGAAAGTGGCCTTTGAGTTTGGGTATATAGCTTAGGAATACTCTTCAGTGCACAGCCAAAGCAATCTTGAACAAAAAAAACGAGCCTTCTGCAGTCGTAGTCATCACTATTCTGGTAATCGTCTGGCTTACTCTGCGCACCACGGTTTACAGCCTCTTTGCCCCACTGGCACTGAGCCTTGATATTTTGCTCTCATGGTTTGCCCTGCCCAATATCTTGCATATTTTCAGTGTCATTCTACTAACCATCGGCCTTGAAGCCTCTAACACCGGTCAAAAAATTTCTTACACTGTGGGGCTGTTTATCGAGTCAACCGCTGTTTTGATTGATAAAATCAATTCGGTCTTACCGCCCACCTTCCTTACCGCCGGTGCGCCGGGAAGGAAGGTGATGGTTGCCGCTTTTTTATCGGGTTTAGAAAAGAGGGCGAAAGCAAAAAAATACATCACGGCAATGGTTAAAGATTTTCGCGCCCACAGTGACACAGTGCCCCTGGCAAATCTCAGTTCAGGCTTGACCTTTCTGGCTGAAATTGCCCACCAGGAGGGCAATTACAAAGAGGCGAGAAAATACGCAGAAGAAACTCTCGCCTTAATCGAATCAGACCAAGCTGATCCTGTCCTTAAAGCGGCAGCCATGATCGACATGTGCAGTACCTACATCAAACAAGGCCTGATTGAAGAATCGATAGAAACGGGAATTAAAGCGGTAAGTACTCTGGACAGCGCCGACCCGCATCACAATCAGCTGCAAGCAATTGCTTATAACAATCTTTCGCTCGCTTACTCGTATGCGGCAGATTACGAACAAGCTTTAAAATGTGCCAGGCGCTCAGTTAATTTAAAGGTTGCGGCCAGTGGCGGTAAAGAAACTAACTCAGTAGCTATTGCCCGTTCCAATATATCTGATTATTTGATTTATCTCGGACGTTATGACGACGCTCTCGACGAAGCAAAAAAGGCGCTGCTCTGCTTAGATACTCTCGGTTTCCGCGATGGCCTGCTGCGGGCCACTGTATTGCAAAATCTGGGTTCGTCTCAACTATCTCTGGGCGATGTCGAGTCGGCTAAAACCAATTTGCTTACAGCCCTGGCCGGCAAGACCAAACACATGCCGACTAAAGACCCTGAGTGGTCATCTGTCTATCTTGACCTGGGCTTACTTTATGGCGCGCTAAAAGAGCAGGGCACCGCCGATGGTTACTTTGACAAATCCATCGCTATCGCCCGAAAAGATCTGGGCGAGAAGCATCCGCGCCTGGCTTTTATCTATAGCAGATACGCCGCCTATCTCGAAAGCACCGGCCGCGATAAGGAAGCTTCAGCTATAAAGAAAGAGGCAAGCGAAATTATGGAGCACTGGGTCGCACTGAAGAAAGAGCGAAAAAATCTGATCTAGCAGGAGCGAAAATGGTTTATTTTTTCTGCGAACGCGCCCAGGAGTCTTTCAATGTGACGATGCGATTGAAAACCGGCGAGCCTGGTTTGCAATCTTTTTCATCGCCAATAAAATAGCCCTGGCGCTCAAACTGAAACCGTTCGCCCGCTTTGGCTTCTGCCAGGCTGCGCTCTAATTTGCAGCCTGGCAAAACCTGCAGTGCATTGGGGTTGACCACATTGAGAAACTCACTGTCTTTCCCTGTAGGTGGGGCTTCTTCTGAAAGCAGCCGGTCATAAAGTCTAATTTCAGCGTCGACGGCATGACGGGCGCTCACCCAGTGAATGGTGCCCTTAACTTTGCGACCAACAGGATTATCGCCCGGTTTAGTTTCAGTGTCAAAGGTGCAACGAATTTCAGTGACGTTACCGTTTTGATCTTGAATTACTTCCTTGCAAGTAATCAGGTGAGCATAACGCAAACGCACTTCTTTTCCCGGTGCCAGGCGGAAATAATCTTTTGGCGGCTCAAGCATGAAATCATCTTGCTCGATATAGATTTCTTTGCAGAATGGCACTTTACGTGAGCCCTCTTTAGGCACATCGTGGGGCCAATAATTGGCATCGAGCTCTTCTACGAGATCATCCGGATAATTTTCAATCACCACCTTTAGTGGCTTCAAAACTGCCAGCACCCGCGGTGCTTTCTGATTCAGATCATCGCGAATAGAAAATTCCAACTGTGCCATATCAACTGTACTGTTGGCTTTGGAAATACCAACACTGGCACAGAAAGCCCGAATACTTTCAGGCGTATAGCCCCGTCTTCTCAGTCCGGCGATTGTGGGCAAGCGCGGATCATCCCAACCGCTGACGTGTTTACCTTCAACCAGCTCTTGCAGTCTGCGCTTGCTCAGCACCGTGTAATTCAAACTCAAACGCGCAAATTCATATTGGTGCGGCCGGCTGGGAAACTTGGCATGTTCAATCAGATTGTCGATAACCCAATCGTACAATTCGCGATTGTTTTCAAATTCCAGAGTGCAGATGCTGTGAGTAATTCCTTCAATGGCATCAGAAATTGGATGAGCGTAATCGTACATCGGATAAATGCACCAGCTGTCGCCGGTCATATGGTGCTCCGTATGACGAATGCGATAGAGCATCGGATCGCGCATTTTCATGTTGGCATTCGCCATGTCGATTTTGGCTCGCAGAACATGCTCGCCATCTTTGAACTCGCCGTTACGCATGCGACGGAAAAGATCTAAACTTTCCTCGACACTGCGTTCGCGATAGGGGCTATTGGTGCCCGGAGTTTTAACATCGCCGCGATGAGCTTTCGATTCTGCATCACTCAAACTGCAAACATAAGCCTTGCCGCCCGAAATCAATTGCTCGCCGTATTGATACATTTTCTCAAAGTAATCGCTGGCGTGGTAAAGGCCATCCCAATCGAAGCCAAGCCAGCGCACATCGGCCTGGATACCGTCTTCAAACAAGGTGTCTTCTTTGGCCGGATCTGTATCGTCAAAGCGCAAATGGCAGCGGGTGCCGCTTCCTGGTAATTTCTCACGATATTCAAGGGCCAGGCCGAAATTTAAACAAATAGACTTGGCGTGACCAATATGCAAGAAACCGTTCGGCTCTGGTGGAAAGCGCGTGATTACTTTGTCGTGCCGCTTTGCTTCCATGTCATCATTTATGATGTCGCGAATAAAGTCGCTGGGTTTGGCCGGTGCCGATACTGGAGAATTCACGGTTAGTTGTTCCTGTGCAAAAGATGTTTATCTGCCTGATGAACTAGCTATTTTACTCTAAAAAAGCCGTTCGAAGGCCTTGCCCCGGCCGGCAATACCAAAGTTAGCCAGCTTGTACCCTTGAGAACCATTCCTGGTTCTAAGCCTCTAGTTTGTAGCCCACCCGGTGAACAGTCTTGATAATTGATTCAGCCCCGGGGCTGTCGATTTTGGCTCTTAGTTTAGTCACATGTACCCGCACCGTATCCGGTGAGGCTTCACTCTCTTTTGTCCAGACGCGATCGAGCAATTCGTTTTGACTGAAAGTGCGATTAGGATTGCGCATGAGAAAATCGAGCAGGGCATATTCGCGCGGCATCAGCTGCAGGGGTACACCGCCCTTGGTGACTGTGTGCGTGGACGAATCTAACGCCAGATCAGCTATCTCAAGCCGGGCAGAAACGTTGCTGCGTGAGCGTCTTGTGATCGCTCGCAAGCGCGCTCCCAGTTCGCGAATATGAAAAGGTTTAGTCAAATAATCATCGGCCCCGAGATCAAGCCCACGTTCTTTATCGGCCAGAGAATTTTGTCCGGTCAGAAAAATTATCGGCGCGCTACCGCCTCGCTCACGATAAATGCGACAAACTTCAAAACCCGAAATAGCCGGCAACCCTATGTCAAGAACCAGTACATCGTAAGTCGAAGTCTCCAACCGTTTTAAGGCCACGGGCCCGCTGGTGGCGTGTTCTACCTGGTAACCTTCAGCTGACAGATAGTCAATCACCAGGTCGGCTAACCGTTGTTCGTCTTCGGCAAATAGAATTTTAATCATTGTTAGCTCGACTGGGCACAATGACATTATATTACAGGCATCCCCAGCCACGACTTTGCAAGTATTCAGGTGCCGCGTGCAGCTTTCAGTCGCTAAAAAAGGTCTGCTTATGGCCGCAGTGCCGCTGGTGCTGGGTCTAATATATCTTGCCGTGCTCAGCGTAATGCTTGAGAATGCCGAAGCTACGGCCACTCGCGAATCGCGCTCGCGAGCCATAATTGCCGAAGCTAATCACGCTCAGCGAGATTTATTCGACGCTGGCAGCGCCATTGTCGCCTGGAACTATATGCGTTCCGACGTTCTTGAAGAGAGGCTTGATAAATGCCTCGCCGCTATTCCCGAACGAGCCTCTCGGCTCAAAGAGCTGATGAAGGATGACCCTTCAAGGGCCGGTCAACTAAAAGAACTGGGTTTGCAAGCGACCAAAGTGGTTGGCGTATTGCAGTGGCACAAAAAAAGAATCAAAGAAACACCTCAAGACGTTTATCACTTTGAATTCGGCAAATTCCGCAGGCAAATTGAAGGCGCTTTTAAAACATATGTTGATGAATTGCACACATTGACTTATGAAGAACAAAAAATTCAGGAGCATGTGCCGCAAAATGAAGAAGCGCGAAAACAAGAAATACGCTTATATATCTTTGGCGGCGTCCTGCTCAACCTCGCCCTTTCCCTTGGTCTTGCTACTTTTTTCAGTCGTGACATTGCCGCCAGGCTGCAGATTTTAAGTGAAAACGCCGGGCGCTTTGTCGAGCGAAAGAGCCTTTTGCCGCCTGTTGCCGGCAGTGATGAAGTGGCGGAAGTAGACGCTGCTTTTCGAAAAATGGCCGAAGAAGTAAATGAAGCGGAAGAAACAAAACAAGCTTTCGTGGCCATGGTTAGCCACGATTTGCGCAGCCCGCTTTCAGCCATTCAAGGCGCCATTGAACTGGTAGAAAGCGGCCTCTATGGTGAAATTTCAGATAAAGGCAAAGTTCGCCTGGAATCTGCCCAGAGAGAATGCGATCGCCTTCTCTCTCTAATCAACGAATTGCTCGATATTGAAAAAATCGAAGCCGGCATGATGGAAATGAATTTGCAGACAACTGACCTTGCGGAAGTAGCCATGCACAGTGCCGAGACACTGAAAGCGGTGGCAGATTTAAAAGGAATCAAGTTCGAAATCTTTGGCGGTCATATTGAGGCATTCGTTGATAGAGAGCGAATGATACAGGTTTTCATCAATCTCTTTTCTAATGCCATCAAATATTCACCTCGTGGCGGCACTGTTACAGTCACCCTCGCCCATGAAAAAAAATACGCAAGCGTCAAAATTGAAGATCATGGCCGCGGCATTCCCCGCGACGCTTTAGAGACGGTTTTTGATCGCTTTAAACAAGCTCACGGTGGTGGTGCAGGTACAAGCGGTCTAGGCCTGGCAATTTGCAAAGCAATTGTTGAAGCCCATCACGGCAAAATTGGCGTAGTTAGCGAAGTAGGCAGCGGCAGCCTTTTCTGGATGCAACTGCCTATTCACTAACCCCGACGAAGTAAAGCTATTCCTTTTAAATTACACTTGCCACGATGCATGTGAATTTGCGCCGCCGACATTGACGATTACATCGGCCCAGTTTGCACCTTTCCCGTCTACGTCGATCAACAGCTTTTCATGTTTCACTTGCAGAACTTTGTAGCCTCTCGATTCAAGCAATGGCACCTGGCTCTTAAGGAAGGCCTCGGCCCGGTGTTCCTGGCCAGCTGGTCCGTTCTGTTTATTATCTTCCTGCAACCAGTCAGCGACCATATGGCCAACGAAATATTTGGGTGTATCGTGTCCGTTGTTCCATTTTACCGGATCGAATCCAGGAGGGCATGGTGCTTTCTCCAAAACTTTTGGCGCTTCAACTCTGTCAGAGGTGGGAAAGCGATCATTTGCAGATGATCGTCTTATAGCAGAGTCATAGCTTGGCATCATACCGGCAGCTTCCTGGTTTCTCATTAAAGAAGTGACGTTTATTAATTGCACTTCGGGGCGACCGTTGATATCACGAACAGTGTCAATCCATTGCGCACCGCGGCCGGTGCCAAAATCTATTTTAATTCTATCGCCGTCAATAGCATCGACTCTGGCGCCCTGGCGCTCAAGAGCAGGAACCTGTCTCTCCAATAAGTCGCCAACAAACTGTTTGCGTCCAGCGGCATCAGGAATGCGACTGAGTTCGTCCATGCTGCCGGCTAGACCGCGAGCAATGGTGTATTCTGGTGATTGGTAGCCGCCATACCAGCGCTTTTGGTCAAAGCCGCGAGGGCAAGGATTGACGATATCAGCCAGATCTGGGTCGATTCTGTTAATCAGTTTCATGTAGTTGTCGTTTCTACCGTGATTATTTCTATCGTTGATAGCACCGTGATTGCCGAATAGTGGGGTGATTTCCAGATGGCCAAAAAGGTTGTCGGCCATTCTGTCAACGACATTGCCTCTACTCTGATTGCGATAATGGTCAGTGGCATCGTTGCTGGCTTGTTGAGCCCAGTTATGTGGCGCATCGTCAAGTCTTGGTCGGCTAATTTCTGAGGCTCTGGTGTTATCGTGCGTCATGGTCATCTCCTGAGCGAGGGGTTTTCACTCTAGTAAATTGGGGGTGAAGCAGGCAATTGCCGCTCGATGTATCCAATTTAGAGCCCAGGCGGGTGAAAGATGTTTCCAAGTTGTTAAGGTGCGCAACCAATGCCAGGCGGCGGGTCCACTCGCTTCAGCTAGTTTCATGCTTCCGACATGCTATTTTAGTGGTCACTTATATAGAAGCCCGCACAGCGATATTTTCATGGATTCAGACAACAAGCCGCAGCCTGATAACGCAGAACTCTGGAACATTCAGGCCACTCTGGCCTTAGACAGAACCTTGCTTGCCTGGGTGCGCACCTCGTTAACCTTAATTGGCTTTGGCTTTACCCTGGCTCGCTTTGTCTATGACTTAATTGAGAAAGGGGACCTGAAGGGAATTCAATCCACTTACCCACGACAAATTGGTTTCGGTCTGATGGTTTTGGGTGTGGCCACCTTGGTCGGGGGCGCCTTCGAATATGTGCGCTTCAACAAAAAACTAAATGCAGGTAGGGAATATTCAATATTCTCAGTATCTCTGGCAGTGACAATACTGCTTGTTTTTCTCACCATACTGCTCATGTGTGGCTTAGCAGCAGAATTAAAACCAATATAGAATGCCTAAAAATTACAGCAAGAGCAATGCATGCGGCAAGTAGAAATAATCGTAGCGCTGCTGACCATAATAGGAATAGTGGGAGCTCTCGCGCAAAAGCTCAAGATTGCCCTGCCTATTCTTCTGGTATTGACGGGTATGGTAATTTCGCTCACACCGAATATTCCTCCGGTACACCTCGAGCCAGATGCCGTATTCTTTATTTTTCTGCCGCCACTGCTTTACCTCGATGCCTACAATACCTCCTGGCGAAAATTAAAAGATGTAGCCGATGTAATTACTCTACAAGCCGTGGGCCTGGTACTGGCCACGGTGGCTGCAGTGGCTGTGGCCCTGCACGTGGTGGTGGGCCTGCCCTGGGCCGCAGCCTTTGCTCTTGGTGCCATTGTGTCACCCACCGACGCTGTGGCCGCGTCAGCCATATCGAAAGAAATTCACTTGCCGCAAAGAGTAATGAATATCATTAAGGGCGAGAGCCTCGTCAATGATGCTACCGGGCTGGTGGCTTATCAATTTGCCGTGGCCGCAGCGGTGACCGGCGTTTTTTCGTGGGCTGAGGCGGGTCAGCGTTTTGCTTTTGTCTCTTTAGGTGGCATTGCCATGGGTCTGGCA
>Ga0163149_10008169_pt1 | contig 10404 bp, 4 predicted proteins | sample OliLakLV19MP5G1_FD_148604 | JGI IMG/M metagenome (GOLD analysis project Ga0163149, IMG submission 148604) | Freshwater microbial mat bacterial communities from Lake Vanda, McMurdo Dry Valleys, Antarctica - Oligotrophic Lake LV.19.MP5.G1 | ecosystem: Environmental > Aquatic > Freshwater > Lake >...
CTTTAAACCTTAGCTCGCGTCCCATTTTTTTTGGTTGAATCCAAGAACTTCTGCTGCCTTCTGTTGCTCAGGCGATAGCTCATCCCAGTCTATCTCTTCAGTGTCGGGTTCCTGTGCGATCAAGCAACAATGCAAGAGAATAAATTAAATTAACATTTGGTTGAGTGTCGATAACGATTGCATTCGATTCGATTCATCTCGACAGTCATGTCGGCAAGCATCTACAAGAAAGACGGACCTTATTCTTGTCCCACATTTTCTGGTTGCGTCCAAGCAAGAGTCGACACGGCATAGGAGAGAAAAATTGTTAGTTGGATTCAAACGTTCGATGAATTTTCAACATTAAAACAAACAGAAACACATTCAGTTCCCCATCAAGACCACGAACCTTATTATACCCAAGCTTCTTTGCAGCTTCTTGTGCCTCCTTTGGGAGCTCGTCCCAATCGTAGTCGTCGTATTTGTCGGGCATGGTTGCAAATTAATGTATGACTGTGGTAAATAGCAAAAGTACACACCCGTGTAGACTACTTGTAGCAGTACGATACTACGTCGTAGTCTAGTTAAGTAGTACAGTCGGTGGAGTAGTAGCAGTTCGAACGGTCCCATCATTGATTCGCAGCAACAACAGCAACAGCAGCAACAGCACGTGTAAGTTCATCAGTAGTTGGTTAGGTTTGAAGCTCGACTGGCGTAGCATTGGTGGAATTTAAAATCTCCTTTGACGGGAGATACACAGACATTGAGGATCATGTGTGGGTCTACTGACTCATTTGATTCGTGTTTGTGCGTGCTCGTTACTACTAGCTAGCTAGCTACTAGCTAGTTAGTATTACTGCTGGGAACCTGCTTTTTGTTTCACGGGACTGCTGACAAACAAAGCGATCTCGAGTGTCAATATTTCCTATCCCTGCTGGGTCACGGAAAAATGCATGGGAACACCAATCATCACATGCTGCTATGCGAACACAACGACTATTTCTATCGGTCATGTGACGATGACTGAAAAACAATTCCGGAGAAAAACCACGTATACGATACCGAACCAGTACTTAGTACTGTCAATAACATAAAAAACCACACAACGCCAATAACTTCGAATTCAATTTCTCGAAAATTATTCATTTTGCTGACAGGCAATGGCATCTGCTGCTGTCAAATCATCTGCCGTACAGTCCGCCGTTCACGCCATTGTCGAAAAGTCTACTTTGAATAAAATGTCTGCTGCAGGTAAAACTGCCACTGCTGTTGCCAAAACAGCCGCCTCCAGTAATGCTCGTCGGAATAAAATCTCTCAATGGTCGCTCAACTCGTTAATACGCATGAAACAAGAAATGGTCTTTGCGCATTTGGATGATAAATTTACGGCTGCGAGTAGTACTTCTACTGGTGCTGGTAGCAGCAGTAGTACTGCCATTGTGAATAGTCAAACTGGTGCTTCTTCTTCTGAATATTTGGACAAGAAGGAAACCAAATGGATCAAGGCAGCCTTGCGACAAATTCGTGATCGACATGCCATGACGGTGGAAAATTTGGCGGAATTTGTCATTACCACGCGTCCCTACTGGAATTCTTTGTCCACCAAGACAGAGAAAGAAATTGAGGATTTCATGGACGGTCTTGTCATGGATTTTTTACGAGGACGTTTCGGCATTCAACTCTTGTGTGAACACTATCTTTCGCCGTACCCGAACGCCTCGTTGGTCGACAACAACAACAAGGTCTTGGGAGGTAGTGGTATTGTATGTGTCGAATGTGCCTTGCAAACGGTGTTGGAAGATGCCATTTCCGAGGCGCGCATCTTGTGCGAATCCCATTATTCTCACCTGAATACAGCGGCACCCGAAGTTGTGGTTGTGGTGGATGAAAATTCCAATCTCAACTTTACCATTGTGCGGCCGTGGGTACACTATGTGCTAGTGGAATTGCTCAAAAATGCCATGGCCAAAAGTATGGAACGCATGATGGAGGAGAACGCTATCGAGTACCTCGACAACGATGATAGCGATTCGAGTAGTAGCAATATGGGCAGCAATGTGTTGCCACCTACCATTTACATTTCGATTCACAATGAAGACGATCATGAGCATGATCACAATGATACTTCCGACAAGTCAAAAGGCCCCACCTATTTGTCTATTGATGTCATGGACCAAGGAGGTGGGTTTGCCAACAATCCTGTTTTGGCCAAAAGTACCGATATTTTGTTTGAATTTGTCAAGACCAAAAAGCACATGTGGGATCGATTGGACGAGCAACAAACCTATGCCACGGTACGATCTCCGATGCAAGGATTGGGCGTGGGATTGTGTTTGTCACGTTTAGCGATGCAACATTTTGGTGGCACGGTTGAGTTAAAACAACATCCACCCCTGTCATTGGAAAACCAAGCCGCCTTACGAATGACAATGGGTGGCAGTGTGGTTGTTGGAGATTTGAATGCCGGGTGTGTCGCCTCGATTAAACTCGTTAAGGATTTGGATCATCCAGAGCATTTGTTTGCTAGTGATGATCACAAATGAAGATATGCAATCATTTACAATAATTAAAAAATAAATAAATGGTAAACATGATCAAAATATTGGCATTGTAGTAGAATACGTATTTTCATCATCCAGGAGAGAACGGCAATCCCTTTGCAATGACATGAGTAAATTTGGTTTCTGTACCGAGACATTAATGGTCCCATACCCAGGACAAAACTGTGCATGATGAAGGGAAGCATCCGCAGGCTCTGTTTCGCTGCCCGTACGAGTACTTGTACTAGTTTGGGTACGGATCGCTAAGGATGGGCGTAAGCTGACAGTTACATCACGGCGGAAAGACTTTGATGCGAGCCTTGCACAAAGTGGCACACACACGCACTCATTTATGGATGTGCGTTTTTCCACTCCACACTGGATTGAGTGCCTGCCTACTCACTGCATGTCCCACATGATGCCTTCTCGCCTTCTCATGGAGTAACGACCCACTCGCACCTTCCCCACTCATTGATTGGAGAAGCCTTTTCCAAAAAGCTGTGCGCCAACTCAAGAACTCTCTTTGCAAACCGCCAGTCCAAACAGTGCGTGTCAATACTCCTGCCAGCTTATCTTCGTTCTTTCTACTTCTCGTCGGTATTTCTCTGCCGCTTTCTTTACGTATCTATAATTGTGTAGTGACGCGCGTCGCGGATGTTTGACATAGTAGCTTGCGTGTCTTTTCATCTCGTCAAACTGTTAGGCTACTCGCTACGCGATATACCCAAATAGAGGCGTGGTGTTTATGCGAGAAATGCTAGTAATCGATTATATATTTACATGAACAACAATCATTATCATCAAGTTTGTGGCAATTTGAATATTTGAATATTCCATTGGAGACTGCACTTCCCCTCGACCCACCAAGAGCAGTACCACCTTACCACTAGACTTGACTTTTTGCGTGTGTGTGCGTGCGTGATTGTCCACCTAGCTGAAAAGATTACCTCAGCCATCTTCAAGCGTATACCGTCTCAACTGATCGCTTTTATTTCATGCTTCTGTTTCTCCGCCAGTTACATTGCACAGAGACGATATTGATTGATTTTTTCTTTTCCAGTCTTTTGTTCCTCCATTCCAGCACCAATTTTCATACTAGCAGTCAGTTTGTAAGTCAGCCAGTCGTCCACTCGACGCAACTTGACTCAGCTCGAATCAGATTCATTCGATTCGCTCGCTCGCTCGCTCCCAGAGACAATCCATGCAACGTACGGCCATGATTTCACATCCACATGAAGTGGCTGCGTTATTATAATACCCGCGCTTTTTTGGTTGTCCAAATAAGTTACTTTCAAAATACATGCAAAAACATATAGGCAAGTGTGTGTGTGCGTGCCTTTCCAAGCAATACTAGAATACTCTCATCACTCCTACGGATGCTCTTCCTCCTCTTCCTCTGCAATCATTATAATGGGTTCGTCCAATCCCAAAGATGCTTCTTCCGCATCACTGTCCGAAAATTCGAGTGCTTCTTGTGACATTTTCGCAATCTCCTGTTCGGTAAAGACGGGTCCGTGCTCCGAGTCGGATCCACGACGACTGCTGTGATCGCCTTCAGTGGAACCTCCCCCGGTGGCTCCTCCGCCGTGAAGTAAATTTCGGGCAGAAATACCACGAATCGATTGACTCAAAGACATGCGCGTCACAGAGTCGTCCAATCCTTTGAGTCCCTTCAAAAAGTCCTCTGGCAGACGGATGGAATTGCGAACCGACATTTTACGTTCCATGCTGTTGCGTCGTATCACTTTGTCGCTGTCGGTCCGCTCCAATCGTGCCTTGTGGACAATGGTTTCTTTGTTTTCCGTAGCTACCGCAGCACCACTCTGTCGACGTGGTTTTCGTCGCTTTTGTTGAATGGGAATCGTTTGGCGGCGATTTGCAGCACCTGTCTGTCGTGGAGAGGATGGTGCGATCTGGACTTTGGACGTCATGGCCATGGTGTTGCTGTGTAAGTAAGTAGTTGTGTAATAGTGCTTTGTTGTTTGTGGGTTGTAGAACTAGCTAGCTAGAGAGTACTGTAGCATGCGCGGACAAAAGGAATGGGTTGGGTTGTTTCTCTTCAATCGTTCTTTTGCTAAATCAATGATGGCAAAGAGATGAATGAACTGTCTGGTGTTTTTCGCCTTGATTGTGGTTGCATTAGCAGTACTCCTAGCTAGTTAGCTACTCCAGTAGCTAGTTGCTCGTAGAAGTGCTACGGTTCTCGTCTGCGCACGATCCTAGCTACTACTAGTAGCTACAGTAGCTACTACTGTTGCTACAACATGATAGTACTAGCTAGCTAGCTTGCTAGCTAGCTAGTAACAGCAATCATGCAAGGTGCTTCTCCACAATTCTTCATTCAGGGCCCCAATTTAAATGTTGCGAGGACAGCAACCGCTCGGTCTCGTGGCAACTGGTACTCTTTCTACGGCAATCTTATTTTCGACAAAGATGGCGTCGCAGTTCAAATCGGAACTTTGCACTTAAGAGGCTACTCTTCAATCTTATATGAGAGCAAGCCAGACCGTTTTTCATTCATGGAAAGAAAAAGGAAGGTATCAAAAGGGCATTCGCAATTTTAGTTCGAACACTTATAACCTATTACTTAAACGTTTAACGTTGTCCAAGTTACTGATTGGAAAAGTATATTTCGGTACGCCTATAATTTCTTAGATCACGCAACATGAGACACAGGCTCTTTAAGTGCTTTGGGCAACTAGGGACTGACCAATAATTCCTATTCTCGAAAGTGTGACTCTCAAGGGAGCATGCAGTATCCTTTATTACTCTGGAACACCTACAGTACAATAGTACTGTGCTGTACTTTTTGCCTCCTTCCCTCACTTTGAAGATTCGAACCCTACCCACTGCGTGCGGTACCTGGTACCGGTACACTCTAGTTTCCAAACTGCTGGTGCTAATATAACTTAGCTACCTGTAGCGGTATCTAAAGACATAGCTGGTGGGAGTCCGTCCCTTGATGTAATCGTAGCAAATGGATACTGTACTGTCCATGTTCTATTGTAATGGGAGTGCACTATTCGTGACAATGATTATTATAGAGCAGGCTATGGCTGGCTAGCTAGCTACCTTACCATTGACCCAGGCAGCTTAGATTCGGTGGGCACCTAGCTAGATAGAACAGCACTGTTTTCAAGCACCTGCATCCCGCCTCTGTTGGAGCAAATTTGTTTTCATTTTCATTTCATTTTATTTACTTGTTGTGATTACTACTAGATCCAAAGTGAAAGCGTTTCTTTCCGCCACTGCTGCCTTCGCTGTTCCTCTTATTGTTGTCTTGCAATTGGTCCTCCTCCTGGCTGTTGGCTTCCTCTCGAGATTGCACCGTGGTGACAACGTTTTTACGTGAACTGCCGCCGAGTTTCCGCAATAAATTCGTCAAGGAAAAATGCTTGCTTTTGGAATTTGTATTTCGTTGGGCCAAAGCCGTGTCACTGTATCGTCGTCCCGCTCGCCCACTGGAACGACGACCCGTACTGTTGGATTCGCTGGCATCATTCGCCATTGCGGCCGCGGACGAAGTACTCCGACGCTGTCCCAAAGATCCCACCAATGCTGGCATGGAAGCGGACATACTATCGGTCGTCACATCATCTTCATCATCAGTGGGCATGGTGCTCGCAGGAGAAACTACGGATCTGCCACTCACATTGGTTGCGGAACCAGCTCCTCCTCCTCCGGAACCAGGTGCTGGGGTTTGCGACACGGAAGAAGCTCCTGCACCACCGGACCCTAGTAGTCGTGACCACCCTGTCTCACCGGCGGCTTTTTTTCGCAGTTGCTGAATTTCAAATAAGGTGCGTCCAATGGCAGCCGCTTCTTGGTCCTTTTCTCCTTGTCGTCCTTCTCCAAGAAACCAGGAATGACTGGGACCTAGCATGATTTGTTCCACAAAAATGTGCGCCAGACAATCCACTCGTTTGGGCAGTAACACATTGTGTTGCGAATCAAAGGTTCGTACTTGCAGCAATCGTTCTTCCGACGAAGGTGTCATTCCCACTTCCCAGTAGGGTAAGCGCTCGACGGGTGGAATGGGAAGTCCCAAGGATGCCGCATCATTGCTTCCCCACGCATACACATGACCCGAAGAACTGAGCGCAAAGGAAGAACATCCACCCGCTTGGACCGATACAATGGTTGGAACCAGCGATAAGGCATGTTGTTGCTGATTTTGGGTTGGAGATTGTTGTGGTTGCATTTCTCCAGCGGCAATGGCCACAAAATCCAAATCAAGAATCAATCGTGGTTTGGCCGTACAGACAATGGGAGGATAAATCCCCAATTGTCCTTCGGCACCAGCACCCCAGGAAAAGACGCGCCCACCTTGGGACAAGGCAATGGTATGTCGATCACCGGCTGCGACATCGACAATGGTGACATCTTTAAGACTCTCGACCAATCGTGGCAGCGTCATGGTATTCCGTGTATATTTGGACGTTCGAACACTACTGCCGATGGTATTGGAAGCACACTGACCATAATGGGTGGCACCCCAACAATAGACGCGATGGGTGTGTTTGGCAATGGCCACGGCATGAGCCTTTCCACCCACAATTTTGGCAATGGCCACGGGTGGATCATCGACTTTGTCCGGGTCCGTATCTAAAATAGTAACGGGCATGGGTGTCATTTGGAGTGGCGCGGAGGAGGCGGGGGACGATTGTGTCGCGGATTTGCGGGGCGATTTGCGTCCACATTGCATATTGCGATTGCACCCCCACGCATAGACGGTGCCTTCTTCCGACAAGGCCATGCCATGCCAATCCCCCGCGGCCACTTGCACAATGGGACTTCCCACTAGTCGTGGTTGCAATCGTTCAATAATTTTGGGTGTCGCTTGAAAGGTCGATGTATTTTCGGCATTTTCTTCATCCTCCTCGTCGTCTTCATCATCACTCAAATTGCCATTATTGCTATTGGAAGAAGAATCTCCCATTCCAAAATTGGCGCCATGTCCCAATTGTCCAAAATGACCGGCACCCCAACTGAGCACCGCCAATCCACCTTCTAACCGTGCCAAACAAAAATGGCGCCCGGCGGCCAATTCCACACATGGCAAGGGCATGGCAATGGTAACCGTACTGGGGGATATCATGAAAGGATTCCACGACTTGTTGTTGTTGTTGCTTTGTTGTTCCAGTAAAGGATTCATGACTCGCCCGTGAATGGTTCCCATCATGGTAATACGATTGTGACGAGATCCACTCAAGAAAAAGGAGGCCGCAGAAGAGCAGGCTGCGGGGGCTACTATTTGATACTCATGATTGATAGTGGGTTGTTGTTTGCTGTTTTTATTGCTGTTGTTTTTGTTGTTCTTGGGTTTGTTGGGAATTTCAGTAGTGTATTGATAGGCCAACAGCGGGTTTAGTGAAGAGGAGGAGGAGGTTGGATTGGCAGCCTCATCATCGTCACCACTGCTGGTAGTATCTTTGGATGCTGCACTCTCTTCGATGCCCCAAGAATAATCATCGTCTCCGCTACTCTTTTGGTAATCATTCCATTCCTCTAGTCCTAAAGGATAAAAATAGTTGCGCCCAAAGCCAAACCATCCTCGTTGTTGTGCTTGTACTTTCTCTTGGCCGTTGTTATTGGTGGTTTTGGGGGCCATTTTGGAGAGGCAATCGGTGCAGCCGAATCAATGATATGGAATGCAATCAATCAATAGTCCTTATTATCAGCACCAAATGGAAATAAAAATAAATAATCCACAGCGAGCGAAACTCAGGTGCTGGGGTAGTAAGTGGTGTGTGGTGTGTTGTTGGTGACGATAATGATATTATCTGCTTTGGTTGACTGGAATTCGAGTATTGGATGTGTATTGGATTCAGTTGTTTACTGAGATTTAATTGGATACAGCAAGTGGTGCTTTGCTGGAGCTAGCGGGATAGGCAAATAGACTGTATCAGAGCTAGCTTTGCATTTCAATCAGAGGGAGCAGCTACAGTATGCTTCCAGAGGAGTCGATTCTACTGGCAGCGCTAGCTAGCTATTGCATTATTTTTGGGGGCAAGTCTTTAGTGTTTACAACAATATGAAGGTTCATACGGACCACAAGATGCAGCGCTGTTAATCCCAGTCACCGCCATGCCACGGATGACAGTACGTGATGAGCTGAGCGCAGGATGTGGCAACTACAGTAGCTAGCTAGAGTAGACCTACGTAAACTCAAGACTTTACTGGTACTAGTACGAGTGCTGTAGCGTTCGTATTTGTTCTCAGTTCAGTTCTAGCTAATACGTACAAGTTAGCCAGGTGGTACTGGTAGAGTAGGTACATAGAGTAGAGTAGCTACGCAATGAAAAGTTATACTACTAGTAGCTAGCTAGAGTACCGACCACCAACAGAGTTAACTCGAACCTTAACCGAAACCCAAACTTCTAACAACGGCAGCACTTCTGGTTAGGGCTAAGGATAGATCAACTGTACTGCAAAAGAAGAATATAACTAAACGATACAAAACTTTAACTTAACGACATTTTTCATCTCGGTACGAGTGCTCGTAATCCTTCATGAGCACTCAATTGTTGTTTTGCTGCTGCACCGACAAATTTTTCTTCAGCAATCTTTGCATAGCAAGAGTCAATCTTCTTCACCATGTCAGAAGGAGGAGCCAATGACGAATCCCTGGCAGATATGTTGAAGGGCCTGATGCTAGACGACCGTCTCTCAGACGTGATGCTTCGTGGTTGCGATGGTGTTCAAGTACCAGCCAATCGCTGTATTCTTGCAGCACGAAGTCCCGCGTTTCGAAGTTTGCTCTGTAGCGACGAGGTCTCGGAAGCTTCCAGCTCGGTCATCGAAGTAGGATTCGAAGGATGGGTCCTCAAGGCTGTGGTCGAATTCGTTTACACCGACAAGGTGCCATGTCTCTTCGAGGACCGATTACTTCCGCCACGAGAAAAGGCAAAGAAGATCTGCGCATTAGCGGTTGCCAGCGCTTGTCTTGGCCTTGAAGGACTGACCAAGCACATTGAAGAAGGCTCAAAGAGAGCCCTGGCCATAGACACGCAGCTCGCTCTTGTTCTCATCGACGAAAATCGTGAGCTGGGTCCTTCAAGCCGTCTTTCCGAATTAGCTATTGGTGTAATTCGCTCCAATCCACAACCAGTCCTCAGCGCAAGTGTGCTCCCCTCGCTTGACGCTGTCACGTTGAAAGCTATCTTGATGGATTCGCAAAAGTATTGGGACGAGGCAGACCGATTTCGATTGATCCAGCTTTGGGCTGCAGGCGGTGACAATGCATTGTCGAAAGAGACGAAAGCGTTGGTGGGCAAATCCTTGGTGAACGAAGTTTGCTTGGTGCTCATTGAACCAAGAGAATTGAAGACTACAGTTGCTGCATCAGGTCTGGTGAAACAGGATGATCTTTTTCGTGCTTACCAGGCCCAGGCTCTCAAACTGAATCTGTATTCCAAAGTGCATCATGAGTTGCATTGCACAAAATACGACCTTAAAGCTTCGATCGACAAGGACAAAGCAGCAGGAATGTGTGTTCGGCCTTGCATCGATGCGGAGACGAGAGGCATCCTGATTGATTGGCTTCTCAATATCCAAATCAACTGTGACTTCCGTAACTCTACGTTGTTTGTGGCAGTCGCTACGGTTGATCGCTTCTTGGAACACGATAAAATCAGACAAGAAAAGCTACAACTTCTTGGTGTAACTGCCATGGTGATTGCCTCCAATTTCGAATCAGGTTCCGCGGAGCCATTGCAAGCCGAAGCTGCGGCAAAAATGTGCGGTGGTGCATACACTGAAAGAGACGTAAGCAGCGTCAGCTGTCCTTTGCTGAGTCTTTCATTGTCCCTCTTGCGTTATCTAACCATTTAAGCATCTAACGTGTTTCCACCCAGGTATCACTTATGGAGTTTACTATTTTGGA
>Ga0163149_10008171_pt1 | contig 10402 bp, 25 predicted proteins | sample OliLakLV19MP5G1_FD_148604 | JGI IMG/M metagenome (GOLD analysis project Ga0163149, IMG submission 148604) | Freshwater microbial mat bacterial communities from Lake Vanda, McMurdo Dry Valleys, Antarctica - Oligotrophic Lake LV.19.MP5.G1 | ecosystem: Environmental > Aquatic > Freshwater > Lake >...
ATATAATCTTTTGTATATTCATTATTTTCTAAAATCATTTGATTGTGCATTAAATCAGGTAATTTACCTTTAATTACTTCTCTTGCATAACAATAACTATAATAAGCATCTTTACTGATAACTGCTTCACCTTGTTCCCATCTACCTTTAATTACATGTTTTGCATAAAAATAACTATATTGAGCATCTTTACTGATAGCTGGTTCTGCTATTTTCCATTTACCTTTAATTACATCAAATGCATAAAGATAACTATATTTAGCATCTTTAAGAATAATACCTTCAAGTTCAGGTATTCTTAAGCCTAAAATGTATGCTTTGCTGTATGCTTCTTGTGGTGTCATTGAATCAACTTTACATAATTTTTTGTATATTCATCATTAGAAAGAAGTAAAGCATTATGTATGAAATCAGGCAATCTACCTTTAATTACATCTTTTGCATAATGAAAACTATAATAAGCATCTTTACTGATAACTGGTTCACCTAGTTCCCATCTACCTTTTATCACAAAAAAAGCATAACTATAACTCCAATAAGCATCTTGACTGATAGCTGCTTCACCTAAAACAAATCTACCTTCTATTACTTCTATTGCATACCGATAACTATAATAAGCATCTTTACTGATAATACCTTCAAGTTCAGGTATTCTTAAGCCTAAAATGTATGCTTTGCTGTATGCTTCTTGTGGTGTCATTGAATCAACTTTACATATTCTTTTACATATTTATCATTAGAAAGAAGTAAAGCATTATGCATAAAGTCTGGCAATCTACCTTTAATTACATCTTTTGCATAATGAAAACTATAATAAGCATCTTTACTGATAACTGGTTCACCTAGTTCCCATCTACCTTCAATCACATCTTTTGCATAACAAAAACTATAAAAAGCATCTTTAAGAATAACTGGTTCAAGTTTAGGTATTCTTTTACCTAGTTGTAGTGCTTTGCAGTATGCTTGTTCTGGTGTCATTGAATAAACTCGACATATTTTTTGAAGATTTATCATTAGAAAGAATCATTTGATTATGCATGAAATTAGGCAATTTACCTTTAATTACTTCTCTTGTATAAAGATAACTATAACAAGCATTTTTACTGATAGTTGGTTGACACAAACTAAAAAAAAGGACAGAAATAATTAAACTTCTGTCCTCATCAAACCGGATTATTGCCAACTACTCCCACACTAAAGAAGTTTGACCGCTCGCCTCGCTAAATAAACAAATTTCATATTAAACCACCTATGCTAATTGGAATCTTAGACACTAACACCATGTCAAATTCAAATGACGCATCTATAAATAGCAAATCGCAAACTTCATCTTTTATTTCTCCAATTCTATAAATTATAAAACCTTTACTCTTCTCCTTCAACTTTTAAATCTTTAGAATTTGTGCGAAGATGTTCTATCACCTCATCTGCAATTTTTTCTGTAATCCCACTATTTCTATCTGTTTGAAAGAAATTTTTCACGCAAATAGGAACATCATCAACTATAGCAAAATTAGTCACTTCCGGATGCTCATCTAACCAAAGTTTAATCTCATAACTTCTCTTCCCCGAAAATGTTTGAGGAGTTTGACAAAAAATTTCAAGATCACTATCCTTGAAAACCGCATCTACTACATGACGATAATCAATTCTCCAAGTACTAGTAAGAACAATTTTGCAATTTGTAGCAACAACAATTACTTTAATCAAACCAAGAAGACCATGATCAATAATTCCAGTGCCAGAATTAAGAACACCATCAATATCAAGAAAAAGAACTTTCATCTAAATATGTGGGAAAAAACTCCCAATCAAACCTCTTTAGGATGGATTAATTAACTTCAAAGTCGCTTCTAAATTTTTAACAAGAACACTTGCTACAGCACAATCAAGATAAATAATATCAGTAGGATTCTTATGATCATTGGCTCTTAATTCAAAACCAAAACCATCATAGTAAAGATACACTCCATCACCAAGATATAAACATTGATCTTTTTCCATCATAACACCATTCATAATTAAACTACAACATCTCGCTTATCAATGTTAGTTGATAAATCAATGGTAATGTGATCTGGAACCTCATACACAGTCGATGCTTTGCCCTTGCCTGTGATCGACTTGATCTTACCTACTTCCTTTCCAAATCCCATCAATAATGACAACTTCAAAATGGAAGAAGCCAAAACATAATCAATACCCATCCTCTTCGCTAATTGATTTACAGTAACCCGCATTATGATTCTCCAAAAAAAAAAAAACATTCCAGAGTGAAAGATTCGAACTTTCGAAACACTATGTGTAACAGATTTACAGTCTGCGCCCTTTAACCACTTGGATAACTCTGGGTAAAATGGAAGCTCTGGGACTCGAACCCAGGACCGACGGATTAACTTACTACTATAGCTTTCACTACCATTTCTGTTTGTAGTCTGGACTTTATCTTCACCATGTCTTTACGATTTAGGTGCCTCCCGTCAAGTCTCTACACCTTCCCTCACGGGCTTGGCTCGGTATCGGCATTTTAAAGCGTTCACCGAATTTGAGAGGTTCTACATTAAAGATTTCTCTTTACGCACTCCTATTTTTAAAGTCCGATGCTCTAACCAACTGAGCTAAGCTTCCAAAAAAAATCACCGCTTATCCGTAACTAACCAAAAAACATATCCAACAACACACATCAAGAATAAGTAAATGGGAATGTCACTCATTATAGCCCCTCCTTTCAAATTGTCAAACCACTCATATCTCACATATCCAAGGCATCGGGAATCTTAGAAAGGAATCCAAACCACTCACTAAAAATACTGCTTCAAATCCTCCGAAAGAAACTTCGACAAATCAGGAAAATATCCCACCATCACAACATTCAATACAAATATCTTGTTCCAACCTATCATATTATGAAGATTAATCTCTTCAATATAATATAAATCTGAATCAAAAATTAAACCATTAATAGAATCTTTATTGTTTACAAAAAAACCAACTACCTTTTTCGACCGAGCCCAAGTCCAATTCTTTCCTTTATGAGAAAGATCACGGTAAAAAATGCTGATAAACTTTTCCGGAAGATTAACCGTCATTTGTACTCTCTAACAAAACAATAGAATAAACATGACGAGCAGCTTCAGGAACAGAAACATCACTATCCCAAAAATTAGCAATACAATCCAACATAAATACCGAAATGGGTTGTGTAGGATCAAAAACATTATCCCCATCACCATATTCCATATGACTGTAAATACGCACATTGCGAATGTATACAGAAAGAGAAACCTTCTGAACCTTCTGAACCTTCTGAACCTTCTGAACCTTCTGAACCTTCTTCATTTTTGCATATTCTAAAAAAAGAAAAATAACAAAAACAAAAACAAAAATACTAGAAACAGTATTAACAATATTAACAATATCAATCATTTAATCTCCTAGAACGAATGGCTATAAGATTGGCAGCATCCGGAATACTAACCGAACTAACCCAACAAAAACCTAACATTTCTAAAATATACTCATCAAGATAAAAAACAACAGCACCCTTACCCTCAATCCCTAAATCATATTCCAAAAAAGCATAATAACAAGCAAATTGAACATATTTCTCAAAACTCCCCTTAGTTTCTTTCATATAATGTATTATATGAAAAAAACCTCCATTTTTTAAACCAATCTATGCAAATTAAGATTGTTTACTCTTTAACCAAAAAATATAGTCTTGAAGAGATTTCTTGTCAACAACATCATCCGAAAGAATAAAATAATTCAAAACCACATCACTCAATTCACCAACAACCATCGCATATTCAAACGCCCAACACATGTTCGACCGAATAGCAAATAATTTGTACTCCTCACTCTCCAAAAACTTTCCATGAAACAAAGCATAATTAATAACCCACTGCATACCACGACTCAATAACTCATCAATATCCATCTTCTCTCTATGCAAAAAACTATTCACAAATTTCAAATTACTCGAACTAACACACTCAGAAAATGTGCTAATCAAAAAATCATCCCGATTGAAAATGTGATCACCTTCACCATAAGTAACATCAATCATATCACCCAACCTTAGCAACTTGTTAATAAGACCCACACCAGGACGAACCATCCCTGTAGTAAAATCAACAGCATATGGCTCATCATCAATATCAACTAAATCACCATCATAATTAATGCAATAACCATTAATCGAAACCAACCTACTATGATTACTGTAATTATTGTCATCATATTCATTCGTAACACTATAATTGAAAATTTCAAGTTCAGGATGCTCTTTTAAAAGAACACCAATTATCTTCAAAACACTAACACTATCGCGAAGACATTCGTGAATGTCATAAAGAAGATTAAAATGGGACATCAAAACCTCTCTTCAAAATGTTCTTAGGCATAATATAATCACTAGCCAAAAGACGCAAAAAAACCCTAATGCCAACCTTGTTGCATAAAACACCCCTGTGAGGCGTCCTACTATCATATACCCTATTCTTGCCATCCTCTATACTTAGAACCCCACAGCCCACCAAAATCGACGCCAAATAACAACCCTGCAACTTCCTCTCACAAGGAGGAGATAAAACTATATCCTCATTAAGAAATTCTGTGCGATTAGGACCAGTAACATTCAAAACATATACATTATCTTTATAATAATCACCATCAAAATGCCAACGAATATCTCTACAACTATTCCTACCAGGAAAACAATTCATCACCATCAAATCTACCAAATAATGCCTGCGAACAACAGATAACTCAGCTCGCATAACCAAAACCTTAGATGCATATTCTGGAAATTTCTCGCAAAAACGAACCAATGTCATGTCCTTGACAAAAACTTCCCCTTCTTTATTAATCATAACTTCCCTAATTTAAAAAAGAAAAATTAAATAAATAAATCTAATCAATAACCAAATTTGTGCAAACCTCAAAACTACAAAAAATCCACCAAATCACGGACGCTCACAATACTCGCAAATACCCGAACTATTCAACCGACACCAATAACGACCAGTATAATCACTGTAATATACCCAAATCTCATCCCGATGACTATAACGCCAATCTATACCCAACCGAGATATAAATAAAGCCTTCTGTGATGAATCAGAACAAACCAATCCACAAACTACAGGAACAGTCTCCTTACCTAAATTAACAACATTCACCAATAAACCAATCACCAAAATCAAAATCTGCAAATATGCCATGTTTCCCTCCTTGGAACAATTACATATCCCCAAAATACCGATTCTTAGACCCACTCACTTAGACCCACTCACTATAATCAACAATATATCCAAAATTACTCAATGCCAACTCATGATCCAATACACCACGAACAGAACCGTTTAACTCATTCCAATTCAACACAACACCAAACTCATCAGATTCAAAAATGTAAGTCTCGTATCCATCCATTAAAATACTAACTGCACTAACAACTATAAATTTTATTTCTTTATCACCATCAATAAAAGAAGGAACCAATCTGTAAAGATTGGCATAACCTATATATTTTTCAATCTCTTCTTTAATTAAATACGCAATCATTAAATATACTTTTCTATAAATAAAGGGGAGAAGGTTAATCCCTTCTCCCCTTATAAAAAAAAAAAAAAAATCAAGCATCAGCCATTTCTGTCATAATCTCTTTGTTCAATAAAACTGTGTCATATGTCTTAGGACGACGACCACGCTTCAATTCTGGAAGCTCTACACCACTCGAAATAAGACGATCCGCCTTGTTTCTCGCACCAGCATAAGAACACTCCATCCGATTCGCAACATCTTGAAGATTTCCACCATCCAAATGAACCTGAGCCCATACCTTCACAAACTCATTATTGTCTATCGGCTTACGAATGACCTTTTCCATAACATTCTCCTTTAAGGAAACAAAAACAAACCACACAACTACTCTAGCAAATTTTTCTCAACCGTCAACCAACCAAATCCAAAATTCTAACCTCATTCAAAAAATTCAACAACTACACAAACTATTTCACCTCAATACTTCAACATCTTTACATAATATTTTGTATATTCATTATTATTGAGAATCATTTGATTATGCATTAAATCAGGCAATCTACCTTTAATTACTTCTATTGCATAAAAATAACTATAATAAGTATCTTGACTGATAGCTGCTTCACCTAAAATAAATCTACCTTTAATTACATATAACGCATACCAATAACTATAAAAAGTATCTTGACTGATAGCTGCTTCACCTAAAATAAATCTACCTTTAATTACATGTTTTGCATAATAATAACTATAATAAGTATCTTGACTGATAATTGGTTCACCTAAAACAAATCTACCTTTAATTACATCTTTTGCGTAAAGATAACTGTATAGAGCATCTTTAAGAATAACTGGTTCGAGTTCAGGTATTCTTAAGCCTAAATTGTATGCTTTGTAGTATGCTTCTTTTGGAGTCATCGAATAAACTCTACATAATATTTTGTATATTCATTATTATTGAGAATCATTTGATTATGCATAAAGTCAGGCAATCTACCTTTAATTACATATCTTGCGTAAAAATAACTATATTCAGCATATTTACTGATAGTTGGTTCACCTAGTTCCCATCTACCTTTTATCACATCTTTTGCATAATAATAACTCCAATAAGCATTTTTACTGATAGTTAGTTCGAGTTCAGGCATTCTCTTTCCTGATTTTTTTGCTTTGTAGTATGCTTCTTGTGGTGTCATATCTTGTTATTCAATGAATCTGAATTCTTAGAAATAAACTTTACATATTCTTTTGCAAATTCATCATTGGAAAGAAGTAAAGCATTATGCATAAAATCAGGCAATCTACCTTTAATTATTCCTATTGCGTAACCATAACTATATTGAGTATTTTTACTGATAACTGCTTCACCTAGTTCCCATCTACCTTTTATCACATCTCTTGCATAATAATAACTCCAATAAGCATTTTTACTGATAGTTAGTTCGAGTTCAGGCATTCTCTTTCCTGATTTTTTTGCTTTGTAGTATGCTTGTTCTGGCGTCATTGGATAAACTTTACATATTTTTTTGTATATTCATCATTATTTAGAATCATTTGATTGTGTATAAAATCAGGCAATCTACCTTTAATTATTCCTATTGCATAATGATAACTCAAATAAGCATCTTTACTGATAGCTGGTTCACCTAGTTCCCATTTACCTTTAATTATATGTCGTGCATAACAATAACTATATCGAGCATCTTTACTGATAATTGGTTCACCTAAAATAAATTTACCTTTAATTACATGTAACGCATACCAATAACTATAAAAAGCATCTTGACTGATAACTGGTTCAAGTTCAGGTATTCTTTTACCTAATTTTCTTGCTTTGTAGTATGCTTCTTGTGGCGGTGTCATCGAATAAACTCTACATATTCTTTTGCAAATTCATTATTAGAAAGAAGTAAAGCATTATGCATAAAGTCTGGCAATCTACCTTTAATTACATATAATGCATACCAATAACTATATCGAGCATTTTTACTGATAACTGCTTCACCTGAAATGAATCTACCTTTTATCACATCTTTTGCATACCAATAACTCCAATAAGCATCTTTAAGAATAAATGGTTCAAGTTTAGGTATTCTTTTACCTAAACTTAGTGCTTTATCGTATACTTCATATGGTGTCATTTGATAAACTTAATGTAATGTATTGTTTTGCATATTCATGATTAGAAAGAATCATTTCATTATGCATAAAATCAGGTAATTTACCTTTAATTACATCTGCTGCATACCAATAACTATATTCAGCATTTTGGCTGATAACTGCTTCACCTAGTTCCCATCTACCTTTTATCACATGTTTTGCATAACAATAACTATAATAAGCATCTTTACTGATATCTAGTTCAACTAGTTCCCATCTACCTTCAATCACATATAACGCATAACGATAACTCCAATAAGCATCTTGAATGATGATTGGTTCAAGTTTAGGTATTCTTTTACCTTGTTGTAGTGCTTTGCAGTATGCTTGTTTTGGTGTCATTTGATAAACTCTACATATTCTTTTGTATATTCATCATTAGAAAAAAGTAAAGCATTATGCATAAAATCAGGCAATCTACCTTTAATCACATCTCGTGCATAACGACAACTATAATGAGCATTTTTACTGATAGCTGCTTCACCTAGTTCCCATCTACCTTTGATTACATGTAATGCGTAAATATAACTATAAAAAGTATCTTTACTGATAATTGCTTCACCTAGTTCCCATCTATCTTCAATTACAAGTAATGCGTAAAGATAACTGTATAGAGCATCTTTAAGAATAACTGGTTCGAGTTCAGGTATTCTTAAGCCTAGTTGTATTGCTTTGTAGTATGCTTGTTTTGGTGTCATTTGATAAACTCTACATATTCTTTTGTATATTCATCATTAGAAAGAAGTACAGCATTATGCATAAAATCAGGCAATCTACCTTTAATTACTTCTTTTGCATAACGACAACTATAATGAGCATTTTTACTGATAGCTGCTTCACCTGGTTCCCATCTACCTTTGATTACATGTAATGCGTAATAATAACTATAAAAAGTATCTTTACTGATAATTGCTTCACCTTTTTCCCATCTGCCTTCAATTACATCTTTTGCATAAAAATAACTATAAAAAGCATCTTTAAGAATAACTGGTTCAAGTTTAGGTATTCTTTTCCCTAATGCGCTTGCTTTATGATATGCTTCTTTTGGTGTCATTCAATAAACTTTAAATATTGTTTTGTATAGATGTCATTTTCTAGAATCATTTGATTATGCATAAAGTCAGGCAATTTACCTTTAATTACATATTTTGCATAACAATAACTCCAATAAGCATCTTTACTGATAATTGGTTCACCTAGTTCCCATCTACCTCCAATTACATATAATGCATAAATAAAACTATAATAAGTATCTTTAAGAATAACTGGTTCAAGTTCAGGTATTCTTTTTTCTAATTTTCTTGCTTTACGATATGCTTCTTGTGGTGTCATTGAATAAACTTTACATATTCTTTTGTATATTCATTATTTTCTAAAATCATTTGATTATGCATTAAATCAGGCAATCTGCCTTTAATTACTTCTATCGCATATTCATAACTCCAATCAGCATTTTTAAGGATAGCTGCTTCACCTAGTTCCCATCTACCTTTAATTACATTTTTTGCATACCGATAACTATAAAAAGCATCTTTACTGATAAATGGTTCAGCTAGTTCCCATCTACCTTTAATTATATCTGTTGCATAAAGATAACTCCAATAAATATTTTTACTGATAGCTGCTTCACCTAAAATAAATCTACCTTTAATTACATTTCTTGCATAACGATAACTAAAAAAAGCATTTTTACTGATAGTTGGTTCAGCTAGAATAAATCTATCTTTAATTACATCAAATGCATAACGATAACTATAAAAAGCATCTTTAAAAACAATACCTTCAAGTTCAGGTATTCTTTTACCTAAACTTAGTGCTTTATCGTATGCTTCTTCTGGTGTCATTTGATAAACTTTACATATTCTTTTGTATATTCATCATTAGAAAGAATCATTTGATTATGCATAAAATCAGGTAATCTGCCTTTAATTACATTTTTTGCGTAAAAATAACTCCAATAAGCATCTTGACTGATAGCTGGTTCACCTAAAATAAATCTACTTTTAATCACATGTAGTGCGTAACAATAACTATAACAAACATCTTTGCTGATAGTTGTTTCAGCTAGTTCCCATTTACCTTTAATTACATTTTTTGCATAACAATAACTAGAAAAAGCATCTTTGCTGATGGTTGGTTCGAGTTCAGGTGTTCTTTTCCCTAATTCTTTTGCTTTGTAGTATGCTTGATATGGTGTCATTGGATGTATTCGACATATTCTTTTGTATATTCATCATTAGAAAGAATCATTTGATTATGCATAAAATCAGGCAATTTACCTTTAATTACATCTTTTGCATAATAATAACTACATTGAGCATCTTTACTGATAGTTGGTTCAGCTAGAATAAATCTACCTTTAATTACATCTTCTGCATACCAACAACTATATTCAGAATCTTTACTGATAGCTGGTTCTGCTAGAATAAATCTACCTTTTATCACATCTCTTGCATAACGATAACTCCAATAAGCATCTTCAAGAATAAATGGTTCAAGTTTAGGTATTCTTAAGCCTAATTCTTTTGCTTTATCGTATACTTCATATGGTTTCATTTGATAAACTTTACATATTCTTTTGTATATTCATCATTAGAAAGAATCATTTGATTATGCATAAAATCAGGCAATTTACCTTTAATTACATCTTTTGCATAATAATAACTACATTGAGCATCTTTACTGATAGTTGGTT
>Ga0163149_10008174_pt1 | contig 10401 bp, 5 predicted proteins | sample OliLakLV19MP5G1_FD_148604 | JGI IMG/M metagenome (GOLD analysis project Ga0163149, IMG submission 148604) | Freshwater microbial mat bacterial communities from Lake Vanda, McMurdo Dry Valleys, Antarctica - Oligotrophic Lake LV.19.MP5.G1 | ecosystem: Environmental > Aquatic > Freshwater > Lake >...
AAGTAGGTGTACAATAACAGTTATTAAAGTTGTTCATTATAACCTGTAAAGGTGTTGAAGTAGCACTATTGGCACCACAAGTAACAATAGCCCTATAGAAGGTAGCCACTGTTTGTGAGGTTGTTTGCGAAGGAGCTGTGCCCATATTTGTCCATGGACCAGCGGCTGAAGGACCTGATTGCCATTGGTATGTTAGCCCTGAAGCAGGTGTAACCTGTGTAGATAAAGTAAAATTAATATTTGGACAAGCAGGGTTAGCGGTACTTAATGTATTCCCTGGAATTGGTGTGCCTGCACAAGGTGGGGGAGGTATAGCTGGTATAAATGTAACGGTACCCAAAAATCCTCTTGGGGTAAATGTAGGAGCGGCAGGAACAGCAGTTCCGCCATATGAAATATTTGTTCCGGCAATGATATCACAACCTCCTGCACTAAAAGTATACGTACCGGGAGCTATGGTGCTGTACCGAAGATTAAAATTATTTACAACAGGATTATCAATGGCCTGCACCGCAATACCATAAGTAGCACCGGGCGGAACCAGCAATGATAAGCCTGTCATAAAAGGTTGTGTAGTGGTAGTTGTGGTATTACCGATCCCTGCAATAGTTGCAGATCCAAACTGTGTCCAGCCATTTCCTGCACTAATGGCGCCAGGAAGACCGTTGATAGCCGTTGTTTTAAAATAGGCTGATACGTTTGTTGATCCTGTAATAGCACAAATACTGGAAATCCCTGTAATTATTACACCAGTGGCGTTATTGTTCTTGAAATTAAAGGTAACAACAGCGTTTTGGTTGTTGTTAGTAAAACCGGTGGTGGAGATTGTTTGGGCATTTATATTGCCTGAAATGAGGGAAAATATGATAATAAGTAACGGAATAAGATTGAAAAAATTTCCGATTTTTTTTAGCGTAAAGTTTGCTTGCATAATTAAGATTTTAAATGAATGATTTGTACCGGCAAAACCGGTAAAGTCCATAATCCGAGCCCTAAGATAATTTTTTTGGGATTATTTAATGAAAAAATTATGCCCACACCTGAAAAACTTCTCCGGGGGCCGATAATTGGTTTAATACACCCTGTCGGCCTGTCGAAAAATAAGAGCTCCCGGTATAAAAATACCTGCCTTTCAGGGGCAGGTACAAGTAATATGTTGGATTAAAAATAATGTAATAGTGGAGGGGCTATTACCATTTATCAACTTCCTCGTTATTATTATCCGCTGCCGCTGCTATATTCACAGTGGCTGTTGGAGCAGTTTCTTCGGTTTTTTCTGCAAGTACTGCCGTTGTTTCTTCAACAACATTTGGAAGGGTAGATTCAGCACCCTCTGTTTCACTGGTGCCGTTCGTATGATTCATTTCATCAGGATTCTCATCATGGTTAAATGCATCAAAATCGAAGTCAGGCATCAGGTCTGTTTTTACATAGTCAACAGCCTCCCCCAGCGCTTTTATAAATTTATTAAAGTCTTCTTTGTAAAGGAAAATCTTGTGCCGGTCATACCCATTATCATCAAAACGTTTACGGCTTTCCGTAATTGTAAGATAATAATCATTGCCACGGGTAGCTCTTACATCGAAGAAATAAGTTCTTCTTTTACCGGCACGGATGCGTTTACTGTAAATGCTCTCCATTTTCTTGTCATTATTCTCGTACGCCACTGTTGTAAGTTTTTAGCAGTTAAGGAATTGCTTTGGTTTAGCCCGCAGGGTTCTGCGAAGAAGTCACAAATATAGAGATGTTTTTGAAACGGCCAAATTGATCCGGAAGTCGGGTAGTGTCTCAGTTTGAATTGCTGTGGTATGGAAGATAAACCACAGAGACACGGGAAACAGGGAGGTTCACAGAGTTTCTCTGTGCTGCTTGGTGGTCTCTGTGTCTCTGTGGTTCAGAAAATTTGAAACTGAGACACTACCGGAAGTCGGCACCGGAAGCCAGGCACCTGTTAGACAAGCGGACCACCCAATTCAGGATGCGCTGCTGTTCTCCTGCTGTTGTTGCCGGGCATACAAACCGGCATAGTAACCATTCCTGGCTAGCAATTGCTGGTGGGTGCCCTCTTCCACAATGCCCCCATCCTCCATTACCACTATTTTGTCAAAACTGAAAAGGGAAAATATCCGGTGTGTAATGATAATGGCTGTTTTGTCCTGCAGGTATTCATTCAGGTTTCCGATTATCTCTTTTTCCGTTCGGGCATCCACAGCACTAAGGCAATCATCAAAAATGACCAGGTTCGGGTCCTTGATCAATGCCCGGGCAATGGATATCCTTTGCTTTTGCCCGCCGCTCAGAGTAACTCCCCTCTCCCCGATCATTGTTTCGTAATCCCGTGTAAAACCGGTGATCTCCTTTTCTACACTTGCCTGTTTAGCCGCTTTCTCAACTGCTTCCCTATTCGTACTATCCAACCCAAAGCCGATATTATTTTCGACTGTTTCACTAAACAAAAAAACATCCTGTGGCACATAACTGACTTGTTGCCGGAGTGTTCTGTAATTAAATTCCCGGATATTGGTTTTATCCAATTCGATTTTTCCCTCCGTCACATCATACATCCGGAGAAGTAATTGAGCGATCGTGGATTTGCCGCTGCCGGTCCTTCCCACAATAGCCACCTTCTCCCCTTTCTTTATTTCCAATGTAAAATTTTTCAATGCCCGGATACCGGTATGCGGGTAGGTGAAACTGACATTGTCAAAACTGATATTGCCCTGAAGGTTTTGTTGCAAGACTTTAGCCGGATTTTGAATAGAAGAGGGTGTCTCCAGGAATTCATTGATCCTTTTTTGTGAGGCCGCCGCCCGTTGTATCATACTGGCTGTAAGACCAATTGCACTCACCGGGAAGGTCAGCATATTCACATACATGACAAACTCCACAATAGTAGCCAGGTTGGTCTTTTCGGGGTTGGCAATATGGTGCAACCCGCCGATCATTATGGTTAACAAAGTGCTTAAACCGATCAGGAAAGTAATAGAAGGAAAATAAATCGCCTCTACTTTAGCAAGGCCAATGGCATTTTTTTTATACTCTTCGCTATTCTTTGTAAAAAAGCCCAGCATGGCTTTTTCCTGTACAAAGGATTTGATGACCCGTATGCCGGAGTAAGATTCCTGGGCATTGGTAGTAAGGTTTGACAAGGACTCCAGTATCTGTTCGCTTTTTTTGTTGATCGTGTTATTGACAAAATAAATGGTAATAGCCAAAATGGGTAATGGTGCCAGTACGTACAAGGTTAGTTCCGCATCTCTTTTCACCATAAAAAATACACTGAGTGAAATAATAGCTACCAGGTTGGCCAGGTACATAATGGCCGGGCCGGTAAACTGGCGAACACGGCTCACATCTTCGGCGATCCGGTTCATCAGGTCGCCGGTACTATGTGTTTTATAAAAAGCCGTATCCAATTGCTGGTAATGATTATATATCTCATTCTTCTGATCGTACTCAATGTGGCGGCTCATGACGATAATCGTTTGCCGCATCAGGAACAAAAAGAAACCCCTTACGAGTGCCAGCAGCAAAATAGTTATACCACAGAGTGCCACTATTTTCAACCAGCCATGACCCGGACCGGTTATCCAGCCGGTTATTGCATTGACCAGGGCATCATAGCGGGGAGGATTGCTGGGAGCCTGGTAACCAGGGAACAACTGCTGAACAAAATCAATAACAAAGCCGGTAACCTGTGGTGAGAGTACGTTAAAATAGTTGGACAGGAAAACAAACACGATCCCTATTCCGAGGCGGATACGGTATTTCCAGAAATATTTATTCAGCGCTTTTAAGTGCTTCAATGAAAATGGTTTACTGCGAAATTAGTTGATGCAGGATTATTATTTGGAAGATAGGTGTTGAGACGTTTATTTTGCACCCGGAGAGATGGCAGAGCGGTCTAATGCGGCGGTCTTGAAAACCGTTGACTCACAAGGTCCGGGGGTTCGAATCCCTCTCTCTCCGCCTTACCCTCCGAAGCTTGCGCAAAGGAGGTTTTTGCTTTATCCCTCCCCAAAAAATCACCTATTTTACGTCTATTTACTTAAATGTGCTGATGAAATTTTCAAAGCCGGTAAATAGTTTTCTTTATTTCACCATTCCGGCAGCCTTAGCGGCCACTTCCACTGCCAGTTCACCCAGTTTAGTTGTTGTGCCATTAACTTCAAACCGGTATTTGATTTCCTTTTTCTGTTTGATATTCACTTTCACTGTAATGGCAGTACCTTTTATTTCATACCGTCCACTCAACGTAAATGCATCGGGAGAATTGGTGGCCGTAACATATACAATCCTGCTGTCAGTGCCCCTGGTTGCTATATCGCTTAATTGCAGGTTGATCATTTTACTTAATTCGAGGTCATCATCGGCCACTGCCTCATCGTTGTTTTGAAAATTGCTGGCCGCAAATAAAGGTTTTTCCTGGGGCAAGTTGATCTTTGCCATTACTTCATCATCTACGATCCCGATACTGAAATTAGTATTGGTAACAATTTGCGGCTCCTGGCGGGCACCGCTTTCTTTTGATAATTCGGTCACGGTTTTTTCTGCTGCATTAAACCAACGACTAACATCTAAATACTTGCCATCATCTAAAATATCCGGTTGCTGTTTAATGGCTTTTAATAGAGAGTAGGTCAGCAAGCCCTGCGAATACCTTCCCATTTCATAGGCATTCTGGTTACTGGCAGAAGCCGATAAAATGAACAAACCGGATTTTTCATTCAGTTTATCAATGGCTTTTACCTGCTGGGCCTTATCATCATTACGGGCAGCCAGGTAATTTTGATCCCCGTTTCCCAACTGTACAAAATCCTTGATAGCCTGGCCACTGTTGCAGGCATCAAAGATCAATATCCTTTTTTGGGCTTTGATGGTTTGTGGTTTTATCCATTCGGTGAGTTCGGCGGTACTGATACCTACATCTTTTACCGCTTCAGCTGCTGATGTTTTTGAAGCATCAGCAGTAAGAAAATAAAACTGCTTCTTCTCCCCTTCCATTACGCCGTGCCCGGCAAAAAACAAAAGGAGTATATCATTGGCTGTTGCTTTTTTACCAATCTCTTCCAATGTTTTTTTAATACTATTTTTTTCCGGTAAAAGATACCGGTCAGCGGCCGTAGTTAAGTTATACATAAAAACATGCTCTTTCCCGTCAGTGTTCAATAATTTCCGGGCTGCATTACCCAGCGTTGCAGAGATATCCGTGGCATCTTTGGCGGCATACTTCAGATCCAGCTCATTCCCTTTATAATCACTGATGCCCACCATCACCGCATAGAGATTGGGTGCGGCTGCAGCCATTTTGGTCTTGTCTTCATTAATAATAACCCCGCGGGATGAAATGCTATTCCCATTCGTATAGGCTTTTACAATAACCGAATTTTCCCGGCCGTCGATCAATAAATCTTTCAGGTCATCTTTACTGATTTTTAATTCATAGGAGTTGCCGTTCTTCTCCAGTTGAGAACTGTTGTATCTGCGTACCTCAATTCCATTTACCAGCAGGATCGTTTCGCCCAGTCCACCACGACGGGGTGTGATAATATAATGATAGCCCGTTGAAACGGAACGATTTTCAATTTGCGGCGTGAGCCCGCAAATATCAAGCTCCTTCAATGACTTACTGCTGATAGTTTCCTGCTTGGTTATTCTTGCTCCCAGGTCAGGCACCCATAACTGGTCTTTTAACTGATCGAGTTCAATGATCTCCGTACCACAGGTAAAATATAAAAGTTTACGGGCCCCTTCTGTACCGTCATACCTTTGAGCAGAATCTACCACCAACCAGTCCCTGTCGTTTACAAAAAATGTTTTGTATAATAAAGCTCTGCTGTCAATATTATAAAGACCCAGGCTACTGCCGGCCGCCATTACCAGGTAGCGATTGTCAGGATGCAAATCTATGTCAGCGATATCTTCAGAAAAACTGCCAATAGCCCGCAAAGGATCTCCGGTTGCTGCATCCCAGATAGTGGCAAACCCTTCCTTTCCGAGTGTTATAATTTTCTTTCCATCGCTGGTGAAAAATACATTCACAATGCTACGGTAATGAACACTATCCAACATCATTGTTTGCTTACCCGTTTTAACATCAAAAATTTTGGCCGTTGCATCGTCTGAACCTGCTACAAGCTGTTTCCCGTCAGGGCTGAACTGAACTGCATTATGTGAAGGAGCGGCCAGGGACTTATTATAATAGGGCGCTGTAATGCCTTTCTGGCTGATCATTTTTTTTGCGGTAGCGATGTCCCAAACAGTGACGATCGAATCAGCTACCGCTGCCACCAGCCTGCTATCTGCACTAACATCTATTTTTGTAATCGCCGATTTAGACCCTGGTAAGTTTTTTATCAATTTACCTGTTAAGCCATCTCTTACCTGCAAATCTCCGCCTTCGTTCAGTAATAAATATTTCCCATCCGGAGAATACTGCATAGCATGAGCCGTGTAACTGGTTGACGTTACAGTCTGTGTTGCTTTGAGTTTACCGCTTTCCAGGTCCCAAAAAGATATTTTGTTATCCAGCGCCTCCCAGGCTACAAAAGAACTACTTGATGGATGAATAGCGAAATTATAAAAATGATAGCTGGTGGCTCTTATGGAATAAAGCTCCCGGGCCGTTTCAATATCCCATATACGCAAAGAGGAATCGTATCCGTTACTAATTAAGATTTTGCTATCAGGAGTTATCTGAAAATCGGCAATTTCGTTGCTGTGGCCAGATAAGGTATGAAGTAATTTCCCGGAAGCCACTTCGGTTATTCGTATCCGGTAATTATTATCTGCTGCAATCATCCTGGTACTATCGGAAGTAAAGAGTACTTTCCTTAACCCGCTACCAGAACCTGTGATGCTGCGTTGTAAACCAAAATCTCCCGTTCGTAAAATTGAAACCGTGTTATCATAACTGAAGGTTGCCAGTTGTTTGCCATCGGGGCTGATGGTCAATCCATTTGCAGTAGCCGGATGCACTCTTTTCTCCAATTTTTTTTCGCCCGTTTTGCTGTCATAGACGAGAAGAAACCCTTCATTATCTATTGCGATCAGGCTCATACTATCCGGCGACAATGTCATCGCCGTTAACCAGACATCTCTTTCTTCAGTTTCCACTACCATTGAATCATCCCGGATGCTCCAAACATGCACGGTGTTTTTATAGGTATAAATCAACTTATCGTCGCCGGCACTAAAAACTGCGTGATCCGTATCTTTCAGGTCATACTCAAAGAGCGTTATCCTGCTACCCTTTTCAAGATCGAACAAGTAAATTTGGGCGGTTGTATTGACGGCTACCATCTTATTGCTATGGCTAAAGCTGGCCTTTTTAAAAGATCCTCGTTCGCAGGTTTGTTCAATTATTTTACTGCCGCTGGCAATGTCCCAGACCTGTATAGTTGAGGAATCACCACTATCCCCTCCAAAATAAATATAACTAACCAGTTTTTTTCCATCATTGCTATAGCTGATATTATCGTACTCATTGCTGCTTCCGATCAGTTTTATCCTGGACCTTGATGCCACATCCCATATAACCAGTGAATCCTCTTCTTCTCTTGAATAGACGATGGATTTCCCGTCGGGGCTGAATGAGATATCGGCTACCCTGACAGAATCTACGAGGGTAACCAGTGTGCCTGTTTTAAAATCCCATAAATAAGGTACAATAGCGTGGGTTAAAATATACTGACCATCTGCACTAAACTGGACTTTCCTTATTTGGCTCATGTGCTCGGAAAGATTATAGACCAATTTCCCCGATGCCACTTCCCATACTCTGGCAATACGGTCGTCACGGCTTCGGGAGGCTGTCACGATGTATTTTCCATCGGGGCTATATTCGAGCATATCAATACCGCTGATATGTCCTTCAGGCTGGATCAGTTTGGGCACCTGTGCTGTTGTAGCCAAACTCAGTAACAGTACTAAAAAAAAACCTGCATTTCTCAACGGACTCATTTGATTTTTTTTAAATATCGCTTTACCAATTACCGGTTATAGCCAGGATGTTCCTGTTATGGCTGTAACCTGTTTTTAGACAGTAAAGAAAAACAGGAACACTCAACAGATTCCTGTTTCTACCATGCTTATTTTTATCGTCCAATTTTTCTTAAGCTTACTTTTCCACGATCCGAAAGGGAATATTAAATGTGGCACCTTCCGACGCTTTTACATTTCCAGTCGCACCCCGGGTAGCGCCAAAGGATTTTTTGACCAGCCCTTCGAAGCTGTTCAGGTTTCCTCTTGCATTGGCACCCCGGGTAGTGGCGATCATTTCCATGTTTATTTCATCGAAAGAAACAAATACTTTAAACACTTCCATACCGTAAGGAGGACTAATCGTCAGAAAATAGTCTTTCAGGATAAAACCTGAAACACCCCGGTCAACTTTTAAATCACGTGAATAGATACTGTTGGCTGCATTAGGGGCCACCGGGTTAATGACTCCGTCGGGCTGCATATCAAGGATATTAAAATAGATGGGGCGGCTGCTGTTATTTGATACCCAAAGAGCTACAGAGTCAGATTGATTGAACTCCAGGATACCGTTTACCATTTTTAAATCGATATTGGCCGTATCGGCTTTACCATTGATGATCGGTACCAGTTTAACTTCAAACTTCATCTCCGGGTTTTTTATTTCATTCTGTAACAGTTTATACTGTGCATAGTTTTGAATCGCATCTTTTAATTCACTGATATCGGTCTGGCTGACTGTATTGTACACAAAGCCGTTAGATGCTATTTTCAATGAGTCGACTACATCACCTTTTACGAGGAGTAATTCAGCTGCTCCTTTGAAACTGGCCAGGGGCATATCCTTCAGGCCATTTTTTATACGAAGAACATCCGATTCTTCAAACACAGGAACTTTTTCTGCACCTCTTGATTTCGTTGTTTCTACCTGGATAACAATCGGGCTAATTTTAAAAACCGGCATGGTAACAAATACCCAGGCATCAGCCGGTAATTTAATGGCGGGAACTTTATCCAATGTAATATCAGAAGCATAATTACTGGCTTTTGTAACTTTTCCGGATGCGATCAAACTGGCTTTTGCCTTTTCCGGATCATTGGTTCCGGCTGGATATACTTCCACTTTGGCTCCTATATCTAATCCGGATAATAAGCCGGATTTAACACTGATAAGTTTTCCAGCCAGTTTGCTGATCTCTACATAAGATTTTTGTGGTACGAATTGTCCCCCGAATAATGACCTGTCAATACCATTCCCTTCCAGTACCGGGTTTTGTTTGGGTACTTTACTGTTCATGATACCCAATATTTTCGAAAAGAGAGAACGATAACTGGTTTTCGTATCGAGATTTTCAAACGCTTTACTGATGGCATAGGTTAGTGATCCAACACCTTTACCTGCATCGTCTTTGGTCTCAGAATTTAATTCCTCGGCCCGGGCGGCTGAAATAACTACATAAGTGGCCATACCAACTCCAGCATCAATTCCTGTATTGGCAGTTGGAGCTTCTTTAAATACCCCCGCCGTATCAATTGGCTGAAACTGTGACATATCAAATCCACCGGGAACAAAAGGAGGTTGACCACCCCTTACTTTAGCTGCTCCACGTGTGCCACTCCCTGAATGGCACGCATCCATAAATACCACCACATCGCCATCTTTACCGAGTTTGCCCCGGAGTTGGCTGATCAATGCACCAAATTCATCGTCCCGGAAGTAATTGGCCTGGTCTTTTTCAAAGCTGGTTGATAACCGGGGATGAATAGCATCATATGATACAATGGTCTCATCAAAACCGTCTGTTTCATCCTTATTATTATCGGCTACCTGTTCTCCATGTGAAGAGAAATGAATCACCACTACATCACCTCTTTGTGCCTTTGCGATCAGGGCTTCCATGGCTTTTGTGATGCCGGCTTTGGTAGCAGCGGCATCCTGTACAACATTAATATCTTCAAAACCCTGCTTTTGAAGGGCTGCCTTTATGTACGGCACATCGCTCAGGCTTGAAATACCCGACCATCCGCCTGATTCAGGGTAATTGCCAATGGCGAAAATGAGTGCAAGCTTTTTGGTTTGGGCCTGCATTTCAGTAGCTGCCAGGATCAAAAGCAGGAACAAGAATTTCAGTTTCATAACTTAATATTTAGTGGTGAAAGCGTGGGAAATAACGGTCGGGGAAATAAATGGTTTAGTTGCATTGTAAATTAATGCAGAAAGTTATAACAATAGGGCCGGCCTGCCAATACCCTGTAGCGGGTAATTTAGTTGCGTTGTGTCAGCTACCTGTATTAATCGAGTAGGAAGGTAGCCATTAATTGGCTACCTGTCCCCTCACACCACCGTGCGTACCGTTCGGTACACGGCGGTTTGTTAGAAGAGTTTCATCTGGTGTTCGGTTTTCCAATAGTAATAGTTGG
>Ga0163149_10008175_pt1 | contig 10400 bp, 10 predicted proteins | sample OliLakLV19MP5G1_FD_148604 | JGI IMG/M metagenome (GOLD analysis project Ga0163149, IMG submission 148604) | Freshwater microbial mat bacterial communities from Lake Vanda, McMurdo Dry Valleys, Antarctica - Oligotrophic Lake LV.19.MP5.G1 | ecosystem: Environmental > Aquatic > Freshwater > Lake >...
GAATATCCCCCACCACCTCCAAAATCTCCCACATTTGATCTCCCGCGACCCCGTGGGTCGCCACCCAAGATCGTAAAAACACTACCTCTGATTCTTTCTCCACGGGATGGTGTTCGGTGCCCCACACCCTACAACCCCGAGTTGCACGGCTCCAAAGGCCCATGTCACAGATGCATGGAGGTTGCAACAGACGAAGAGAAGGAGAAATTTGCCATTACCGGTCACGCGTTGCGTATTATGGTCTGCACCGGAGGGTGCGATACCACTTGTTTGATCTATCCTCGTGGCGACGAAGACATGCCCGTACGGCTCTGCAAAAAGTGCTATTTTGACACGCATCGAACGGCATACGACCAGGCAGAGGCTCCTCCCCCACCTGTGCCACGATAGAATATGTATATCGTTTCCGTCGGTGGAAGTCAAATGATTGTCTGTATCCCAAACCTCGGGCGAATAAATTTCTCTACCTTATCTACTGCTCTTATTATCGAGTACTAGTAAGCATCGTCTAATTCACTCATTACTTACTTTGATTCTCTGAGGGCTTGCAATGCCTTGGGAGGCTGGCGAGTAGTTGTAGAGAGCTTTGCTATAGCTACGCAAGGAAATGGTCTCGTCACTGAGCAGCTTCCTCTGTCGAAGCTACGTTCGGTTCGGTATGGTAGCTGTAGCTAGCCAGAGTCTGTGTGCGTCGCATTTTCCGTGAAAGATTCATTGATTGATTGGCACGTCCGGTGTCCGTCGTCACTCATGACGAATTTTCTTCTTGTAGTCATCAACATCAACTTCCTTTTTTCGGATTCTTGTCATCCATCGTCACACATGCAGCAAATTCATTCGAATCAATCAATGCACCTCAACGACAACAACAGCTAATATCCATCATCTGCTGCGCTTCATCTCCCACTTGTTAGATCATCCATGTCTCTCCCCTCCCACTAGATTATACATAAAGTTCATTGCTTTGAATATTAACATCTTAGCATCTGTTAGAGAAACGTCGGCAAATGCGCTCCAGGCGACAGTCATTTTAGATATCATAATAGACTGCTGTACCCCGAAGAATACTATTTTGGATTGCCGTTACGTGCTGGTTCCCCCAAACTATCTTTCTATTTATCATTGCTTAAACAAAGGAAACATGAAGCCATCCAAGCCTGTGAGATCCAAGAGAGGAAGACGGTACTTTTCTGCCTCGGCTACTCCTTTAACTGATCCATGTACCAAAACTCGCACTACAAGTACATGCAGCAGAATACACCTCTCCAATCACAACAAGAGGCCAACAAGATGGACTTGGTTTTCGAGCACACGGAAATCTTTTTACCTTGGTATTTCTCTCATGATTTTTCTTTCATTGATTCACTACGACCTCGTGGAAGTCTCTTCTTTTCAACCAATACAACATACACAAAATCATCACCTCCAGACGCCAATACGATTCAATCATCATCATAAAGCACCAACCTTTCCATTTTCTACCCCCCACACGACAAAGTCCATCCTGTCAACAAGACCATCAAATATCCAATCACCCACAGCACTCATGGGAATCAAAGGATTTCGGTCCTGGTTTGAATATCAATTTCCAAACGCCATGTGTGCCATTCCCAAATCCAGTGCCCATGATCAATTCGATCACGTCTTGATTGATATGAATCAATTATTGCATGTCTGCCTGCGCAAAAGTCGTTCCGAGGGACACGCCTTGACATTATTAATGAAGGAATTGGATGAGTGTTGTCGCATGGCCACTCCCACCCAAACGTTGGTCTTGGCCATGGATGGACCACCGAGTGCTTCCAAGTTGGCCACCCAACGAATACGACGCTTGCAAACCATTGTGAGAAATGAACGGAAATTGGCCCAAATTCAACAATTGGCCAGTGCTGGCAAACGCGTCTTTAGTAAAAGCAAACAAGCCCACAAACGACGACGATACAAAGCAGAAACACGGACCCTCTGTATCACACCCGGCACGGATTTTATGAAATTAACAGAGCAATGTATTTTGTATTGGGCATGGCAACGACTGCAAAATAACAATCCACATCATTTTTTGGCCCATGTCAAAATTTATATATCCCCATCGACGGTGGCAGGAGAAGGCGAAGTCAAATTGTTGGAATGGGTCTTGCGACAACGACATTGGGAAAGCAGTGAAGGAGGAATCAATCATAGTCGCCAGGGAGAATCCATTGCCATTTTGGGTGGAGATTCCGATTTGGTATTGGAAGGCTTGGTCATACCTCCCGCCTTTTCTCATAATGTGTTTGTCCTATTGCCCGATGGCAATAGCCGATATCTCAGTGTCAGTTTGTGGGAAACCACTCGTTCCTTGGCCAATTTTTTGCCTCATGATTTGCCACCAGAATCCATGTTGCGGGTCCGGACCGATTTGGTCTTGCTCCTCATTTTGAATGGCAATGATTACTTTCCCAAATTACGGGGATCCAGTGGCTTCAACAAAGTCTTTCATACCTATCTCCGTACTTTACGAGAATGGCTTGCCAAGGAAGACAAGGATCATCATCCACCCTTTTTGGTGGAACCCGAATCACTGACGTATAATTTACCATTTTGCATTGCCTTTTTCCGACATTTGGAAAAAATGGCACCTCCGAGCCTGTTGTGGTCAGCAGGCGTTGCTAACACCACTGCCACCGCGAATGGCGACAACGCTGGTCGATGGTCCCGTGTAACGCCATTGGCCAAGTTCAATTCACTGGCAGATGCGGGATTCTTTCCGAAACCCATTCAGTGGAAAGTATCCGAAGCAGCAACCGACAACGAAGATATCGACGACGAAGACGATGAAGAAACCCTCACCAAGGACGAGGATCACTACGAGGATGACGACGAAGATCTAGACGACGAGGATGATGATCTCGATGACGAAGATGATCTAGAAGAAGAGGATGACGATGACGATGATGATGATGACGATGATGATGACGACGATATGGACGAAGGTGACGAAGACGGAGAATACAAAGTAGAAAGGCTGCTTTACACCCTAAAAATTGGAAAGCCGGGGACTGAAGACTTTGTTGTGTATGAAACCATTCAGCCTCGTAGGAAAACAATGAAGAGGGCGAAACAGAAACTGGCGGGTATGGCCTTAAAGGATTTATTTGGAGATGTTTATGATAATATCCAGGAGGCACAAGATGAAGCGACGAACATGACCGATACATATCCATGGGATGTAAGCATTCATAAATTGTGGTCCTTCTCGACCGTTTGTTTTCGCAGGGCAAAAGTTCTTGATGTAAGTGTTCCCTCCTCACCGGCTCCACTTTCCTCTGTACTTTTGTGTCAGATACGGCAACCGGTAGAAGGTAAAGCCGATACCTATCTTGGGGGCCTATTGTGGAATCTACAGACCTACCAAGATGGTGTATGTCCAGATTATGGCTTCAACTACGGGAAACGATTAGCCCCAACTGCGGGGGAAATAGTGCAGTTTTTGAAGGAAGCGCAAGAAGAGCATGCCGCACTGGGCTTGGAACAGCTACTTGGAAAGAGTACCCACGGGAGAGAAGGCGGTATATCCAGTACACACCCAGTCAGTGCAGGCATTTCTTGTCTTGCAGCACTGCCGACGCAGGTTCGAAATTTGGTTCCGGAGCCATATACCTTTCTTGAAGATGACATAGTGGAAGAGCTATACGGAGAATGCATGGACCCATACGACAATACGTTTGACATGAAGAAGTTTGAACGTTTATGCGACGAAAAAATTGTTGAGCTGGGTCATGTCAATGGAAACCATGCCTATGCAGTAACAGATTCGAAAAATCTTGACAGCAATCATTTCTGGATGGTGCTTGCCAAATCCAAGTTGCCACTGAAAAAGCCAATCCAACCACCGCCACCGTTCTCGGATCGACTTTCCGAGCTCCGTCCCAACAAATTTGTAAAAGTCAGCAGGGTAAAGGCGGTTTGGCAAATGCGGCAAAGAGCCATTTGGGACACTCAAGATGGCCATGGCCAAAAGCAATCCGACGACGACATACGGTCCTCGGAGAAAGTTGGAGAGCTCCAACAGGTTCCAATCGAGCAGACGCAGCCGGACAGTTTCTTGAGTCAGTATGAATCGATTGACGATATTGATTATAAGACAGCGTATCAGAAGCTCAAACCCAAAAAGAAAGAAAAAGTCAAAGCAACTTCTAGTAGCGACGGAGCCAAAGCAAATGGCGCCGAATCTCCAACCATCAATGCAAAGAAAAAGACCCGCAAGCCGGTTCAGGTCGAAGTAAATTTGTTTTCCAGTGAGGTCGTGACTCCTCCACCAGTAGAAGTTCCCACAAGCAAAGATGGACAGTCGGCAATTGCTTGTCTCAAACAGCTGTCAGATTTTGGATTAATCGGCGAATGTGAATGGGTTTACGAAAAGCCGCCTTCTTCCTACTTCGAATCCTTCGTTGATCCAGAGGAACACGAAGTGATACGGCTGACAGTGAACAAGAGTTCAAAGGAAATGCAAAACATCATGGACGAACCATTGACATACGAACAAGAACGACCTGTCAATCTAGTGTCGCGGCAGGCAGTCAAACAGCAGCTTGCGACGTTCGCAATTTGCGACCTAGCGGGACCGGAAGTACGTTGGTCGGAGCAAACATTCAAGGAATTGAGGCAGTACCTAGCTTCCAGACGGGACCCTAGCAAGATCAATTAAGTCTCTCGCGGTGAATAGTCCTGGTGCACAGGACTGATCAGACAACGCAAGCAAGAACACTAATAGAATCTATAATAGAACCCTATTATTTGCTCCGCACATCGAGCCACATTTCACCGCGTAGAAATGATCATAGAGGGCAGGTCCAGAGAAGACAGGAGCGATGATCCTGTGCTTCGACAGGCCCCCCAAATCCATACATACCCAGCACGCGTAAAGTTGTGCATCTCGAGGAAGTTTCAGTTGCAAGCAATATTTGGGCAATCAAAGGGTTGGCTTCAAAATCACTTTGCTGAGGGGATACATACTGGTACTGGTGGCAATGTTCTGCAATAGAGGAGGGCATCAGGGCCAATACCCCATTCTAATAGCTAGCCTGCTACCAGCGCCTAATACCTGGGCATGGCTTCTACCTAGCTAGCTTATTACTAATCTACTTACTGGAGAATTAGCTAAACGGTGGGGCTACATACAGTACAAAATGCCACACAGTGACGTCAGTAGGAGTCTCGCCCAGAAGAATGAGAAATTTTGTCGAGTTATTAACCAGTAAATCTTGATAAGGCAGAACCATTACTACTACAAGCTATGTAGTAGAGAAGGATTTAATTTAGGTTTTTGTTATTGTCTACTAGCTAAAGTGATCTGAACAAAACCATACTACTAGTAGTAGAGGGTCGGCACGCCTCCATTTCCCCCATTATCATGGTGCCAAACAACGGAAGCTGCCACAAAAAACGAAGTTCTCCCGGAAATCATTATACTTGTCTAGTACTTTTTCAGGTCCTGACGATGATAGCTTTCAGCGAAACAATTCCTTTGGCGCGAGCTTGGGCCCGGGAACAACTTCGTTCCAGTTATCGCGGCCAATCCCAATTCACCAGAAAGGGCCAAGCTAGTACTGCATTCCGTCATTATGCTAGTACTTCATCTTCAGTGGATGGGCAAAGTAAAACTGCCCTCAGTAATCTTGTCTCTGTGAAAGATTCTCTTGACGTCTTTCGATCGAGCGAAAATGGAGGAGTGGTGTTTGTCGATGGTAGCTTCTACCACAAAGGGGAAAGAAATGGACGAAAAGAGTATGTGTTACAATTATTTTGCGCAGTCAACACTTTTGGTTTATCCGTCTTTTTATTGTTGTTATTGGTCACTCAATGCGTGTTTTTTACGGATCATTTTCTTGACTCAGATTTGAAGCGGGTCCGAGAATCCCAGGAGCTCAGTACTGTGATATGGTCGATATCTCTGCCACCAAAGAATTATTTCCAGAGCTAAACCCAAAAGGGCTCTGGGGTATGCTTCCTCCCAAGGTTTGTGACTTGAAAAGAATCATTTTCTATTTGTGATGGAACTGCCTTGTCTCACTCTTTTCGATTCATCGCTTGACTCATTGGATAATCGATTGCTTGCAAACCAGGATCTTTTCGCAGCCGCCATGGACGCCTTTGGTATTCAGAATAGCGATAGAGTACGTTATGGTGGTGCTACAGGAACACACGTCCATGTGTTTTGGTTATTTCGTTGTAGGTTAAAATTGTGATTATCATTGGACTCACGGCAACTTCCTAATACCCCACCATGTGTAGATTATTATTTATGGCCGAGAGGGAAGCATCTTTACGCCGCGCACGTGGTTTCTTTTCAAAACAATGGGACACGAAAAGGTACAACTAATGCAAGGACCTTTGGAGGAATGGATGCAGTTGGGCGGGCCTGTGGACGAGGAGCCGACAACAGTACTTTTGGCCAAGGATTTGGATTTGTCAAAACCCACCAAATATCAAGCGAGGGATCCTGTGGATGTTGTAGATATGAACGACATGCTGAATATTGTACAAGGAAAAGAAGAAGCAACACTCATTGATCCACGAGGGTCTAGCTTTTCCAAAAAAGGTTACATTCCAGGTTCCATCCATATACCGTATGCAAGTCTCGTGGAAAACGACAATAGACTAAAGCTCAAGGATCCCCAAAAATTAAAGGCCATCTTTGAAGAAGCTGGCGTCGATATTCAAAGCGAAAAACCCATCGTTACTACTTGTGGTTCCGGTGTGAGTGTGTGTCACGTGTACTTGGCGTTGCAGGAATGTGGACGAACAGGAGAAACCAAAATATATGACGGCAGCTGGAATGAGTGGAGTAAAAACCCGGATGCTCCAAAGGTTGCCCCAGAAAAATAATTTTGAAGAGTGTTGAGCTCCCCTCAGGCCAACAATTTTGCGGCGAAACATGGATGGAAGAGCAAACCTGTCTCTTGTCCCGACTTCTCCTTCATCATACTTGACTACTGCTGCAGGCATCGGAAGAGTGGATGTACTAGTAGCTCATTAACTTCGCTACTCTCATTCTTAGTAGGACTTAGACTCTGCATCACCTTATTATGCTAAGTAAATACTATTTGGAAAGATAACTTTCGTGTGCGCTATCCCAATGACATCTCGTCTTCTTTAGGGAGTTCCCCAAAGAACAGCGAGGGTCATACCGTTCACAGAGGCTCCTTTGTTAGATTGGTGATTGATGGTCCCTTCAAATGACGCACCGTTGAGAGACTTCGTTGAGTTGGAAAGCAATATCCCCTTCACATCAACCTTGTATCGAGTGTGGATTGTCTTCGCTTTTTCAAAATATTGATGATGGGGTACCTTGCGAAGATCTTTATCCTGTTTTGTTAGGTTTGTCTAAGCGCCTGAAGCCGCTCCTCCATTGGTTGTTGTATAATCTCCAATAACTCAATGCAAAAGATCAAAGTCGAGCAGGGTGGAATTTTGGGTGGAAATCCCTGATGCCCATAGGCATACAACGCTGGGATGGTGGCCTCGACGATTTGACCCACGCTCATGTTTTCGACGGCAACTTCCAATCCTTCCAGTACATGGTGTTCACCAAGCTGAAATTGGAGTGGCGCTTGATGGAGATCTCTGGAACTAGCAATTTTGGTTCCATTTTCGAGAGTGCCTTCGTAGTGAATCTTTGCAGAAAGAGAAAAACAGATTGATGTAAGCAACTGAAGAAATATATTTATTGACCTGCTCACAGCAAAATACAACGGATTTCTAAAACATCAAGAACAGAACATACCAGGCATGAATCACCAGGTGTTGGAAAATGGAGGCCATCGCCTCGTTTTAATGTCCTCATCAAAATGCCAGCGCCAGTTTTGTTGTCAATGACATTGGCATTTCCTGGCAATGCGGCCGCCAAGGGAGTTGCAGGCGGAAGTGTCTCCTCTTCCATGATGATTTAAGTACTCCTGCTTCTTTTGGACGGATTAATTCATTGATGAGGGTGATGATATCCAACTCGGTTGTGTACTCTCGATTTAACGTGGCTGCCGTGCATGCGGTCTCTGTTAATACTTGCCATTGTCTGCAGGCTAATGGACTCACTAGCTACTACAGTAGCTACTGACTCTAACTACTCTAGCTGCTGTTGTTCGTGTTGACCTTGAAGGGAATGAATTCAACAGCGACGACGAAAACGAAAACAGCCATCATGGTTTTTGGATCAGTTGTGCGTCGAAGTTGAGACACCGCAAAAAAAGACACGAAGCGAGCCGAGCTGAAGATACTCCAAAAGATACCAGATGACACTCATAACTGGCCATTGGCACACTGGCTTTGACCAGATAACTAGATCAAACCAGCAATCACAAGTAGCCAATACTCCACACATGCTAGCTCGTACAAAGCAGCAGCAGCAAAATAAAATAAATGTAGCTTTTTGGATCCGGGATGACCAAGGCCCATGAAGCCTCACGTAGTTGTGTCAGTGTCAGTACCGATATTCGGTTGGGACAACGGTACATTTACTATTGGTTCCCCATCCTGCATAGAATGAATGACCAGGCCCACGCTAAGTAGGGACGGAGTTGGTCCGTAGGGGTAGACTAGTTGGCAGAGTGTTTTGCTTTGGCTGTGGTAGGCTACTCAGTAGTAAGTGATTCAGTTCGAACGACGTGCATGCCGCTTTCTAATAGCTAGTAGACTGTAAAACTGTTGGCAAAGACGGTGGTAAATATAAAATAGTAGCATGATAGTTTTTAAATACAGCGTTTTAACATTCTATCGTCTGGGAGGGCATGCAACAGCAGCATTGCTGTTACTAGCCGGGCTAGTAGTACTAGTAGAGCGCTGCTTCATGGCCCATCCGGCCTTTTGATAGTGATGATATGGATGAGGTACGACTCCTCGTCCTGGATGCATGGGCATACCATGCATGCTACGATGATAGGCTGCCATGTGCATCATCATGGGATTGTTGGTGGGTCGTGTATTGAGGGATACAGGACCGACACGTCCTGGTCCTCCCATGGGAGGAATGATGGGCATGGTCATGGACGACCTAGACCGCTGCTGCTGTTGCTGCTGAACTTGCTGCTGAACTATCTGCTTTTGGTGATAGGGAGAGCTCAACACACGCATACCAGGAGCATGATGGCGAGCACTTTCAAAGTAACTTTTGGGCATGGCAACAAGGACTGTCTCTTCGTCACGACGTAGTGTTTCAAGAGCTGCCTCGACAACTTCATCGGCATTGCTGCTGCTGCTGGCACTGCTTCTTCGGCTATCTTTGCCGTTGCCACTGCTGCTCTTGTCGTTGCTGCTGCCACCACTAGCAGGGCTGACGGCGTAAAATGCCGTTGGACGCGATTGAGCAGACATACGACGAGCGTGTTCCAATCGATACATTGCCTTCTCCTCAGACTGGGGAGTCACAAAGGGAGGACTGGGGATTCGCCTCATCATCATGGCACTAGCAGAGGCTCTTCTGTGGCTGCTGTTGTTTGGTGATGATGATCCAGACGTGTGACCAACAAGATCAATCACCACCGACTTTCTCTGGCTGCCACAGCTGTGGTAAGGGCGAAAGCACGGCTTGACAGCTGTGGGCGTAGCAGGCTTGCTGGTAGTAGCAATAGCATCGGCTGCCTGGGAACGACCCACACACTTCACCTTGCTCTTGCAGGTCTCCCAACTTCCACGTTGAAATTCGGGATGCTTGAAAATGTCCGAGTTTCTTGTTTCCTTTTCATGGACGCGTTGAAAGCCCCATCGTCCCAATTTTCGGACAAAGGAAGACATGTTTCGAATGTTAAAGACCTTGGGCATTAGCTCGAGTGTAAACCTTTTGTGGTTTCGGATAGTAAAGGCCATGCCATCTGGCATCCATCCCATGATTTCTTCGTGCACAGGATCTTCGAGAACGGACATGAGCAACTCAGCAAAGGTCTGCTTCTTGGCGTCCTTGTTTTTGTTGTTTCTGGTAAGGCTTGCAGAAGGACTTGTGGCAGGAGTCTCAGCGACAACTTCCACATCCATGGGGATCTTGACACTGACGGGGGAAACAGCACGACGAGGAGTGTCTTCGTCGGAAGACAACTGCTTGGCCAAGGAAGGTGATGTCTGCTTGGGTTGAACCACACATCGTGCATCGAACAAATTTGTGGCAGCGTCGACCAATATGCTGAAGGGATTTTCCATGCTGCTGTGCTCGGATACAGAGCTGACAGAGCTGCAACTTTCACGACGAGAGGTGACAGAGACACAAGATTGTTCGGGGATATTTGTTAGAGTAACCATGGTTGGACTTTTCAGTTAAAGAAGAGGTAGGAGAGAGAGAAATTATGGAAGAGGAAGTAGAAGAAAGACCAGTTGTGTGCCGAGTGGTGTAAATTGGCTTTGACTAAAAATAATGAGCTCAGATAAACTTTGGA
>Ga0163149_10008176_pt1 | contig 10399 bp, 9 predicted proteins | sample OliLakLV19MP5G1_FD_148604 | JGI IMG/M metagenome (GOLD analysis project Ga0163149, IMG submission 148604) | Freshwater microbial mat bacterial communities from Lake Vanda, McMurdo Dry Valleys, Antarctica - Oligotrophic Lake LV.19.MP5.G1 | ecosystem: Environmental > Aquatic > Freshwater > Lake >...
ATTCAAGCAACTGCTGGACCAGTTCGGTTCGTGGGTCCTCGGAGGGAGTCGAGGGAGCGAGCAAGTCGGATGATGGTGCCTGGGCGGGCTTGGGCATCAGCATGCGGCTCTTGATCTCGGTGAGCATCGCCGCCATCACGAGAAACTCGCCCGCCTCGTCGATATCAAGCGCCGACCCGTACGCGTGCTGGAGTTGCCCCACATATCCGAGATACTGATCGGTGATCCGCGCGATGGGAATATCGTGGATGTCGACCTCGTTCTTACGGATGAGGAACAACAGCAGGTCCAACGGACCCTCGAAGGCTTCCAATCTGACGCGGTAGTCCTCTCCCAGCACACAATAGGGTAGGATGGGTACGCTCAACCCATGCACATCAACACCCGCACGCTTCAAAGGCTGACAATCGCAGGTTTCTACATCTGCCTTGTGATGCTCGCTGCATGCTCTGCACAGCGAACCGCTCCCAGTGCGGTTAGTGCTGCTGCCCTAAGTGCAGATACCCCCAGCATTCCTGCCCCGGCCCCGATCCAATTCTCGACCAACACCGGACCGCTTCGCATAGGCGTCGTCGGGATGGTCCATGGACACGTTGAGGGACTTCTCTGGGCAGACAAGGACCGCAAGGACATCGAGATCGTTGGAATCTACGAGCCCAATCGCGCGCTGTTTGATCGTCTCGCGGCGAAGTACAACCTCTCTGCCTTGCTGTACCATGCGTCGCTTCCCGCCATGCTCGAGGCTTGCAAGCCCGAAGTTGTCAGTGTCATGACTTCGATCGCCGATCACGCGATGGTTGCCCAGGCATGCGCCCCGCGCAGTGTCCACATGCTCTTTGAGAAGCCCCTCGCGTTCAGCAATGCCGACGCAGTACGCATCGCCACGCTCGCGCACAACCACGGCGTGCTCGCCCTGACCAACTACGAGACCAGTTGGTACGCCAGCGTTCGCGAGGCCAAGCGTCTGGTTGATTCGAACGAGCGTGTACCCGTCCGGCGGATGATCTTCCGACATGGTCACAAAGGGCCGATCGAGATCGGCTGCTCCAAGGAGTTCACCGACTGGCTCACCGATCCGGTGCAGAATGGTGGCGGCGCTATCGTCGACTTTGGCTGTTATGGAGCCGTGCTGAGCACTTGGATGATGAACGGGCAGCGCCCCACGAGCATTGTCTCGAGCCGCGCCACGCTCAAGCCTGCGATCTATCCCAACGTGGACGACGACTCGACCATCATCCTGACCTACCCCACTGCGACCGCAGTCATCCAAGCAAGTTGGGCATGGACGCACGACAACAAGGAAATGGATCTTCACACCGAACGGGGCAGCGTCCACGCTGGCAGGTGGGACGATCTCACCATTCGCAATGAGAACGCACCGCCCCAGGCGATCAAGCCACCCGCGAAGCCGGCGCACCTTGAGAACGAGTGGACCTATCTCCGGAAAGTCATCCGCAACGAGTGCGAGGTTGATCCGCTCTCCAGCCTCGAACTCAATCTCATCGCAGTCGAGATACTCGACGCGGCCCGCAAGTGATCCTGCGCCCAATCCAAGGCAGCAGTTGCAAGGGCTCGACGTACCGTGCGGATAGGAGCGTGGGCATCGCGAGCACCAGAGTACTGACGCTCACGGCTCAAACCCTAAAGCAAACTGGAGACCCGACCAGAATAGAGTCTCCCTCGGAAGCGGAGAGGGGGGGATTCTCACCGGGTAATGACCAGAACCTGCTGGAATCACTGCAATTGTGGCTCAAGTCGTTGTCGAGTGAGGAATTGGAGCGAGTCCGCACACTGCTGATTGCTCACGGTTTCTTACTGTCTTGATGCATACGTCGGGGGTCTCAGCGGGGGACTCGAGTTGAGATCAGAGCAGAAAGACAAAGATTCTCGCACAATGTCGTTGCCTTGCCATCGATGATGCCCTCCATGATCCAGCACCAGATTACGGAACCTGGAACTGAGCCGAGTTGAGGGGGGCACGTCACGCGATTGTTCAGAGATTTCAGAGCAAAATTGAGTCGTTAAAGTCCAAGTCCAGCAACACCTGTCAGTCCCTACTTCATGCGGATTAAAATCCCTGCTTAGATAAGCGTTCCACATTCGGGACATATTTTAATATCACTATCAGTCAGACCAATCGGTTTGGGATAGCCACAGTTATTGCACAAATGCTTCCTACGCATAGCAATAATGTTATATACTACTGTAAATATGTAAAATATTATACTTACAATTAGCCATATAGTAATTAATGGCACATTAATGTCATAAAATCCCGGAGAGCCCTTCTTAACCGTAGGCAATACGACGAATCGCGATGGATCCGCCGCACTTCTTGTGTAAATCGACATTTGGCTTGGAATAATTTTTCCATCTATATAATAGTTCTTTTTTTGGTACAAAATGTTCAGAGTTGCATCATGAATTCTAAATACATATTTGTATCCTTCAGGAGAATAAAACAACCAAAAGATAAACGTAGAGCAAATAATCGATAACAAAATAATGCTTGGTAATAATACATAACGAGTTGATATCGTATGTGGCAGTTTCACGGTACTACAATCCTGCTTCTGCACTGCGTATCAATAATGTTTGCTGCTGATGTACAAGCGCTTTTGCACGGTCCGGCTTGCTCAGTAGGAAGGTGATTACAGCACCCGTCGCAGTTCTCGCCGTTAGCCACTCTTTGGGCCGCGCAGAACAACGATGTGTTGCCTCCTGGTCCGCTCCTGTTGGTAGAATCGAGAGGACAGTCCGTGTCCCCCCCGACCGGTCCTGGGGTTATTACGGGTATGACCACCGGAGCATCGATCGGTGCAGGTGAAGGTCTCACCTTAGGCTTAGGTATCGGTGGCAAGGTACCGCCGCATGCATCTACTGCAGCTTGCGCAAGACCTCGTTTTGCAACAGAAACTACATACTCAGCGTATAGAACTGGACAACTATTAGGGGAAATTATACAGCCTGCAAGCGCAGCAAGTGCTATTGCTTCTTCTAGTAGGGCCACATCTAATAGTGCTTTCTCAAGCTTGCATGGATCATCATCCACAGGTCCAACCATCATTGAGCGACCCGTTGGATCGATTGCACGCATCACTTGCGAGTTAACATATTCATACACACTCACCCCATCAACATACCCCAACGGATCCCGCTTCGTCCATCTTCCCAGTTCCGGCAAGTAGACCCGATGCCGCACGTGGTACGCCTCGACGCTCACATCAAACTCATATCCCGCGTACCCCTTGCGATTCCCGATGCGGCTGAGTTTGCCGCCCAACGAACCGCCACCCGAGCCATTGCTCCACCCACTCGCCTCGCTATACGCCGCGTAGAACGCGTCGTTGTCGGCGGGATCGAACGCTGCGCCATCGAAGTCAAAGTCCACCGGGATCGCCGCGTTCGAGCTGGCCTCGGTGTAGAGGTTGTCCCAATCCGCCGCGTCGGTGCTGTTGACCACCCCATCGCGATTCACGTCCGCCGCGGCGAACGCCTGGGCCCGGCCATAACTTGAGTATCGGATGAACTCCACCGGCTGACCATCGCTCTTGGTGAGCGCGACCACATCGGCCCGCCAGTTCTGGGCGTAATACCGCCGCTCTTCCAGCGTGCCGTCGCCAGCGCCGGTCCAGCCGCCGGTATTGTTGATATCTCGGTCACGCAATATCACACTATCAATATACGAGGAACCACCCCGCCCTGCAAGACCACTTGCGTGGTAGACAAACGATTCCTTGGCATTCGCGTCCTGGTCCCGGAACGTCGCCACGATCCGCCAGCGCTCATCGTACATGAAGTAGAACCGTTCGCTGGGTTCGAGCTGCCCGTCGGCATTGGCAGCCAGCGGTACTTTCGGCATCACACACGAATGCAAACGTGAACACCACCGAGAGACACCACACGCAAAAACAATGACCCCCCGTTCGCAAACCACTGCAATCACAGCGGATGCAAACGGGGGGTCAACTGAAGCGGAGAGGGGGGGATTCGAACCCCCGGTACCGGCCAAAACCGGTACAACGGTTTAGCAAACCGCCGCCTTCAGCCGCTCGGCCACCTCTCCAGCGGACGTGATAATAGGATCGTCATTCGCGGTTGGCGACTGTGGGACCGGCGGTTGGGCTTCTGCTTCAATCGGGGGCAGAAACCATGCTCAAGGCACGAACCAGCAGGCTGTGAATCGAGACTTGTCCTTGGAAAAGTCTGCGGGTTCTGCCGGAAGTGTCAGCCATGTTGGAACGTGGTTCAATCCCTTCGACACCTCGCGTTGCAGGCGTGTCCCGCCTTGGGCCATAGGCTGGCAGAGTTCTTGGGTGTTGGTGGATGCGAGGATACTGGGAAATGCCAACGCACCATCACGGGCTTGGGGCTGGCCGCGCGGACGCGGCGTGAGAAGCTGGGCAGACTCGCGGACCAATCTTGCATAGTCCTCCACACTGCTCCAGGCCTTGATGCCTTTACGCTTGTTGCCCGCCGCGAAACTTGGCGGATCGAGAATGATCAGATCGTAACGAAGCCCCTTGCGCTTGGCGTAGTCCACAAACTCAAAGGTGTCCATCCGCGCGAAACGGTGCGGAGCGATGTCGATGATGTTGTGGGCGAAGTTGCGTTTGCCCCAGTCCAAGTATCGTGACGAGACATCGACGCTCGTCGTGAGCGTACCCCCCCCACCCGCCGCCGCGGCAACGGAAAAGGCGCAGGTGTATGCGAACGTGTTCAGCAACGCGGGCGGCGGCTTGTTTTCTCGCTTGGCTATTTCGCTGCGCGCCTTGGCCCAGGCATGCACCGCCGCTCGATTCTCGCGCTGATCGAGGAACAGCCCGGTGGACAATCCATCGAACAGGCGTACTTCAAGGTTCCACCCGTGCTCGCGAATGATCAATGCCTCGGGCAGCGCGTCGCCCGCAGATGGCTGCGCACGTGTCACGATCTCGGGCAATACACCCCCAAGGCGTGATCGGTCCTTCGCGAAGGGCTTGATGTATAGACCTTGCACCCGCGACTTGGCGGGCAACTCCGCATTGAGCGCATCCAGAATCGTTTTCGCCATCCGCTCTCCATCAAACCAACTCGGCGCTCGCCCTTCGTGAACATTCACGACCGCCCCTCTACCGTCCGTGGATGCAAACACATCCACGTAGACACCGGCAACCCCGTCAGCGTCGCCTGCGAGAATCCTTGTCGCTCCGCCGACACGTTCTTCGAGAACTTTGCGCCGCGAGGCCACGGCTCGACGCACGATCTGCGCGGCCTTGGATTCTGAGGAGGGCGTTGGGCAATTTGGAGCCGTCATGCAGGTAGCATTGTGTTGTGTGTGGTCAAGTGCGTGGCCGCTATCGCTCAGCATCCGGCATCTGTATCCCGGGAATCTGGATCCCGGGCATCTGGATCATTGTTGCCGAAGCTGTTGAAGAAGTTTACGGGCCAGCGTGCCTGCAGCGAACTCACACCCTTGGCCGTGGCTTTCGTACCCGAGACGTCTGGCCTAGACCGCAGACTGAAGCCAGCGCTTTCATCGGCGAGCATCGCAATGCTCGCATCGGTCACTCGCGTCTGCGAGAGGTCGAGCCTCGTAAGCAGTTTGAGGCCCGTATCTGCCTTTGCCAGTTCCTTGACACCATAATCACTCACCAGCGTGTTGCTCAGGTCAAGCCGCTGCAGCGATCGAAGGCCCGACGTTGACCTGGATAGTTCCTTGACGCCGACATCCGTCACCCCAGTCTTCCGAACGCTCAGCGATGTCAGCCCCGCAAGACTGGTATCCGCAGACGCTAGTTCCTTGAGCCCCGCGTCGTCGATGCCAGGGCAACTGATATTAAGCATCTTGAGAGCCTTGAGTCCCGTTGTCGCCCGCGTCAGCGTCGTCACGCTCGCGTTGGTCACCTTTGTACCTTCAAGCGAGAGCGACGTAAGAGTTGCCAAGTTGGTGGCTTCGCTCGTTATCGCTTTGACACTCTCATCAGTCACACTGGTGATCGACAGATCAAGATCGGTCAGCGACTTGAGTCCGCACTTCTCGCTAGCAAGGAACTTGACACCCTCATCCGTCACTCGTGTGAATGCAACATTCAACTTCGTCAGCGATATGAACCCCATAGCCCTATCTGCGACCAACGCAAGTCCCTGGTCAGTCAACTGCGTCCCGGCGAGGTTGAGCGACGTCACCCCAGCACGTTGCTTCATCGTGATCGGCTCGTTCTCAGGCAACTTCAATTGATTGCGAACCGCCGAGTTGATCAAGGCTCGCTGCGCCTCGTTCATCGTCAACTGCGTGGTTTCTTTCTGAGTTCCAACCGCCTGTGCCCATACCACCTCAGACCCCCCTACCACCGTCATCAGACCAGCAATCGAGGCAAGCCCAAGGCCAAAACAAGCAAATTTGATCACGGGAGTCTCCTAGGTGCCACGGCAAAGGGTCTGGCAATGTGCAACCTAACACAGAGCGATCACTCTCACATGCAATGCGGAAGTATTGACCAATGGACGGGCGGTGTTCAGTGAATTGGCCTGGGATTCTGGCAATGGGTAGTGAGCGCACCTTCGGGGAGTCATGCCCCAAGGCTGGGCCAGCACTCCGTGCAGGCACCGACACCGACTGCCAACGGTGGGTCGCAGGGCAAGGCTGGTGTCTGGGAAGGAGGAAAAGAAACGTGAAGGGGTTTGGACCATATCCCGAAATTGCCTGACGTAGGCTCAACCGGGATCGCGTCCAATCATCTGTTTGGTCGTTGGGTCGTAGCGGTACAGCATGCCGGCCTCCTCGTTCTTGCACTGTTTGTGGGTGCCATCGCAGAAGGGAAACTTTTTGGAGAGGCCGCACGCGCAGATCGAGATGGTCTTGAGGTTGCCGGCCTCGTCGCGGGGCCAGGGGATGACATTTGGCAGGGGCGACGTCTCGCCTGGCTTGAGGTTGGGGTCGATCTTGATGGGGCTGTCGGCGTGGTGGTGAACGATGCGGGCCATAGGGTGAATCCGGTAGAACTGTCGAGGCTGAAAGAGCAGCGTAGCCAGAAGGTTAGTGGAAGTGCCAGAGAGGTGGACTGCATCAAGGTCGCAGTGCCGCTACCTTCAATGATGCGAACCTCTGAAATTGCCGCTGGATTGATCGGCGTGCTGGTGTGGATGACGGGCAACTTGGCCATCGCTCAGGACAAGCCGACGGCGATCATGCACGCCCGGCTAATTACCCCCATCACCCCCACTACCAACCTCTCAGAGAATGCGAACAAAGCAGGCGTGCGGACGATTCAAGACAGCGTGCTGCTGCTGCAACATGGGAAGATACTGGCGGTGGGCGATGCGCAGACCGTGCAGTTAGCCACTGATGTCGTGATCATCGATGCCAAGGGAAAGACATTGATTCCCGGGCTGGTCGATTCGCATAGCCATGTGGGTGGCATTGGCGGCGCGGATGGATCGGGGAGCATCCAGCCGGACGTCCGTGTGCTCGACTCCATTAACCCCAGTGATTCCGGATTCAATCGTGCTCGCTCAGGAGGGTTGACCACGATCAATATCATGCCCGGATCAGGACACTTGCTCAGCGGGCAGACGATCTACGTCAAGTTACGCAAGGCCACCACCATCGAAGGAATGTACTTCTATCCGGATCAGGCGACTGCTCCAAAAACGATGCCCTGGCCGCCCGGCGGCATCAAAATGGCCAACGGAACCAATAGCCTTGGAGCAGCCCCATTCCCGGGCACGCGCGGCAAGTCCGCAGCCTTGGTACGGGAGCGGTACATCAAGGCCCAGGAGTATCAGAACAAGTGGGCGAAGTATCGAGAGAAGGTTGGCAAAGGCGAGAATGCGGACGTACCCGACCGAGACATCGGGCTCGATGCTCTGGTGGAGTGTCTGGAGGGGACTCGCATCGTTCACTTTCACACGCACCGTGCCGATGACATTATGACGGTAATCAGGCTCCAGAAGGAGTTCGGATTCCGGCTCGTGCTGCATCATACCAGCGAGGCATGGAAGGTCGCGGACGAACTGGCTCAAATCGCGAAGGACGAGCCGAAGTTCATGGGGTGTTCGATTATTCTGGTCGACTCGCCGGGCGGCAAACTCGAAGCGGCCAACATGCGCATGGATACTGGGGCGATGCTTGAAAAGGCCGGAGTGCCGACATCGATCCATACCGACGACTGGATCAATGATTCGCGCTTCTTCCGTCGCTGCGGTGCGTTGGCGATCCGCTACGGCATGTCGCGCGACGCAGCACTACGGGCATTGACAATCGACGGTGCGAAGATGCTCGACCTAGCAGATTCAGTTGGTTCATTGGAAGTGGGCAAGGATGCGGACTTCGTGATTCTCGACGGCGATCCATTCAGCGTATATACCAAAGTCGAGCAGACATGGATCGACGGCGCGAAAGTCTTCGATCTTTCCAATGAAGCGGATCGGCTGTTCGCGACCGGCGGCTTTGGCGCCGGACGAGATCAGGAGCCGTACCTCTGCTGTGCTCCCAATGGTGGATTCTCGTTTGGTGGAAAGGTCTGGGGCAACTGAGTTGACGCGAAGCGAATGACATGATGGGGTGCAGCAGGCGGGGATGAGTAGGGACGGACGAATACAAACATGATCAATAGAATCAACATGGGTACTTCCTTGGGTGCTTCCTTCTTCTCTTTGCTCGCCCTTGTCATGCCCTGCTTCGCGCAGGTAGCGATTCGCGGCGAAGTCGTGTACACCATGGCGGGCGCACCGATCAGCAACGGCGTGGTAGTGATCCGAGACGGAAAAATCGCAGCGGTTGGCCCCACGGCGAGCACGCCGATTCCCGACGGATTTCGCGTGATGGATGCCAAGGTGGTGACTCCCGGCCTCATCGATCCACGATGCACGGTTGGTGTCTCAGGATTGTTCAATCAAGAGCATGATCAGGATCAGTTGGAACGCAGTGGCCCGATTCAGCCGGAACTTCGCGCGATCGATTCATACAACCCGCTCGATCCGCTCGTCGAGTATGTTCGCAGTTACGGCATCACAACCATCCAAACTGGGCACGCGCCTGGAGAGGTCGTCTCAGGCCAGTTGGCGATTTTCAAGACGATGGGCAACACCGCCGAGGAAGCGGTTGTGGTCGCAGAATCCGCTATCGCCGTCACCTTGTCTCCCTGGGCCCAGAAGAGTGGCTCGCAAAGCCCAGGGACACGCGCGAAGATGATCGCGTTACTGCGTGAACAGTTGATCAAAGCCCAGGCATACGCCGCCAAGGTCGACCGCGCGGCAAAGAACGAAGAAGCGGTCAAAGTAGAAATAGTAAAGGACGAAGCAACCAAAGCAGTGGCAGACGAAAACAACAGCAAGGCCAAAGAGCCGCCAGCCCGAGATCTTCGGCTGGAAGCTTTGGGCAGGGTCCTGCGAGGCGAGTTGCCCCTCGTCGTCACTGCCAATCGATCGCAGGACATCGCCAACGTGCTGCGGGTGGCTGAAGAGTTCAAGATTCGTGTGATCCTCGACTCGGCGAGCGAGGCGTATCTGGTTCCTGAACTGCTGAAGGCTTCAAAGACCGACGTGATCGTGCATCCAACCATGGCCCGGGCCGTGGGCGAGTTGGAGAATAAGTCCTTTGAGAATGCCGCGAAACTGCGAGCCGCAGGCGTGCGGGTCGCGATCCAAGGTGGGTTTGAGTCCTACGTGCCAAAGGCCCGTGTCGTGCTCTTCGAAGCCGGTGTCGCTGCAGCGAACGGCTTGGGCATGGAGGGGGCGCTTGCGACCGTCACGATCGACGCGGCCCGCATTTTGGGTGTCGCGCAGCGTGTAGGATCATTGGAAGTTGGGAAAGATGGCGACATCGCAATGTACTCGGGCGATCCATTCGAGTACACCACAACATGCACCGGAGTCGTGATCAACGGTGTGGTCGTGGTTGAAAATGGCCGATGATGGTCACAAAAACTTGAATTCCACTATTTTGGTCATGTGATCGCGGAGAACTTTGCACGAACCTCGCATTTTGGTGGTGACGCGGGAGCCGATTTCCGATACACTACGCATGCGCGGGAATGTCCATGCGCACGTCTAGTACGCGATTCTGGTGCGGGATTCAGGAGCAGAGAGATGGAGCGAGGCCTCGGGCTGATCGCTGTGACCATCGTCCTCATGGCCGGCCTCCCTTGCGCGCTCGCTCAGCAACCCGACCAACAGGCTAATCAACCACCCAATTCGCCTCCCACGCCCACGGCTCCACCCTCTCCCAATGTACCTGGCTCGTCTGGCCCGTCGTTGGTTGTGACACTGACATCGGGAGAAGTCATCAAAGGCGTCTTACAGGCGGTCGAAGAGAGCGTGATCGTTTTGCGCCATCCCGTGCTGGGCGATGTCCGGATTCCTCGAACTGGCATCGCATCCTCCGAGCCAGCGATCGACAAGGTGCTTGCGCCACCTC
>Ga0163149_10008178_pt1 | contig 10399 bp, 7 predicted proteins | sample OliLakLV19MP5G1_FD_148604 | JGI IMG/M metagenome (GOLD analysis project Ga0163149, IMG submission 148604) | Freshwater microbial mat bacterial communities from Lake Vanda, McMurdo Dry Valleys, Antarctica - Oligotrophic Lake LV.19.MP5.G1 | ecosystem: Environmental > Aquatic > Freshwater > Lake >...
TTATTAGAACCAGGCGTTAATAAGTTTTGATCCTTATCTCCTTCCCTACCTTAAAAGTGACCGTTTTGATCAATTTTCCCGAATCAGAATAATAATTCCAGTCTCCATCCCAGTAATAATGGATATCAGAGGTCCGCTCCAGTAATTTGGCAACTCCGGAACACTGAACCTTGCCATTAGGATGATAAATGGTAGTATAGATCAATCGCCCCTCATCTTTGTACTTCTCAATCCTCCGCAGGGTCCCATCAGTGGCATAATACTTCCAAGTTCTTCTTTCATTTCCCCGTTTAAAATGCCCTTTACTGCTTATCTTCTTCTTTTCATCATCATGCCATACCTTCCACTTGCCCTTTCTTCTACCCATTTTATCGTACTTATTTAGAAAAAGCTTTTTCTTGGGCGGAATAGAATGGGCCTGCGTTCCAAAAACAGTCAATGAAATGAACACAACAAGTATTTTACGAAACATCAACATGTATTCAATAACGTATTACCAATTGATATATTACCAAAAAAAAGGAGCCTTCCAGAATGGAAAGCTCCTTTTAAAATTTTAAGAGTGAATCTAATTCGTTACATCTGCCAGGTATTCATCCAGTACTTTCTTGGAGTTTTTAGTTTTAAAGAAACTCATTGGTTGATAATTGATATCCTTGTCTTTACCGCGAACCAACATATGTAGGAACCAGCTGTCTTCCGAGTAAGTACCAAAAGGTTTTGGCGTCATTGTCATTAGCTGGTAACCAAACTGCTCGGCAATTTGCGGAAACAAGTTAAAGTTGGTATCATCAATGTTCGATAACTCTTCAATGACAATAAACTTAACTCCCGGCCTGTCTTTTTCACGTTGAATAACAGAGAGACGCCCGATACACAATAATGCAAGTGCAGTATAAGCCTGCCCACCACTACCAGAGTAACGGTTTCCTTTATCATCATATAAACCAACTCTTAACTCGAAATAAAATTTAGGGTTAATGAGGTCCTCCAATTCACAATTTTTAATCGCGCTAAATGCTTGAGCAATACTCACGATCAATTTATCAGGCGAATTATCTGTATGGTGCAAACCGCCGGTCTCAGTAAAAAGATCAGCGCCAAAGCGTTGAACTTTTGCGCGCTCACGCATTTTAGTGATCCAGCTAATATCAATGTCTTTACGCTCATTAAAATCAATACGGAACATATAACCATTGCTGATCCTGTTTTCCTGGAAGAAGAAGTTTAATTCCGTAACCAAACGTTTTAATCCATTGAATTGTTTCTCCACTTGTGAGAATACATTCATGATAATTGCTAACTGGAGGTCACCGAATTTTTTAAGTTCTTCATTGAGTTTATCCAATTCAGGAGCAAGACCTTCCATTCCCATTTTACCGCAAAGGATGCGGACAAGGGTATAGAAGTTAAATTTATCATTTTCCAGTTCCGGATTTTTATGATCCTTACTCTCATCAAACGATTGAGCAATGCGTGTAAACTCCTCTTCGTAATCGCGGCGTGCATCAAAAAATGCAATCTCCAGTTTACGGATAGAATTTTCAGTATATCCCTGCATTTGCAACAGCTCTTCAAACTTAAGTTCTGTTTCAATTTCAAGAGTGCGTTTTTTCTCGTCAAAGTCTTTGGAATATTTTTCGAGATCTATTACTATTTGTTTTTCTCTCTCACGGCAACTCAATACAACACCTTCAGATGATATCATGGCACGCTCTGCAGTATCCTTAGAAGTAAGCTGACCAACCAATTCTTTAGTGATTGTATCGCGTGTGCCTTTTAATTGTTCACCATTTAATTTACGCAAATGAAGATCATCGAAATTAACAGCGCTGCGAGCTTCCTTTTGCAGTGTTTCAATTTTTGTCGCAAGATCAACAAGATCACCATTTACCTGATCCAATTCCATGCTAAGTTCCGTTTGCTTTTTAGCAAAACGCGTACTTTGCTCATTGGCCTCCTTATATTCATTTCTTAGCTGATCGTATTTATCGAGGTGCTCAATGTTCGCTTCAATGATCGGAATAACCGTTTCATTAAGCATCTCATCAACCTCATAACCCTGGATCACTTCGCGGGCTTTATATACCTCACAGAAATCAGCATTAAATCCGATCTCACTTAGCTCCCTGTTCAACCTCATCAACATCTCGTGCTCTTCTTCTGAATCAATTAAACTTTTTTTGATGCTCTCTTTATCTTTTTCTAATGCAGTTTTTAATGTTTTAGCATTACTGAATTTTTGCTTTGTAATAAGAGGAACGTATTCACGAAGTTCACCTAACTTCAACCATACTCCACCTTTATCTTCTTCGAAACTGGCCAATAATTCCTTTGGACTAATGGTATATTTATCTCCACCCTCAGCTGCTTTAGGTTTTTTAACCATTACATCTTTGAGATGCATCACTACAGTTTCTTCAGCAACAGACAATGCTTTTTTCTGAGCAATGGCCCATTGTATCAACGAATCAGATTTATCGTTCTCATACAGGTCCAGCATATTTTTAAGCTGCGCGATTGTTTGCGGAAGCTCTACTACTTTTTGCTGATAATTTTCATATGCTGTCTTAAAATCTTTTGCCCACTCTGATTTTTCAAAATCTTCAAAACTTTCTATATCCTGTAACAGTTCTAATTTTTTCTTTTGCTCACGAATGGTAGCCTGTTCCTTTATCTTATGTTTTATCGCATCAACATATTTGTATTTTTTATAAATATCAGCTACCTTATCTAACTCATGAACAACGCTCCACAAGCGGTTTGCAGCCTCTCTCTTATCAATAATTTTTTCATCAGTATATTGAGGCAACTCTTTTTCGAATTGTTTTTTAAGCAATAAACTTATGCCATTAAGTTCACTGTAATTAACTAAAATATTCTGAGCCAGGTTTCTTGCCTCAGCAGAACTTTGCTGATAATTTTTCATGGCGCCATCTAAACGCAGCCTGTTCTCATTTGATGCTCTTTGAGAATCACGTAACCTTGCAGCTGCAAATGAAGCATCACCTTTATAAAATTCTATCTTGGCACCATTTGCAATATCATATTGCTTTTTCAGAGAAAATAATTTCGTCTGCTTATTCTCAAGGTCACGAATAACACTTCTGTTGCCATTATACTGGCGTATATAGCTAACAAGCAGATCTTTTTGTTCCTCGAATAAATTTTTAATCTCGTTGTTATCTTCGAACAAGAAATTCTGAAGGCTTCGCGAGTTATTAATATCCAACGTTTTCGCACGGGCGAAGGATTGCAATATTTTCGCATATGTTTTTAAATTGCCTTCTTTAGTAAGATCAATTGAAACCAATTGATTCCTGTAAAGCAAATCATAGTATACATTAATTTCTTCCGCTCTGAAAAAATCACGAAGATGAACACCGTATTTATCTTTCAGAGTTTGTTTTAAATCCTTAAGATCAAGCACCTGTTTATCTGCAGAAAGAAAATCGTTCGCTTTAATAGGATGATCAAAAGAGATCAATGTTTTGTTATCGAAGTCATCACCTTTTTGAATAATAAAAGGACGTACCGGTAGACGAGAATTTTTAGGAATAAATACTCCAAGAGTGATGAAGCGTCCCTGGTAACGTTCAATATTAATGAACGTATATGCGTGCTGCACGTAATCTTTGTTCAAAGGAATACCTTCAATCTTACGATCGTTCTTATCAACACCTTCTGTTCCTGGCTTCCACATATCGCGGCGGGGAATGAAGATAAGCTGCATTAAATCCGCAATGATAGATTTACCAAGACCGTTATCACCGGTAAAATCGGTACGAACGTGGTGCAGCATGTAATCAGCATTATAATGCTGTCTTACGCCCGCTGTGGACAGGGAATAAATCCTAGGATACTTGCTCATTTATATATTCACTCATTAGTTCAACATTACTTATTTCATTAGAATATAATTTGGCTAACCTATCAATAGCAGGAAGCATTTCAAAGTGCAGCGTTTCACGCTCCACCCAATTGATCCATCCGAGACGGTCAAACTCATTAAGAGTTCTTTCCATTCTGCGTTTCATTTCATCTTTTTCGTTGGGTGTATAATTTCTTTTTACTTCACCATACAACAAACGCTGCCAGTATTCTTTGTGTTCACCTTCTTCTATAATAGTTTCAAGTGTTGTCCACTTAACATCTTTCCCTTCGAAGAAACGCTCTTTATAAAGGTTAAGCAATAAAACCCCTACGATAACCATACGCGGATCAATATCTTTATTTCTATCCCCAACAAAGCGACCATGGCCATCTTCCGGAAAATCCAAATAATAATAAACATCACGCTCATTACTGTCGCGTCTTAAGAATACACCGAACAAATGCTCATAGTATTTTGCTAACTGGGAATAGTTATCGCTAATATAATCCCAGAACTTTGCATCCGTTCCATAGTGCTGAATATGGCGGCCCTGTTTTAGAGCAAAATCCACTTCGGCAAAATACTTACTTGCCGTTTCGCTTTCTAAGAATGCAAATGTTGAATTTTCAGTTTCCATAATGATAAGTCTTCGTTCGCTTTAAAAGGATCTTTTGTATCAATAACTAATTGGGCATCTTTAACCCGTCCGTATTTTTGTATAAGTCCGAAACAAACTTCAATTGGCACTTCAAGATTTTGTTCACTCTTGTAAATATCTTTAAACCACTTTTCGAAATCAATTGTTTTTCCTTTATCAAAATTTGAATTGATGCTCTCCAACCATTTTGATACACTTTCCTGGCGGTTAAGCAATCTCATATTCTCTTTCTCTTTCAGTTTTTTGTATTCTTCATCTTCATTCAACTCGGGAACTTCGCGAGGAATTACATCACCGAATATAAGCGATGGTATCGCATGAATTTTTTTTCTGAAATAAGGGATCTTACGGGTATCAACATTTCCGGGTAACTTAACAGTATCTGTTTCTTTATCGTAAGTACTATTCTTTAAAACATATCCTAAAAATTTTTCCAGCTTAAGTTTAAACAATTGTTTATACCTGAGGGTATCATACAATGTTTTAAGTCTTGAAGTAGAACCTTGAATACGATCGTTGATAGAAAGGACACGGTAATCGATATTATCGAAAAAGCGTTCCACCTCCATACGTATTCGTGAATATTTATCCCAGGAATCCTTATTGTCCATAAATCCACTTTCTGCAGATTTAATATTCTCCAATACTTCCTGTTTAAACATCATAGTACCGGTTAGGCCTTCCGTTTGTTTTCCTAAGGCTTCGAATATCTCAATGAAACTATTGATAAGCTCCTTGGTATGCTCAAGGTTTGCTTTAAGCAAAGACCTCAACGCAGCCGTTTTCGAATCAACAAGGCGTTGAAGATTTTCCGTGTGTGAAAGAATTATTTTTTTTGAAGGTACAAAGTGGTTGTTAAACCAATACTCGAACTTTTTTATAGATTCAAGATCGCCGGGAGTTAATTTTAATGTTCTTTCGAATGTGTGTACCAGCTCTACCTCGTCAAACTGAGGCTGTAACTCATTCAACACAAGACCCACTAACTCACGTGCAAAAACTGTTAACTGGTAACGGTATTCATTCCCTCTTTTTAGTGTTGTATAAAAATACTGGCTGAGCTTTTTGGAAATATTTTCTTTCTGAATCTGTCCTCTCTGCAACAGGTCCGAAACTTCATCCACTGCCTCCTCAAAATCTCTCTGAGTAAAGGCGTCCTCAATAATCTGGCTATCTATCTTAGATTGCAGTGCAGCCAACAGTAATAGTGTTTCCTGGTTCTGTGGAACCATCAACTCAAATTTCTGCTTAATATTCTCTAAAAGGTCGTTTTGCATAATAGAAATTAAGGAGTTTCCACCCTATCCCAACAAATATAGGTAACCCTTAAACGCAAATGGGGAGTGTGGATAATTTGTTGATTTAATTGCAAAAACCTGTTAATTCATTGTTAACAACTATTAAGACAAATGGTTAATAATTACTAACAATGTTCATTACTATTTCTCCCAAGCCTGAGATTTGCCTTAAAGAAAACAATTTTAGCAACACCTTTGCAGATCAAAAACATATCATTCCTCATTATGCCGGAAGCGGTTATCCTCTTTATAAAATATTATTTTTTACTAGCTCTTACGCTCTTCCTTTGTTACCTGGTTGGATATTTCGTCTTCAAACTCATTAGGTCAAAACATATACTGATAAAGGGGTTTTATTCCAGCCTTTTTGTGCGGCTGCTTTGCGGGTTAACAGCCATGATTGCTGTTTATTCAATTGTCCGCTCTGCAGGCCAGACCATAAATATGGGACTTGTACTTATTATAAGCTTCCTCGTTATTGAATTTATTTTTCTGAAGAAGAACAAAAATCTTCCCCTTGAACTTAGCATTTTACCTGAAAATGAAACAGAAACAAACAGGGGAAATATCACAGGCAAATTACTCCCACTGTTCATTGTATCATTTATTCTTTACTCCTGGTTTGCTTCAATTGTCTTGACAGGGAGTGACTGGGTTTTCTCCATACCTAACAAAGACAATATATTTTACTCAAACATATCCCTGATGCTTACTCAAACAGGAATAGAAAACACGTGCGGAATAAATAATCTGATTAACGATGCATATAGCGGCATTAACCCTTATCACTATTTTGAACTTTGGTTAAATGCCGGACTATCGGTTGTGTATTGCTCACCTAACCTTTTATCGCTTTACCTGCTTACCTATCCAATGCTGAATATTATAGCGGTATTGGGCTTGTTCGCATTACTTGAAAAAATTAGTACCGTTTCTCTATTTCAACAAATGGCCGTTCCCCTTTTCTTATTTTTAGGCGGACTGTATTTCTACCTCGAAAAACCATCATCCGTTTACGTTTTAAATTACATTGAGGCTCCGCTGGAATATTTTGGAGAAAAATTTTCAGCGTATTATCCCTTTTTATTCCTCTCGGTTTTATTATTCATCAATGGTTACATAACAATTGCATTGGCGAGCTTACTCATACTCCCTATATTATCTATAAGCGTTGGAATGGGAACATTGGGTGGAATATTATTATTTTCATTAACTGCAGTACTCACCAGGCAAATTAACAAATACGAATTTATCCGGATTTGTTTTTATGTATTTTGCCTGGGCGGATTTATAATTTTCATGTACACCTATTTCGGAAACACAAAACTCCGCTATCATGAATATGGAAATGTAATGGAAACTACCGACCTGACCGGATGGTCGTTTAGGTCAGTAAAAATATTTATTGCTGAATTACTTTACAGAATGAAAGATATTTTCTACAGATCCTTACTATTATACCTTCCTTTCATATTACTATCAACGATACTTTTATTTAGTAAAGGAGTAAAATCACATTACAAAAACCTCTCATGGCTTATGCTGTGTTGTTATTTCGCTTCTTTATTCGGCTCAGCTACTTTTTATAAAATGCAGAATGGCTGGCAATTATACACAAATGTACTGTGCTTTGTTAATGTTCTTTTTATAGTTCTTGCTCTCGTTTTCTTTTTTGAAAAAAAATCGCTTACACCATTGAATAAAAAAATCCGATCTGCTATTCTTGCAATAACATTGATCGTGCTTTTTTCGAAAGCAGTTTATGCCTATCATATTTATGATGTACAAAAAGAAAAAAACAATTCGCTTTCCGCTGAGTATTTAGAAAAAATACGCCGCATTACATTTAAGGAAGAAGAAAAAGCGATCGGTGTAATGCTTTTTGAAGAAACAGAATACAAAACTCTTGCGATAAAGGGTTATCCTGATCATAGCTTTTACCTTCCTTTTCTATCTCAATATATGGGTTGCATAGACATCAGCATATTGGGAGACACTTTAGTGCGGGAATTGCGGGATAATATTCCTATGATTGAAAAAAAATCAATAGAAATATCCGCATTTAATCAATTTGTAAAATCTCAACAAGAGAAAAACAATTTTGTTTCAATACAGCAAAGCCAGATCGACTTTATAGACCAATACAATATTAAATTTATTATAGCATCAAAAAATGTACTGATCAATCAATTAATTATTGAAAGAGTAGATACGCTATTTTCCGACCCAAGATCGGGTCAGCGATTTCTGTTATTAGGAAATTAATGGGTCAATTAGTTTCTTTTTATTTTCCTTTTTAAGCACCTGAATAAAAGTTTTTTTCTCAATTTTAGATTGCACCCAAATGGATAAATTAAAATACTCCATCATATGACCACCTGCCTCCTTCTTGAGTTTATCCAGATTACTCTTGAGATCCCTAAGCATATTATAATAAGAATCATCAAGTTTTTGAAACTGCGCTTTTTGAATAAAATCGACCAGGAGACTAGCTACTGATCGGGCTCCGCCCAATTTATTCAGTTGCCGTTTTAATGAGCGCGTATATGATTCCAACAAATGGTATTCTTTTAATTCGAAAGCAATTAGCATCGCAAAAAGGCGTACGAATAAAAACAGATCTAGGCTAAAAGATGTGTCGTTTCTGTTTAAAAGTCGGTTATTCCATTGTTGAGCCTTTTTATAACTGCCCTCAGCAAAATAAGAAACAATGATAATTCCAATGAACTGAATATAATAATTATCATTAGAATTTTTTTTAAGTATTTTCTCGGCATTAATCATGAGGCTTCTGAAGCGATCCATTTCTCCTAGTGCTAAATAAATCTGCATTTTAGTCGTGTGTATTTTTAGATTTTCACCATATGCAGTTTCATATTTAGCTATGATTGCAATTGCTTCGGAGAATTTCCTTTGTTCATAGTAAATACTTACAAGGTTACTAAGTACCCCCTGATGTTCAGCATGTGTTCGAATTAAAATATGAGGATGAGCCTCCATCAACTCTAGTCTTTTTTTAGTGTAGTTAACGGAGTGAGAAAGTTTTTCCAACGCAAAACCACAAGCCCCGTGCATGTGAAGAAAAATTGCTTTTGCTTTAATTGAAAGAGCCATACTTATATCTTTCATTTCAGGGTGGGCCATTATTGTTTTTAGTTCATTTGCCAGTGCTTCTTTATTATGTGCTCCATATTTCCAAATAGAGTCAAACAAATCCCGATTAATAGTTTTATAGGTATTAATGTTATATATTAATTCGATTAGATTTTGTTCTTCTTTAAATAGTTCTTTTAATTTTGAATAGACAATTTTCAGAACACCACTCCTTATCAATCTTTCCTCCACCCTAACCACATCTAGTAACAATGCAAACTCTTCTACCTTATATGCCTCTTTTTTTATCTTATTTATTTGCTGTTGACAATGATCATATAACCGCTTATTCAAAAGAACCTCGGCGGCTATTATCTTTTTCCAAAGATCACCTTGCAAAGCCGCTCCAGTATTATAATAAGAAAAACTTTTTAAAATAGAATTGTATAAGTGAACTTTTGTAGTGGCGAGATTTTTTACAAATTTTTCGTGGGGATATTTCTTTCGTATGCTTTGCTCATCATAATGTTTTTGACCATCTATAATATCAAAGAGTTTATGATGATTATTAGCAGTATTGCCTTTCCATTCAGTGCTGAAAAGTTTAAAATTCCTCCTCTCCCCCTTGTCAAGAGATTTGATAAGCTCAAATAATTTAGAAGATTCTTTTTTTGACACCTTTATAAGATTAATTTAAAATCGCTTAAATATAAATTAAATGCCATTTTAATGCAAATATTATGATTTATATGATTAATTAATTCGCTCAAACTGTTTTGAGATAACATTTTTAAAAACCGATGTTTGAAAACACACCATACAGGCCCTTAGTATGAGGATAAAAATCCCAAGATCACAGTTTCACGGCAAAGAATTACCATTTTTAAGAGTCGACCTGGAATTTATATGTGCAACGAGCAAATACAATCTTGAATATGAGTCTCCCTCAGAAGAATCTTTCAATTACTACTACCCCCATTGCTCAAGCGGAATTACAAACATAAAGGCGTATAACAAAATCACTTTTCAAAATTATTATATAACAACAGACTATTCAGGTGATGTGATCTTTTGCGGGTATACTAACTCAAACAATTTCCAGGTAACGGTAGGCGCTTTTCAAACAAACGCATTAAGTATATCAGAAAGCTTTATTGCAAAATTCAACAAAGCAGGGAACAGAGTGTGGACCACCTATTATGGCGGATCATTAGATGAAAATGCTAATGCACTAGATAAAGATGCATCAAACAATATTTTTGTAACAGGCAATATCGAGTGCCCTAATTTACCTATAAGATTAATTAATCATCTACAACTGTTTTCTAATTATTTAGATAAAAAAGTAATTGTTAATTAAAATATCCCCTATGTCAAACCATATTTTAAATTTATTCGGCAATAGCTTAAATGCCATACGGATTTCATTACTTTCTTTATTCGTACTTTTTCAAATAAATACCTTTGGTGTAGGAT
>Ga0163149_10008180_pt1 | contig 10396 bp, 7 predicted proteins | sample OliLakLV19MP5G1_FD_148604 | JGI IMG/M metagenome (GOLD analysis project Ga0163149, IMG submission 148604) | Freshwater microbial mat bacterial communities from Lake Vanda, McMurdo Dry Valleys, Antarctica - Oligotrophic Lake LV.19.MP5.G1 | ecosystem: Environmental > Aquatic > Freshwater > Lake >...
GCTGGGCATGCTGGTTACTGTGTTGTCTTGTGGGTGGTGGTGCTGATCGCGGAGGTTGTTGTTGTCTCGCGGGAGCCGGGGCTCTGGGGCGAGGAGCAACGGGTCCAGCTGGAGCTTTCCCGCCATATTTGGAGCTGAAGTCGTCGTGCATTTTCATGAGGTCGAGAAGCTTAAATGCCACGACACTCACGGGAGGGCCTTGATCGGACGCGCCACTAGTAGCTCCAGCCACAGAATCCAAGGCTTTTCCAAGACTTTTGAATGCGCCTTTGGCAGCCTTGGCTGCTACATCTGCTGTGGACGCCTCTCCCTTTTTAGGCGCAAAAAATTTTGCCAGATGAGCGGAGGAGGCTTCCTTTACTGGTAGACGGGCATTTTCATCCTGGATGTCCCACCAACTAAAAGTTTTTTCGGTACTTCCCCCGGGTACGGGTTTATCTTCTACACAAACTCTCCAATGATAACCATCGGCACCCAAATGATTCATATAACGAAGAGCTTCGCAAGATCTACATTATTATAGCAAAAAATGCTGCATCAGGCAGGGCCACTCATCTATTCTTGCAGAAGCATGGACACGCACACACACAAAAATACTTACTCTTTCACGGATTTCAGAGTGGTCGCGGAGCCTCGAGGCATTTGAAAGGCATTGAAATTAGGGTCGTCCTTGTCTGAATCCGAATTAACAATTTTATAGAGAATCAGAAGACTTGCACCTTGATTACCGTACCCGTTGGATGCCATGGTTTATGCTGTAAATATGTATTAGGTCAATAAGAAAAAATCCTGCAAAGAAAACGGGAAGAAAACGAATTGCTTGAGTTTTGTGAGGTTCGTATCAAGGAAACAACAATACTGCATTGACTGTTTGATCGAATGCAGCAGAATTTCTTGTTATGTTCCACGCTCGTTGCTAGGTCCATCGCAAAACCTCATCCTCCATGCAAGCGGTCAGTCAGTCATTGAGACTATGAGAAACGATCCGAATTAAATCTTTGACCGTCCTCCAGTCCAGATCAGTCACATCAACGATTTCAGCACTATCAATACAAATGCGAGGCATCCTCACCTTTGCTCGACTTGCTACAAGTAATAAGAAACGAAGCTAATTGCTTAATAGATAGGAAGTAGATGCTTCACAAGGTAATCATACTATGCCCTACAATTGTGCTTGCTACTGTAGCTCGTAATGGTCAGGTGAGTGACTCTTGCCAAAAAGTCACGATGCATGGCGGGACCCGCACGCATCGATGTATCGGAGCAGCAAAAAATCAAACGTCTCCCTCGATCTTTTTTGTCGAGCCAGGCGCACCTCCTTTATGACCGTTAATTAGTATGGCGGACTGAGGCCAGACAGATGCGTGAACCACGGGCGGGATAATGAATGATCTATGATCTTTTCAAAAAAACAACTGAAAAACTTCACAATCATCATCACATGACTGGTCAGAATAGTTTTATGATACAAACTTATTTAGCTAGGCCTACTCACTCAGACTACCGGTAGTCTGAAGTAGAATATTCATATATCCCAATAAAATCCACTTGCAGTGTTGATCCTACCTATTCTGAAACATAGAAGCTAGTGAAAGCAAACTTAGTATCATAGGCACCACGTTCAACATTCTGTAGAGATTCACATTAAGACTCCTAGAATGGTTTGAAGTTGGTTACCCGCATGTCCAAGTGAAGTTTCATGTACATCGCTGATCCCACCTACTCTTTAAACACAGACGCTCAGAACAGGGCCTAGTTACTACACCGATTTGGGTAATAAACCATAAATCTATTTTACTTCTAGAATATGGCTGTTGAAACGCCTCAACTAGATCGCACAACAAATAAGATCTCGCGTCTGTTAGCATGGTCAGGTAAAAAAGGCCTTGGCCTTCGGAAAAAGCCTGACTTGTTTCATATGGTGGTCGTCACAATGGTCTGGTGTCACAAATTAAAAAGCTCATAAAAGCTGATCGCATTAACATGCAGATATCTCTCTAATACATAAACACTGGATTTGCCCGTGTCATGACACGAGTATCGTTTTGCAACATCTTTCTCAGTGCCTTGGTGAGGGCAAACAAACCCTTGTGTGCATCGCCGTCGTAAGCTTTAAGGATATCGGCGCCGCCTTCGATTTGCTGTTCGATCAATTTGTCAATCACTTCAGTTTCGGCGAACTTCCATTCATTTTCAACTTTGGTATTTTCACCCTTTCTGTCGGGAGGGGCCTGGAACGCCATGGTATATCCCCAGTCACCTCCAAAACTAGGAATGTTCACAGAGTAGGGTACAACACAGTCAAAGACCTCCCGTAGCGTATTGTTAATTGGTCCGTAACAAGATGTATCCGCCGAACCCTGTCCCGCATGTGACGGAGGGACAGCATCGGCAGTTCCCGACTGTGTCACAAAGACACCACCTGGCATATTCAGGCGGGTAAGAGCATGTGCGTAAAACTCTTTTGTGTACAACATGATCCCAGGTCCGGCCTCAATTGGGTCAGAGATGTCCATAATGATGACATCGAATTTTTCTTCTGTCTCCATCATCCAAGCATGTGCGTCACTAATAATCAGCTCAAAGCGTGGGTCAGAGGTGACTTTTTCACCTCCCCATTCGGGAAGGAACTTTTTGCAAACCTCAATCACTTTGCCGTCAATGTCCAACATGACGACACGTTCGACAGACTTGTGGCGCAAGACTTCTCTGGCGGTAGCAAGCTCGCCTCCGCCGCCAATGAAAACACTCTTGGGAGGTTTTCCAGACATGGCACACCTCAAGAGCGGAGGGTGGACAAGAGACTCGTGATAGGCAAATTCGTCCATCTGAGAACTCTGCGTCTTACCATCGGTAACCAAGGTCTTTTTTGTGCAGGGCGTCAAGAGCATTGCAAAAACTTAGAAACCATAGTGAAAAAAGGGAATTGCCGTCGCAGCAAAAGTTCTTTTTTGTTCTCACCTTTCCAAAGTAAGTCTCAATAACCTCAATCTGCTGAAATTCCGACACACCGGCAAAGAAAATCTGACGCAAGTCCATTTCCAACCTCAGACCAGGAGCAACATCTTCGCGAAACACAAAAGAGGCCTTGGCGCGCTCCGCCTCGATGGCCGCATCGTGATTTGCTTGGTTGTTTTGTTCGGTTGTCATCGCTCGGTCCTTTATTAGTGGTGGCAAAGAAGACGAAAGAAATCGAGCGAGAGTGAGTCCAAAAGTAATATTTCATAGAAGATTCAGCCGGGAGAAAAGCGAATCCATACAATCATTCACCAGTACAAATGAATGTCTCTTGGGCAGCACGCAACACAATTCAAGCCCGTTGCCAGCTATCTAACTGGTAACTAGTTGATACATAGATTACTTACTTCAGCTGTGCACATTGTCAACTTTAAAAAATTAGTATTATATCTTGTTCCTGGATACCCGGTGTGGTGTTTTTCAAGGAAGCTCGCTTACGTGCTTTTCTGTAAAGTAATATGTGAACCTACTCCGCTGAATCGTATGCACCACGTAGTTCAAATTGGCAAGTTATTTGCTGGATCAATCCAGCTACTAGCCCGGATCGTCGCATTGGTGCGGTCACGGGTTGGCGACGGCATTTTTGAATTGAAGTTTCTTCGTGGCGAAGAAGTATGATAAGCTATTTTCTGGAAGCACAGTGACTCGAGCATAAACAGTCCCACTTCAACGACTGACTCGAACGCAGTCCCGCCGACGGAAAGCTTAGATCCAAACATGCACCTTGATACCAAACGCGCACCTTGATTGCGCTACTAGTACAGTCATAGCGAGTACTAGCTAGTAGTACTTAACTGGTGTTACCATACTCAACTGATTCAAGTACAAAGCCATAGTAGTACATGTAGTAGTTCTTTTCGATGGCAGTCAATCCATTATTTGTAATAGCAGCAAGAGAAGCCAGAGAAAGTGTAGAATTCGCAGATAGGCTCGTTCGCAATGGTTGCAGTGCAACATTTGATCAGTCCCGTGGCTTTGCCAGCCCCAACCCCCTCCTCGGCTCATTTGTCGGTGGTCTCCTACAATGTGCTGCTTCCTAACAGTGTGGATGGATGGTGGAATTACAAAAGTAGGTCCAGTAATAAGTCAAAATTCCTATTTTAAAAATTCTTTGGTAGAATTTGTTGAGTGATGTGATGGATTTGCCTAAGTTCCTTTCTCACAAATTCTATGTTCATTTCCTTTTTATCTGGCCCTAGTGTACTGCCCACCACTGGCCGATGATGAGCAACATGTCGCAAGTTGGGATTATCGAAAAGACTTGCTAAAAGATCGATTGGCTCTGTTAGGTAAACAAGTGTACCTCCAAAAACACTGCACTGCACCATTGACTGCGTTGAAATGGTCATGCTCACAACTTTATTGTCCACTTTAACCGGTTCCAATGATGGTAGGCGCCGACGTCGTTTGTCTCCAAGAAGTGGCACCCAACTCCTTTGAAGAGGACTTCAAGTTCATGGAAGGTTTGGGATATGATGGAGTAGAAATGTTCAAGAAGGGAAGATTTCGTCCAGCGACCTTTTGGAAGAAATCAAGGGTCGAATTGGCAGCTCCGCCGGTCCATAAAGATAGAACTTTGCTGACATGCTTTCGAAAGAAAGATGATGGTGGCACAGAACAACAGCAACCTCCAGACTCGAGCAAGAAGCCATCCCAGCAGAAAGAAGTAAAAAAATCGTGGTATGTATTGAACTGCCATTTGCAGGCTGGAAAGAATGCACAAAGACGCGTCCGACAAATAAATGAAGGAGTACGAGCGGTGTTGACACTGGCAAGAAAGCAGAAAGAAAAAGATCCAGAAAAATCTGTACGGTTGATTGTTTGCGGTGATTTCAACGGTGGGAAGGAGTGTGGAGCCGTTCGCTATCTGGAGGATGGTTATGTAGATGAAAAATTTATCGAAGACGGCGATCCCGCCACCTCATCGAGAAAGACCATGCCCTTGAGTGCCCCAATGACAGATGCAGCAACAACTATTGAGCGAGATCCACCAGCAACTTTGGTGGTTCCCGAGTTGATATCACAGATGGTAGAAGGAGAAGAAGGTACTGCGTATGCGGATCCCAAACTTTCGAAGGACGTAATTCGTCGACTTGCTTCCATCTTCGAAAGACTAGCAACTCACGACGTGGGGGCAAGTGACGGCTCCAAAAGAATGAATATCCAGGACGTCGAGAATTGGCTTACAATAATCAATCAACAAGTTGGTCGAGGAAGTGAATTCCGAGAAGCTGCGAAACTAATGGGCTGGAAGGATCCAAAGCCGGAGGCATCTTTTGAAGAGAGGAAGACCCGGATTGTCTTGCCTCCAACTGGTGTCCTTTCATTGGACGATTTCATCGAAGTGTACGAGGAAGAGCTTAGGAATGGAAAGTTCTGGGGCATTGCACACGATCTTGCGGTCCTGGGGGAGCCACTACCTGATGCTGGAGTTTTTCAAGCAAGATTTGACCGCATGTACTGCAGTTCCGCTATCAAACCTGTCGCTATTGTGGATACCACCTGTTCAAAACCATGTCCGAATCACCAAGAACCATCAGACCATCTCCCTGTAGCTGCTGTCTTCACTGACCTTTAGCAAGCTGGCCATACTGAAACTAAGATACGCTGATAATTCCGAACGTCCCCCGGTTTCATTGTTGTGGGGTAGCTTGTGGGTTCCCGGTCGGATAAATCACTGTTTCGCAACTAAATGCGCCGCTGGGATTATACAATTACAATGGCAATTCTTCAGCTTGGGTTGTATAGCAGCTGATAAGAGTGAATAGGTTGCTGGCCATCATTGGCGATGGAAACAAGCCAAATGGCAAGTCTTAAGACAAAGCATACATGCCAGCCACAGCGTGGAATTTTTGACTTTCGTGTTCCTTTGTGGTGTAGTTTGTTGCAGGTGCCCTTGTTCAATGGATGTTGGCTTTCATCATATTCAGTGCAAAGATCAATGCTAGAAATACCGCAAACATTGTAGTAAGAAAAATGTACTATTTTGGCTCAGCGTCATGTTGAAGTGTAGACAACTTATTGCTCATGATTACTAATTTGCCGTTGGCAAGATGATGCCAAAGGTTGTAAAAACAAATATGGGTTATGGATTTAAGTTTATGTTTGTTGATACTACTGCTGTTTGAAGTTGCAAAGACTGCATGATGCACTGCCACCGACTGCAGCACCTTGAGAAGCAGCATCTCGTGCACAAAGCAAAAAGTGATAGAAGCATCCTCTAGGACTGGTTTCATATTGACAGCAGCAAAAACACTCATCATTGAGTGTGATTTTTATATGTTCTTAAACCAGAACTAAAGAACCATTTTGGGTCCCTTTTTCTTACCATGGACAGTGATAGCACTTTCAGATGCATGCACACATGCAACTATAAAAGTTTTGTGGAAGCCATATCAGTTTTATAGCCTGATACACATTGTTAGTCGCTGAATGAAAACATACAGAAACTAAATTGTTCATTTCAATAAAAATGTGCTCTGAAATGGCTGGATTGCACTAGTAATTCCATGAAACAACTGAAATCTATTCTTCACTAGCATGCTGTAGCCAAACTCTGACAGGCTACCTTGCTGTCTGTTAGTACTAGTAGATTAAATTGGTAGCACCCTTAAAAAGTTTTGAATCTAGTAGGACATGAGAGCAAGGGCTTTTATACCCATTTGTTTTGTGTGCATTTTTTAAAATTGTCATAACATCTTTTTATACTCAGCTCTTGGTTCTGCATGTCTCCTTTACACTGCTAGTAGGCTTTACTCCATCTTCTTGTCATAATGTGAAACTTGTGTGTTGGTTTACTATCACATCAACATTCAATTGCAAGTATGTCTTCTTTGCTCTACTAGTAAGTTGCGTTTCCTTTTTCAATTTTTTTCTCCTATGTGAGACAAAAGAAAAATAGGGGAATTCATTAAAGAAAGAGTTGCCCCACCAAGGGTTTTAGAACAAAGAAAAACGGCAAGGAAAATTAAAAGAATATTGAAGGAAAAGGAAAGGTTAGCTAAGCTTTTGCTTTTTTTACTACATGTGCTGTGCAACTGCACTATTACACAAGGAATAATAATGATGCATGCTCAATCACTGCACTAGTATACCACTGTAGGGGATAACACTATCCCCTTCCATTGGTCCTGACATACTAATGCAGCACACTGAAAGCTACTCAAGCTAGCTCATCAGTGTTCTGCCTTCTACGCGCTTTGTCATTCATTTGTGCATGGCTGTGTTAGCATCCACAGCAATGGCCATTGGTTGAATCACACATCAGGAGGAAAAGTGAAAAACAGGAAATATAGCTCAACCTTGTTTTCTCCTTTACCTCTGAGGAAAATGAAAAGTCAAATTAGCGCTTAGAGGGGGGGTTCGTTAAAATAAGATGCAACCAAGACACTGCTGTTGTGCACCACTCCATGATTGCATGCAAAATGTTGTGGGTTTGACTAAGTACTGGTTAAAATGAAATGCATGCCCATTTTTAAGCTACCAGCCGTAGTTGAATTGAAACGATTTCTTTTGTTTTTGCATTTCTGTAGCAATGCCAAGACTGTGACAGCTGGTGGGTTGTGACTACACAGCTACATTGTGACTCTGCACCTGTCTATTAATTCAATGGAAGGCACCACACCACACAAACTTAGCTGTTCGTAGAATGATTTGATCATACATTGGTCCGCATTGTATGCGGGAGTGGCAAAACGGAAGATTACGATCACTGCAGTGGCATGACTTGACTGACTAACTATCATAATTGAAATATTCGACAATAAATATTTATTTCTGTCTTGTCGTCCAACAGTACGAAACATTCTGTGAGTGCATTGGATTCTCAACATAATTTTTGCCCTCGCTTTATAAAAATAAAATAAAATATAATACCTATTTGAGGACTTTTGCCTCATTGCGAAGTTTGTCCACAAGCGCATCGACCGAATCCACCGTGACTCCGGCCTGCCTGGCCGGTGGCTCAAAGATGTCCAAAATTTCATTATGCGGCTCCAAGTCGACTCCAAAATCTTCTGCCTTCATGGTGTCTACTTTCTTCTTTTTGGCCTTCATGATGTTTGGCAGGGTTGCATACCTTGGTTCGTTGAGACGCAAGTCGCATGTTACCACAGCAGGAAGCGACTTGACGTTGATGGTTTCGGTTCCAGCGTCCGTCTCACGTTCCACCATCATACCATCGCCTTTCATCTCAATTTTTGCGGCAAAGGTAACCTGGGGCCATCCAAGAAGACCAGCGAGCATAGGACCAGTGTGACCACAATCACTGTCGATTCCTTGTTTTCCCAACAAGACAAGATCGGCTCCTTCCTTTTCCACAACTTTCTGGAAGAGGTGTGCCACGGCAAACGGCTGCAATTCTACATAATCGGTTCTTTTATCCGTCTGAATATGAATCGCGCGATCGCATCCCATGGCCAAGGCAGTGCGGAGTGTTTCCGTGCATTGCTTGGGTCCTACAGAGACAGCAATAACTTCGTCTGCCTTTTTGCCTTCCTTCAAGCGGACCGCCTCTTCCACGGCGATTTCACAAAAGGGATTCAAGCTCATCTTGACATTACTAAGGTCCACTGTATTGTTTTGCACGCGAACCTTGACAGCATAGTCCACCACGCGTTTAACACCCACAAGAATCCTCATTTTCTAATATTTTTTTTAATTTCTTGGTGATGATTGTCGGAAAAGAAAAATTAATATTGCTCAAACTGTATATTTACGATGCAACAGAGATCAACTGGTAGCCTGGACTTGACGTTAGTAGACAGGGAAATAAATCAGCCCTACTAACTACTTGAGAGAATAGACAGCAACTAATAGGAAGATGATTGTGCAAACAACAAGAATTATAATTTCTTCGGCACCTTTGCTTCCGGTGTTGAAAGATTGGCTCGTCGTGGTCGTTGATGGCTTCGCAATCAAATGCCAACCACAAGAGAAATTAGAAAGAAAAGGCAAGGATCTTTGCTGATTGGGACCGGCCATGGGATCGCATCATCGTTGGCTTGACGGCTCGATCTTTCCCGCTGCGACATGACGCTTCGAAACCTCATCTTGTTAGGGTTCGAGATGGAACGAAGTTTCTTATCGAATAGATCGCACACAATTCCGCCAATTTAAATCCGAACTGTGTGAACTTTGTGCCATGCTCCGTGATCTGTGTGCTCGGAGCAGTCAATAGTTGCATGCACGGTGTTGCATTGAGCAATTTTATTTGAGCAGCAACATTCATATGAAACACCCGTCGGTAGGTAAATGATCCCCAGAACCTTCGCCCAAGAGGATTGTATGAACACGTAGCACCTTATTTTATTTGGATCGCAAGCGTGTTCTAAATCGATTCCATGTACTACAATTCTCGTTGCTGGTGCTTCTCCATTCAATCTTTCTCTTGATTCTTCCGTGAGAATAAGCCATAGACGACATTCAGTCATTCTGTCACAACAACCGGAGCTTTATAGAAAAAGTAGGGAAAAATGTCCAGGCGACAGCGATATAATCTAACCCGGGAGCAACGCGAGGCATATGAAAAGAATAGATTACAAGCCGCCAAGGAACAAAACGAGAAGGAAATAGAGAGAAAAAAGCGTTCACGTGCTGCTCTGAGCACGACTGACAACGAGAAGAACCACAATAAGACGACAAATAGTTCTGGCAATGACAAGGAAAGCAGTCACTCGAGTAAAAATTTCCCCCAAAAGAAGAAGAAGAAATCGTCGACTTCTCTGGAGAGCAGGGGTGAGAAGCAGGAGTCGGAGTCTAGAGCAGAGTCTCCTCATGAAAAAAAAAGTTCCACGTTCGCCTTTTCCTCGGCACGAAGAATTTCTGAGGGAACCAACTACTTGGGCACCACCCTAGCTTCGCCTGCGTCATCTGACGTTTCTTCACGCCCATTTGATTGGTCGTTTCGTCATGGGGAGGAGGAAGATTCTAAAAACAATTCAATTGCAACAAATGACAACAAGAGAGTCAGCAATAGTCCCGCCGCAAAATTTTCCCAGGATTCATCACAAGACTCAGCTCCTAGGCTAGTACAAGTAACACAACCCAGAAGCAATTCAGGTGTGAAACAACAAGCAACACTACGTGTAATCGCGGAACGATCTTGGCACAAAAAGAGACAGGTAGAGTCATCATCAGAGGAATCTGACTCGGACGATGAGATCACATCCAAGAAATCACAACCGATGAGTCCAAAAATTGGAGCTGGAAATAACAAACCTAATTCAGCTAGTAAGGCTTTGTCATCGAGGTCTGATGAGTCTGAGGACGAGAATATTTCACGGAAAACGCGCGCAGCTCCGAAAAAGAGTGTTGCGAACAATGACTCGGATTCCAGTTCTGACGAGGACGAGGACAAGCCTACCAAAGCTCGAGAACG
>Ga0163149_10008187_pt1 | contig 10390 bp, 7 predicted proteins | sample OliLakLV19MP5G1_FD_148604 | JGI IMG/M metagenome (GOLD analysis project Ga0163149, IMG submission 148604) | Freshwater microbial mat bacterial communities from Lake Vanda, McMurdo Dry Valleys, Antarctica - Oligotrophic Lake LV.19.MP5.G1 | ecosystem: Environmental > Aquatic > Freshwater > Lake >...
CGCCGACGCGGGAGACAGCAGGAGAGCACCACCACCATCATGCAAATCATCAAACGCCGATGCAAGCGAAGATGCCAAGCAAGAGGCGACGTCCTCTGTCATATCCCACTGACAAAACAAACCCATGTGACTAGTGGCATTCTGCAAGGGTAGTTCCGAGTGGTCGTTTGTGCGTGACGACAACAACCGGAGCGAGTTATAGATGTGATGAACAAGACCGTCCACATTTCTCGGCTCCAACATGCCTGCGCATTGGAGAAGGGCAGATCGGACGCTGTGCAAATCCATTTTTGTCGATTCTTCCATTTCTTCATCAAACTCGAGGGCCTCTGTCTCGAAATAGCGTATAGCGTCCGTTAAGAGTGTACCGGAAAAAGCACCCAAAAGCCTCTGATAGGCTTCCTCGTCGTACTCCAGCTCATCGAGAATACTTTCAAGGAGGACGCTAATAGCTTTTGTCAAGGTCGCCATTAGAGCTGTGTTGGAGGCTCTCAAATCGATTCGATCCTGTGAGCTCTTGCTCTCGAAGCTTTTCTCTCCTTCCTCTCGCATTTTTTTCTCCTTTCCAATGGCCGACTTAAAGCACCTCAACATGATGTTCGCAAGCTTGATAATGGCCTTGGGAGGTAGATGGTCGGATAAGTTAGCATAAAAGACCAAAGCAGCCCCGGGGTCTTCGGACAAAAACTCCAGTGTTCGTCGGACTTGCTCCGCAACATCTACGCCCTCGTTTTGGGGAAGGAAAGAATTCATCATCAGTTTTGTCAGTGCAGATGCAACAGGGCTTCTCAAATACATCAAATCGTTCTCGTTGTCACGACTACTAATTCGACCTTCGTCCCTCAATCGGGCTTTCAAATGATCGACAGGTACAACGTTGTAATACTTAAAACCCTTGATCTTTTTAACCTTCTGTAACATCGCGACAGCAGCAAGGCGAACTGGTTTACTGGAATCGTGGATCAAGTTTCCGAAAGTAGGTAGCAGGCCTCGAAGGACCGCATGTGTCGGAACGCATTCCAACAATTTTTCTGCTGACTTGAGAGAAGCAACTCTGACAATGGAAGAAGAGGCATCTGATGCGTGACCTTTGACAAGAACTACAAAAATGACGCCGATGGGTTTGAGCGAATACTTTGATTAGGCATCGAGGAGCACAACAACGAATACTTACTTTGCATTATTCTTCGGATATCCTCTGGTGCAATGACATCCCAATAATCACACAAAACTTTTGTCGCTATCGTGGAACCTGCGACTCGAATTTTGTCAATATTGTCTTTCATCAAGGTAGAAAGTGCTTCGGCACCCTTCTTGAAAGCAGCAGCCGTATGCTTATGTGACGGCTCTTGGAGGGGAAAGACTTCTCCAAAAATTGTAGCTGCATTAATTCTCACTTGAGCATTTGCGACGTTGAGTGATCGCCAAAGGATTCCTCCATATTGGTCGTACAAGAGCCTTTCATAATCGGTGTACTTCTTCCCTTCATGAAAGGGCTCCAAAACAACTAACAATGATTTGAACAAGCGAGGGTTTTCCATGTGAATTGCCTGATCCATTAGATCTCCCACCACATCATCTTTGATTGTTGTTTTCACTTCTTCGTCTATATCCGGGTCGTCAAGTGACGCTTTCCAGGCCTTGTTGTAGATATCACTAAAATTCTTGAGCATTGTTTTGTTGGCTCCTGGCATTTGAATTTTGATGGCCTCGTGCAAATCGACCGCGAGACCTGGGTCGTGATGAAACAAACCGGAAATAAACTTACGCCCTTCTTTGAGATGGAGACAATGAGGCGCCGACACCAGTTTCAGGAGTTGGAAGCGAATGGAATCTGTATTCTCGTCGGTAAAGTCTAGTGAGCGGAAAGCGCCCTGCAGTTTGACCAATCGCTTGACATCCGCCTGGCACGCGGGTTTGTCATTGTCAGCACCAGTCGCCCGGAAGATCAACAGAGGAAGAAGATTGACAATTAATTCCTCTCGATCAATGGCATTGGCATGCCACCACGATTCGCATAAATCCATGATAGCTTTAGTAGGAGGAAGCGCATCAGGTCCACCGTGTTCCGCAAAGGACAGGAGACCATTGTGGAGAAGTTCAGCCACTTCGACGACTTCCGTGACAATTTGAGCCACTTGTCCTACGTGTGATCGTCGTTTTGAGTTGGCAAGTTTGGTTGTGACAGCATCAAGATGAGCCTGCACACACTGTGTGGCGTAGAGGATGAATTGAAGTGCCTCGGTAGACCTGGCATCGGGAGTAATGTCTTCTGGGCGAAGTACAGGAGCATCTTCGTCGTCATTGTAGACTGACTCCGGAACAAATTCCTCTTCTTCGATTATTAATTCTAGAATTGTCTTGACGCTAGAAAAGAATCTTCGCACGTAGCCTTTGTGAAAGGTTTTGAGGGTTTCAAGAATCATCTTTTTGAGTTGTCGTGCAGTGGCTTTTTGTTGGATCGTATGAGCACTGCAGGAAGGGTCGAAGAGGCGCACTAGAGGAAGGTGGACAAGCACTCGGGGCTCTTCGTCGTCGTCATTGGTTTCTTGGTCGTCTACGCCAGCCCCATGTGCACCCTCAACCGAAGCAAACAAGGCCTCCCTTATTATGGCTGGATCATATTCTTGCTTCTCTTGTTGAGAGCCTTCTTTCTCCACTACTGCATCAGTCGGAGCCATCTCCACATCATTGTCGGCTTCCGTCATCCTCGACTATCCAGGGATTAATGCAGCTATAACAAGGGCATGCACTAGAGTACTACAGGTAGTAGCAGTCGATCAAACTCAGGTTCTACTGGTCTACAAGTACCAGTCTACGCTAGCCTACTTTTAGACGGTGCATGTAATACTAGTACGGTTGTTGTCCAACCTCTCAGAGACTTTTAGCCAGTGTTTTATTAGCACATCCCGACGACACTCAAAATTCACGCGAGCAATTTAAACCGCAAGCCGGGCGCCCCCTCGTTTGGCATTTGAATAACTGACATTTCAGGAGAAGCTGCGCGGCAAAACTAAATATCTTTAACCCTAACCAAACGACTTTCGAGACATGCGAAAACCATTCGATGATGATCGAAGAAGAGGACGACGGAGGATGATCGTTGATCATCGTCGACGATCGGTCCATCTACCCCGGTAATTTGCTGCCAAGAATGTGTTAAAGCCTTCTATTTTTACTTTTGGACCTCCTAAAATCAAGTCTTCCCTCTGGCAGTGCAGCTATCAAGTGAGCTTTTAGACTACTCCCCCCCGTTTGAACGATCGTTGGGAGAAATTGGAGTTAGATTTTGACGACAAGAGGAAGTAGGAGAATATACGATGCCTTGGCATGGAAACAGAGACGTGACGCTCACCAGCGTCCTCAACTCAAATGCTCGCGATGACGACGAGGCAAGGAAAAAGGTGTTGCGCATCTTTGGGGGCTTGATGGCGGTAGCCTTGTTGCTGGATGTAGGAGGAACCGTCGGCGCCATGGGTGCCCATTGCATGGAAATAATCCATGAACAAGACGATCAGCAAAGCATGGCATCCTGCGTGGCAAACCAAATTAGCCAAGGCGTCCAATTCTGGAAAATCTTTCAAAACGATGACAGCAAGCCCAGTATGATGTTCGCTGGAGTAGGCGACTTATTTTGGCTGGCAATCGTGCGAGTGGTTGCCACTATTCTGCTGCTTTGGTTTGGAGTGTACCATGGTCGATACAATAAATCGGGCGACGACGACAGTGATGCCAGCAACGATCATACGCAGCCAAATTCCACAACAGATCAGCAAGAAACCCAAACAATCAGCAGTGGAAATCAAGAAGCTTCTGATACAAATGATGCTCTCACGACGCCACTTTTGCCGAACGCAGCAGACGCCCCTCTTTCGTCGCTAGAAGCTCAGGCACCTCCATCTGGTTTTCGCCAGTGTGCTGGTTGTTGTGTCGATGGTCAACCCATGAAGCCATCTACCGCCAGACATACCGCTCTGGCGGGTCTCTTTGTTACGGCAACACTGTTTCAAGTTTATGTGGGTCTCAAGGTTTCCAATTATCATCATCCATCCGATGACACGGACAGTGCCAACATGGGTGAATGCAACGACATGTTGACTCTTTGTATGTGCTTGACTGTCTTGTGGATCAATTTGCAAGGCTACCTCTTCCGGACACTCCTGGCAGAAATGACACGAGAAAAAGGACTCTTTCTTGCGAATTCCGTTCACCGTCATCCCGTCTTTTACAAGAAATTCCGTGAACTGGGGTTTCAACAATGTGATCTTTGTCATCAGCGGATCAAAAGTACCGACGAAGGATGCTACAGGTGTGTTTTGTGTGATTGGGACGTGTGCCTGCCATGTTCTCGTCGAGAGGATGCAGCAACGGTCGGAGAAAATGTCTTGCGAAGTGACAGAGGAGTACGAGTGGAAACGGACATGGATTCCAAGTCATACTTTTCACGTGCGCTGCATGTCGCATCTGGGGAAACGCCATTGTTGCTCGTGTCCTTTATCCTATTGGCTGCCAGTAGCATGTCACGTCTACTTCTTCCCCATTTCCAAGGGCATGTTATCGACAAAGTCATCCCGGACCCCACCACTGGAAACTACGACAAGGCTGGCTTTCGCCACTATATTAAAGTGTACCTCGTCTTGATGATTGTGCAAGGAGCTCTCTCTACCTTATACTCTGCCATTTTTACTCTTGTGAGTCGGCGATTGAAATTTACAATTCGGAACTCTCTTTTTGAACGGTAAGATGTCTATCTAGAAAGTGGATTGTGCGTCAAGTGTTTGGAACATTGCTGACGAATAGTTTTATTTTTCAGAATGATGGCTCAGGATGTAGCGTATTTTGATGGTACTGAGAGTGGACGCCTTATCAGCCGTTTGACTTACGATCTGGATATGATGATGGCCCCCATCCAGAGCTCGTTGTCTTCATTGTTGAGCAGTGTGCTCATCTTGATTGGTGGGATGACCATGTGCTTCATAAAGAGTTACAGGCTCTCTATGCTTGCCTTTGTCACCGTGGGCCCAATCACCTATCTTTGGGACCAATACGCCCAATGGTCCAAAGGACTAGCCAAAGAGATGCTCTCGTATTGGGCCGAGGGCAATAGCATTGCATCCCAAGCCCTCTCACACATACGGACTGTAAAGGCGTTTGGGTGCGAAGAAAAGATCATGACAAAGTACTCGGACGCCAACAGAGAAGCACTGCATCGTGGTGTGAAGGACGCATGGGGTAATGGTGTAACTAGCGCTCTTACTTCATATCTCGACTTGGGTGCTGGGGTGCTAATCTTGTACTTTGGCGGTCTTTTGGTGTATCGTGGCGAGATGTCTGTTGGTGAACTTGTCACGTTCCAATTGTTCTGGAATATGATGAATGATGCCTACCAGAACATTCAAGGTTTGGTGACAAGCTTTACACGGAGTGCGGCTGGAGTAAGTCTTTTGATCTAGATTGCTATGTTTGTGAATTCCCTCGTCGCTGTTGCCTCTCACTGACAATAATTTTCTTTCTGTCACTTTTCTGTTCCCTTCTGCGAAAAACAGGCAGAAAAAGTATTTTCATTGTGGGACTCCGAGCCAGATATCAATCCAAAAAATGGCGCCGATATTAATTGGCCTGTCTCCGGTCACATTGAATTACGGAACGTTGGGTTTCACTATCAGATGAGGCCAGACAACAAAGTACTGAAAGGCTTCAATTTAGATATCCCGGCTGGAAAAACAGTCGCATTGGGTAAGAAGATCGTTACAAAAAACTAGTGACCTTGATACTTCGACTGCCCTTACTTCCACTTTGTGCTATGAGCTAACCAATTGCCACCTTTTCGTTGTAGTGGGTCGCAGTGGTGGTGGCAAGTCTACCATTATCAATTTGCTTTTGCGTTTCTACGATCCAAAGGAAGGTACGATTGTCCTTGACGGTCGTCCGTATCCCGCTTTGAAGGTTCGCCAACTTCGCCATCTCTTTGGGGTGGTAACCCAAGAAACGGAGCTCTTTGCGCTGACTGTGGAGGAGAATATCACTTACGGGATGGATCCAGATGAGTACACCATGGACGAAGTGATCACTGCTGCCAAGAAAGCCCATGCCTATGATTTCATCATGGAGATGAAAGACGGGTTTAAAACCAGGATCGGCGAACGTGGAAATCGTCTAAGCGGGGGGCAGCGCCAACGGCTTGCGATTGCGCGTGTCTTCATTCGACGACCCAAGATCATCTTGCTGGATGAGGCAACGAGCGCATTGGACGAAAACAGCCAGGAAGCCGTCCAGGAGGCTCTTGGTACACTAATCGCGGAGAGCAACGCCACTGTAGTTTTGGTAGCCCACAGACTGTCCACTGTAATGAACGCCGACTCTATCGTGGTGATCGACAAGGGCGTCGTGCTGGAGCAGGGAAATCACGAGGAGCTTATTGCACAGGGCGGCATTTATGCCACCATGGTTCAGAAGCAGCAGAGAAAGAAGGCAGACGAGCTGGACCAAGAAGACAATAAAGAAGCCAACAAAAAGAAGGCCGTCGACGACATTGATGCTTTGCTCGACGACGCAGAAGCAAACAAATCGAAAGATGCATAATACTGTACTTAGAGCGAAGGCGCAGTCTGCCCATTAGCACCATTTTTTTCTGTAAACCAGCTGATGACCCGCATGGAGCAGCCTCTGATGCCGCATCGCTTTTTTTACGACAAATACAATTTTAGGCAAGTAGTTTAATACTTAGAAAGAAGAAGTGAAAGCATATATCTTATTGTACTAGATAGTCGCCAGGCACCTGGGTACAAGGAAGGACCCAGCACTTCATATCAGAGGCGGCCCTGCTCAAGACAATGAAAGTGGTCATGAAGCAGGAGAGTCTCTTTTCGCTACAGTATTTTAAGCAGGCCTGTTGGATATGGGCAAGGCGCAACTACAGTAGTCTAGTAGAGACAAGTCTCATTCACTTTGGTAAGGCCGCATTACTATTCTTTATTATTATGGCAGCAACGCCAACGCCGCTCATTAATACCCTGGTCCCTCATTGGGGTGACGGTCAAAGGGAAAGACATCTTTGTAACATCGTCCCATGGCAGCATCGACATATTCTTCGGCACGATCCCGACATCGTGGATGACTGCTGACGGACAACATGGCGCGTCGTTTGACACACTCTTGTCCATGTTTTTGTAGCGAGTGAGGACCTATTCGCTGCAATTCCGTAAAAAAGTTGCAGTCGGACGACAAATTTTCGGCCCGAATTTCGGTGCATGCCAAATGAATGCAATTGTGTTGGGGATCCATCTTGGTGCGACACGTATCGACGGCGTGAATGAGTTCATGAATGATGGTACGATGAGCTTGTCCTTCATCGGCCAAATGTTGTTGACACAAGAAAATTTCGGGTACTTTTTTGGTGTCCGCCTCGTTGTTTTTTGTGGTGGTGGTATTCATTTGATCCATGAGGGCATCTTGTGCGGCTTGATCATTCTTGGCGGATCGTCCAATTTTTTGCAGGGTCTGTGAAAAATAGTTACTGCAGGCAGCGGTCAAAGAAGAAGCCTTGGGCAACGTCTTTTCTTCTAGATGATGATGATGGCTGCCGGTTTGTGGAATGGCAGATTGAGTGGCATCCAGCGGTGCCATTGTTGTATTTGTTGTTGGTTTGGTGGCTGCCGTTGTGTCTACTTTGGTTTCCGACAACAAATGAAATGCTCCCAGGGCTTTCAGGTAACCACAATCGGTACAACGAATGAGTCCTGCAGGTGGAGTGCAACCCATTTTATCGAGTTGTTGAATCAAAAATTGAATTCGTCGATTGCTTTTGAGTCCATTGTCCACGTACTTGTCACAATTGGCCTTGTATTTGGCTTGCTGTTGCTGCTGCTCATCGGCATTGGTATCGGCTGTTGCGGATTTCGTCGCCATTTTACAAATACAAATTTTGAGGGATCAAAGATTGTATCTTTCGCCGTCACACACCAACAATAGTAAGACCTGAACTTTGCTTCGTTCGTTTTTTCTTGTTGGATCTTTCGGCAGCCACGTAAACGATTTATTAGGTCAAGGAGATCAGCTGTTACTGCGACCGGTCCGTGTGAGCTGTCGTCGTCGTTATGTTTGGGCACTCACTGTTGCTGCAACAGTTGCTGACAGACAGGCTCCGAATCTTGTCTCGTTGTAGGATACTGTTAGCTCGTACATGTACGGTACTAATCTGTTCACTTGGGGTTGATGTTGCTTGAGCCAGAGTGTTGAATGTTTGTTGCTTGCTTGACCAGGTACTACAGTACCAGGTAGCTAACTACTAGTAGCTAGCTTGATCATATCAGGGCCAAGAATTTGAGTGAGTCCCGTCGATTCGATTGGTCGCGATGAAACTTTTCGCCGGGTGGATTGTTTCAACCTATGTAAAGAAGGACGGCGGTCAAACCGCTTCTTTTACCTTGTGTAAGAAGCCGGTGATAAGGAAGGACGGTTCGGGTTGCCCCAGCGATTCTTTTCCTACTAGGGGGATGGCAGACGCCGGTTATAAGGAAGGACGGTGGTGGTCAAAACCGTTGTCGTAGGGGCAGTTTGAGTGTTAAGGAAAACCAGGTTGCTGGGGGTGGTTTAAGAACTTTTGGGACGAATCCTGGCGACTCGGACTAATACTTAAACCCCGTGGCTCGCACCGTCTCAAAGTGGGGCTCAAGGTTCTTATGACCGTCAGGGAGATGAGGTTCACAATTCAGGCTTCTTTTCTCTCGAGTTTTTTGCTACGGCGTACGTACTACAGTATTAGGTTGAAGACGAAGAGGAGATTCAAAACGGCAAAGCAACCTAGCTAAGTAGCTAGCTAGGTACGCTGATACCACCACTAACTTGTCCAGTATTGATCAGGTTCGGTTTCAAACACAGGTTGAGGACATGGATTGGAAGCCAAAAACCGTCAAGACTCAAGACGATGGGCAAAGAGCTCTCGATCGGGCGGATGCCAGACGAGGGGGCAAAAGGAAAGGTTGATTTAATTATTTGGGACATCGATCACCGCAAGGCAGTACCAGCCCCCCGGCAGATGTGCAGTAAAACAGAATGCTGACAGTGACTTAGAACTTGTTGACAATCACACGAGTGCATTCTTCATCTGATTAATGGCTAGGGCCCCCATCACATGAATTTTCTCACCGTGGTTTCTGGGACACAGCGGCTTCTTTATCTACGGTGTGAAGAACTTTGAACTGGCGAGACAAAACTACAACCAGTTCGGTTTCAGCCTTTTTGCCGGCATAATACATACTCGGCAAGCGAATATTAGCATCCCAATGCTCATACTCGTCATAGAGAACTTTTCGGCTACTGAAGAAGCGTCAGTCGGAGTACATCACTGTGTCACCGTTCAATGTATTGTAGTGTAGCGGCAAATGGAGCTGCCCCATTAATTATTCATGCTCAGGCGAGAATTATTACTCAATATCTGACCGTAAGTACTGTAGGAGCTACCTAGCCTAGCCTACCTAGTACAGTACTCTTCGGAGTAGCATTCGTTGTAATTACAGTAACGTAACAGTGAAATTTACGCGGAAGTGAAGATGTTGAGCACTATCGGGGTATTGTGATGTTTGACGGAACCAAAAATCATGCTTGACGCGATTTCTGAGAACTATTTGCTACTGTACAGATTCTTATTGTCGTTTCTTGTATTCGGAACTCGGAGTAACACAAGGTCTTCAACGTACTGTACATAATGGCCTTAATGGGGCAGTTGTCTTTCTTAGTTCTGATCTTCTCGGCGGAGGAAAGAATGACTTTTGGACCAGAGTCACTCGGAAAAAGCTACCAGATAAGAACCCTACTACTGTAACAACTTCTTAACACTGAAGAAGAACCCTCCAAATTTCCCCAAGAAGTTGCATGGACAAAGCGCTGAGCGTTATTCGTACACCCATCTTCGCAATTGGGGGAATAGAAATGTAATGCCTCATTTATCACTAAATAATGCTCTTCTTATTCAATCGAATCCTAAGAAAAACCAGTCATGGTTAAGAAAACTCCAATTAACAGGAGTTGAGTCATCAGTCACTTCCACGAAGACTACTAGTATTACTTAAACCCGGGTTTCTCTTTCGGAGATCAAGCGAAGGGTTCTTTTCTATGAGCTCTTGACATCTACCCGTCGTCGCCCTTCAAGGATCGAATCGAAACCATTATGTGCTCTTGTTATGTTTCGGGGATCTCTCTTCATACTCTCGGTCTATCGGGCTCACAAAACAATTTTAAAGCTTTCCACATCCTCTAAAAAGCAAAATATAAAAAATTAAAATTCTATCATGCAGACCCCACAAGACTCTCACAGTGCTGCTCTCGCAATGGAGCTCAGCAATCAAGGAGTTCAACTGCTTCAGGCCGGGAAGTACGGTGAAGCTGTCAA
>Ga0163149_10008188_pt1 | contig 10390 bp, 4 predicted proteins | sample OliLakLV19MP5G1_FD_148604 | JGI IMG/M metagenome (GOLD analysis project Ga0163149, IMG submission 148604) | Freshwater microbial mat bacterial communities from Lake Vanda, McMurdo Dry Valleys, Antarctica - Oligotrophic Lake LV.19.MP5.G1 | ecosystem: Environmental > Aquatic > Freshwater > Lake >...
CAACCGCAAGTGATTCGAGTAAGAGAAACCTTTTTGAGATTTGTAGACAACTAGCCCATAGTGCGAGGAGCCTGCTCTTATTATCTGCAACACCTGCCCTAAACCATGAACAGGCATTTTTAGCAATGTTGCACCTCCTCGATCCTATTACTTATAGTTTAGATAACTTAGATAGTTTTACAGAAAAAGTTCGTATACGGCAAGATATTGGCCGTATCCTTCTGTCATTTCAAGCAGATGCCTCACAGTTTACTTTAAGACGAGGGCTAGATAGATTAAGACTCCTCTTTGAAAATGATTCTAGACTTCTGGAATTGACCGACCAACTTGAGGAGGTTTTGAATCTACCTGACGATGAAGAGCTATTAGGAGAGAGGATTGTTCGTACAATTCGGAATCATATAAGTGATACCTATCGCTTACATCGACGTATGCTTCGCAATCGTCGCGCTACTGTAGAAAGTGTCTTAAGAGATCAGTCAAATGCAGTTTTTACAACAGAATATGACCTTGATGAGAGATCGCCTGAAATAAATAGATACTTGGACGAATGGCGTATTCGAGCTACAAGTTCAGTTAGTCAAGAGGAACATCCTGAACAATATACAGAACTTCAAAAGATTTTTCTCTTGCTATTTCAGGCTGGAGGAACACATCTCGATATTTTGGAATGGGCTATTTTAGCCCGTGTCGAAGGTATCTCACATATTGAACTGATAAGAGAATTTGGTGATCGAGCAGTACAAGGACTTGTACAAACGCCTTTGTTTGAGAGTGAAGAGCAAATACTCAATGTATTGTTAGAAGTAATTCGCCAACCATCTGAAGAAGGTGATCGCATCCAACACTTGCAAATGTGGATTGACAGATTGCGTGGACAGACCCAGAAAGGTCAATCCCCTAAGATCATTGTTTTCACAAGCTTTGTCTATACTGCTAAGCAGATTTATTGTCGTTTGTCTAAGGTATATGGTGATCTGGCAATAGCTACATATCTCAGCGAGCATTCTGTTGAAATAACCAAATTTAATACTAAAAAGTTCCAAGATGAACCACAATGCTTCATCTTGGTATGTGATGCGACGGGAGAAGAAGGACACAATCTCCAATTTGCTGACTGGATGGTTCATTTTGATCTACCTTGGTCACCAAACCGTTTAGAGCAACGTATTGGTAGGCTTAATCGTATTGGATTAAACCATGACCTGCGATTTATGGTTTTTGCGGGAGCAGATGAGAGCAATACTCTTCACGGTTCTTGGTTTGAGGTGTTGAGAGATGGCTTTAATATTTTCTGTGAATCAATTGCTGGGTTGCAGTTTTACGTTGACAGAAAGTTACTAGAACAGGAAAGAATTATTTTCAATTTAGGTGCTTATGGGCTTTCCCAAAGTATTGAAACTATTCAAGAAGAGATTGTGGAGGAGCAGAAAATAATCAACGAGCAAAATATTCTCGACGAAATTGATGCATCCGATCAAAGCTCTAGCGAGTATTTTCAGCTTCTCAAAGAATATGATAGTTCCCCTGTGATTCAGGAATCAGTTGATTGCTGGATTATAAAAGTTCTTTGTTTCGATAAATATTGGCATACTAATCTTCAATGTGTGAGTCAATACAGACCAAGTTATGGCAAAATATTAATACCTGTAGATGATATTCTTAAGAACTTTGGCAAATGCCTAAATGAATTTGGTACGTTTGATCGTTCGATAGCAACACAAATTCCATCCGTTAGGCTCTATAGGATAGGAGAAAACTTGATTGATGCGGTCTCATCATACAGTCACTGGGATGACCGAGGGCAATCGTTTGCTATGTGGAGAAAGGATGAAAGTTGGACTTCTGATGTGGAATGGTTGGGTTTCCGCTTTGACTATATTGTAGACACAGATTTAACAAAAGTAGAAGTTTCCTTCTTTGATTCTATTAACAAGCTTTCAGTTAATAGACGAGCAGATGCTTTATTTCCCCCTAAAGTTGAATCAGTATTTATAGATATTAAGTTGCAGCTTGTTACAGATCCATATTTACTTGGCATCCTCCATCGTCCTTTTTGCAAAAAAGCTCCGAATCGAGACTATAACATTGCAAAAGACAGGTTGAAAATCATTGACGAGTATATCAGTCAGGATAAATGGTCAAGACTATGCTATGTCGCCAGAGAAAATTCAGAAACCCTATTACGACAGAATCAAGACTTTCAATCTCGATGTGAGCAATATGCCATATCGGCTGATCGAGAACTAAGCGATCGAATTGATAGACTACGTCTTCGTTTAGAAAGGAGTTATGACTTAAAACTAGAACAGGAACTAGAGATCGAAATAAAACTTAGTCAAATTGTTCTTGCAGGGATTCGTAAACCCAAAATCCGAGCAGACTCAGTTGGATTTTATATCCTCTCAGGAAGAAGTCCATCTCAACTAATTAATTAATGTGGAGGAGAATATAGATGAGTGACTTTCAGGAATTACGTTCATGCTTGAATGGTCAGTCAACATTGACCCCAAACATAGATGATTTTTCTGTAGCATGTCATAAAAGACTGCTGAGATCAATAGCAGGTAATCCTTCAGCATCCTCGCTAGGAGATGGTGATATTGTTGCGCTGGTGAGACATGTTCTTAGGCATGAAGCAGAGTTGCAAAATGGTAGCTCACCTACTTTAAAACTATCCAGAGACAACATTCGATTACCAAAAACAGACATTTGGGAAAAAGCTGGTTTAAATTTACATGAAGTTACGCCAGAACATTTTATTGTTAGTGCTACTCCTTGGCATCCAAGATGGTTACCCTATTCAGACCAAAAATCTCCTGAAGCATATGCTTTCTTAGAAGAGCAACGTCGTGATTGGGATGAATTAAGTGTTGAAGCTGACTCGTTTCTCTCTCAGTTAAATTTCAAGAAATATCAGAGTGTAGGTCAAAGAGAAGCAATTCGGGCGATTTTAACTGCCCCACCAACAGCAACTATTGTCGTCAATCTACCTACAGGTGCTGGTAAGAGCCTCTGTGCTCACTTACCAGCACTCTTAAGATCTCAGCCACCATCAGGCGGAGTTAGTATTGTTGTAGTGCCAACAACAGCTTTAGCAATCGATCAGGAACGGGCATTACAATCTTTCATTAATTTCCCCACTGCTTATTACAGTGACTCTCCAATTGAAGAACGCCGTGAAGAGATCCGCGATCGCATTCGTAATGGCACACAAAGGATTGTGTTTACATCCCCAGAGGGTTTACTAGCATCTTTAGCTAGTTCAGTATATGAAGCCGCAGAAAGAGGCTTTCTCAGATACTTTGTTATTGACGAAGCTCACATTGTTGAGCAGTGGGGAGATGAATTTCGTCCAGACTTCCAACAACTACCTGGGTTTCGGAGAGACTTACTCATCCGAACATCCTTTCCTACGATTCTTCTTTCTGCCACAATTACTGAATCAGGACTAAATACTCTCGAAAGCTTATTTGGTCAATCAGTAGCATTTCAAATGATTTCAGCAAACCAATTGCGTCCTGAGCCGTCTTATTGGTTTGCCTATTGTCAAGATGAAGACGAAAAAAAACGAAGACTAATTGAGTCAATCTATAACCTGCCACGACCAATTATTGTATATGGCAGCAAGGTCGATGATGTAAAAACTTGGTACAAGCTACTTAAAACGCATGGATTTAGTCGTTGTGACATTATGACAGGTAGTTCTACGCTTAAAGAACGACTTAGATTAATGTCAAACTGGAGAAGTGGCAATATTGATATTGTTGTGGCTACTTCCGCATTTGGGTTGGGTGTAGATTTGCCTGATGTTAGGTCTATAATTCACGTTTGCATCCCAGAAACTATTGATCGTTTCTATCAAGAGGTTGGTCGTGGAGGTCGCGACGGAAAAGCTACTGTCTCTCTTTGTATATATACTCGAAAAGACTACGACACAGCTGCATCACTAAATGATATTACTTACATCACCTCTGAGCTAGGACAACAACGATGGGAAGCTATGTTTCTTTCCAAAAAGGCTCTTGAAGGTAATCGCTATCGAGTACCAATTGATATAGCACCCCTTTACAACCCTGATTTAAACAGCAAAAAGAATGATCTGTGGAATATTCTAACTTTGACTTTAATGAATAGATCTGGACTTATCGAAATAAATGCCGAGTACCCTCCAAAGAAAAAAGAATATAGCTCAGATGATGAATATGAAGAAGCGAAAAAACTGCGTCAAAATACTCGTGTAATCCGCATCATTGATGAACAACATTTAGATTTAGCAAGATGGAAAGAGGTAGTTGAGCCTGTGCGAGTACAACGTCAACAGTCAAATTATCGTAATTTGGAATTAATGAAAGAAGCTTTACGAACATCTGCAAGACGGTGCACAGCTGAAATTTTTTGTGAAGCTTATTCTATCCCTGAAAGAGAGTCACCCTATAGAAGTAAAGTCTATGTATCTAAATCTTGTGGAGGATGCCCTTACTGCCGTACTCAAGGAGATGAATGTTATGCAGGGGCTACACCTATCCCTCGTGTGATTTGGCAAGAGCCTAACTATACGATCGAACAAGGTCTACAAAATAAGCTTGATGATGCATGTAAATCATTGCTATTAATCTTTTACAATCAAGCGAATCACAAATTATGGGAACAAGATCGAAATCAATTGATTCGATGGTTTATTCGTCAAGGTATTCGTAATGTTGTTAGTCAAAAATCTTTGCATGATACATTCATCACTCAAGCTAAGCAAGCAGGTAAAGAGGAAATATTTATGTTTGAGAATCTGGAGTTGAGAATGCCGCAAGTTCCCACACTTATCTATTGGCAGCATTCATCGATACCCAAAAATTATATAAATCCGCCAAGGTCAGGAATACCACGTATTGTTATGCTCCCTGAAGATACGCTAGAGCCAGAGTCAACTTATAGAAGGTTGTTCGATGTTTTCTGGGGATGCAAGTATAAGTTCAATCTATTTTGTGCAGAGGTAGGTATATGAGTGTACTCAGAGAGGTCTTATCAACTCCTAGCCGTGTGAAAGGCGTTGCAAAATATTTTCTAGAAGTAAAAAGAAAAGTAAAACAGGAAACGCTAGAGTGTTTGCTTTCTCCTGATGCGTTAGTCAATAAAAACCGAAATATGATTCGCAATACGATTAATGAATGTAAGAAGATGGGGTTAATTCAAACATCCGATCAGGATGAGCTGATATTTAACTCTGGTTTAGGAATCGACAATGAGAACGAATTGCCTCAAGCTTTAGTTAAGCTTTTTACATCTGAAGACAACAAAGAGAATCATGATTTAATAAATTTGATTACTTGGTATCTAACTTTGGAAATTCAGTCTGCTCCAACTGGGAAGACACAGGAAGAAATATGGAGTAAAATGCAAGATATCTTGAAAGAGCAAGGAGAGATTGGTTCTAGATTGCTTGGTGTCTTAACTGATAATGGTAGCGATGATATATCGAAACTGAACAATGCTCGATTTGGTCAGTTTGAAGACTGGAGCTTATATTTGGGCTTTGCATGTAATCATGTTGTTCTAATGCCAGATCCTACAGACTATATTCGCGCTATTTTGAAGCAAATATTTCAAAAAGATATACGGCTTAGTATTTCTGAATTCGTCAAAAGATTAAGTCATATATGTCCAGTATTTGAGACAGGTAGTTTTCGCGAAGAAATAGAATCTCCTTTGAATATTCGAGAACCAAAAAATTTATCTAGCACAACTGCCTTTGCACTTTTTCGTCTTCAGAATGAAGGATTTATTCATCTGCCCAACCCATTATCAGATACCGATGTGTGGATTTTCCCTTTTGAAGATAGTGGATCGAGATTTACTCATATAGAAAAAAAGGAGCATAGGTAAAAACATGAGCTTTAAAAATTTTGTCTGCTGGGAGTCTGACATGGTTCATGCAGTAATGGGAATAGAAGCGACTCAGGCAGAACCACATATCTTCTTAGCAACTCATAATCCAATCCTAATGTACAGACAGGGCTACTTACCATCAGCAACGGTTATTAGCCCTACACAGATTGTATATACAGAAGATCAGTTCCTCGAGGATTTCTTGAATTCCTCACCTGACTTTGCTTTTGTACCTATTTTAGGTGCGTCTGGAACTGGCAAATCCCATCTCGTAAGTTGGCTTTATAAAAAAATTGAGCAAACTGAAAAACGCAAGGTTTTGTTAATTCCAAAACTTGATACAAATCTTAGAGATATTCTCGAACTTATTCTAAGTGGGATGGAAGGTTCTGAGTTTGAGAAGTATAGAGAAAGACTTAAGGGAGTTGGAGATACACTAACTATACCTCAGGCTCGACAGCATCTCCTCAATAACCTAGCGGTTGCTGTTGGATGTGATGGTAGACATGATGGGATGCTGGAAGAACTAGACCCAGACATGCAAAACCATTTAGTCAAAAACTTACCTAGTTTGTTGCTTGACCCTTTTTTTCGTGAAGAGCATTGGCTAAAGGAAGGAAGTATCATCCATCAACTAGTAACGCATATTCTAGGTCGGCAAGATGGTGAGGTGCAAATTACAGAGCGTCAAGAATTTGCAGTCAAGAATTTGCCTAGCGATTTATCTAGTATCAAGAAAGCAGGAGCAAAAGCTAGTCATTTTTATGGAGAATTAATTAACGATCATGAGATGCAAAAAGATGCCATAACATGGCTGAATTTACATCTAGATCAAGCAATTACCCAAGTTCTCAACTTAGGTCGGGATGATTTACAAAGATTAATGCGTGAAGTTCGTAGAGATTTGCATCGAAAGGGTGTTGAGTTAGTTCTTTTGGTTGAAGACTTTGCAAAACTACAGGGCATTGACCGAGAAGTGTTAGATGCTGTACTTGCCCAACCTAAACAAGAGGGAAGAGAAGATCTTTGTGCCATTCGGACTGCGATTGCTTGTACAACAGGTAATTTTGAGAAATTGTTTGATACAGTCAGAACTCGCACGAGTTTTAGTGTCACTCTCGATATCAAAACTAGTGGGCAATCATCAATAAAGCCTGATCTCTCAAGGTTTGTTGCGAGATATCTAAATGCTGTTCGTCTTGATAATCATCGAATCCTTAACTGGTATGAGTCTTCTACGGTAAATTCAGTACCTAATGCTTGTAATAATTGTCAATATCAAGAAGTTTGTCACAAAGGTTTTGGTGAAGTTGATGGGATGGGATTGTATCCGTTTACATCACTAGCACTGGAACAGATGTATGTCAGACTAGATGAAGAGATCTTTAATCCAAGAGCACTGATACAAAAAGTACTAAAGTATATTTTGGATAGCTGTATTATTGATATATTACAGGGAGAATTTCCTCCAGTCAAATTGCTAGAACATCTTAGTAGCGGCACTCTCAGTAATACTCTTAGTGCGATTGTCCGAGATCGAATTAAAAATACCGATCCACAAAACTCAACAAGACGTGAAGTTTTGCTAGAGTTATGGACAACTGAACAAGACTTGATAGATTTAGAACCTGAAATTCATGAAGCTTTTAATATACCAATGCTTGGCGTTACATTACCAGTTGCGAACAAGAAAAAGATTTCAGAAATAAAAGCAATTATAGAATTGCCTATTTCTTCAAACTCTTATATTGAATTTCCTCCTCTGAAGATTGCTGACCATATCGCAGCTCTAAATAGATGGCAAAATGGTGAACAATTATCGCAAGAAGTTGCTGCTAAACTGCGTGTACTTGTTCATGATGCTATAAGCAACAAAATTGATTGGGATGCGGAGCTACTGCTAAAAAGTTATTTTACTTCCAAGCTCTTTATCAACAACAGTATTGGCTTTCATAAATCAGTCACTGATCCAAATGTGGGTGACAAGCTTAAGTTAATGTTACCTCTTAATGTAGCCGATCAAGATTTGCGTGATACAGCGATGGCTTTACAAGCACTTTTGTTATTTGATTGTTATGGACATTGGCAGTTCAATGATGGTTTAACTTACCTCCTTAAATTAGCAAATCAACTAGAGAAGTGGAGTAATTGCGTCTTAGGACAAATTCGGAAACCACATAAGACCTCTAATGAAGAGTGGAATCCTTTACCTGCAACTGTGGAATTAATGGCGATCGCTTCACGAATGGCAGGAAATCCATCAGATCTTCCTGAAACTATGCTAAACAGTCTGTTTTTAAAGCTAGGAGATCCCAATAAAACTGAAGGTAGGACACAAGCATGGGAAACTCTAATGAAGACGTTTAAAACCTATTATGATGATTTACGAAAGATACTAGACTCTCGTATTCCTTGCACTAAAGGTGGAGTTGCAGGTTTTCAAATCATTGATGTTGCCTCGATCATTGAACCTTTGACAAAGGTTAAAGATACGTGGGAGCCTCAACATAATCTGCCTACGGAGTTAAGGGACGAGTATAAGAGTATTCAGAAAGTAAGGCATCAGGTTGATACTTTCCTAAAAAGGGCAGTAAAAGACGAAAGTGATCGTTTACTGGATATTTATCAAAGATTGGTGAAAAAACTAGGAGATATGGGAGACAAACCGAAACAAAAGCAACAAGAGGTATTTGACAGCCTAAAAAAAGCAATGTATATGGCACAGGAGGCAGGAGTTGTCGGCGGAACACCTCCTAGCCTTGAAAGCCAACTAGCTGAGCTAGAAGCATTTACGAAAGCGAATCTTGACGGTTTTATTAGAGATATGAAACGAGTACAAGAATCAGTGGACACTAATAGTGCTCGTATTCTCATCCCTCTTAGTGGTAATCATCAAACAGCAGTTCAACGGATAGAAGACTTCTTAAGGATTTCTAGCAATCTTATTAGTAAGTCCACAGCTAAAGTCAACAGTGAACTGCAAAACCTTAAAGATTCTGATGATGGTGACTTGGATGTAATCTGGCAAAAGATTGTCGATGACATGTCTGATCTGCATGGACTTACTATTGCGTTTAAGAAGGTGTAAAATGATTGCAAATGATTGTGATAATTTGGAGGCACTTGCACAGAAAAGATTTCAATTAAAGAACAACACTCAAAACTTAAAAGAATTTCAAACAAAGTATAAGCAGATTCATGATTTGGTTAATACGCTTCGACCAACATTTTCTGCAATACAATCTTTCAAAAAACAAGGAGTTGGAAGCTTTAATCTGGATCAGACAGCAGATACCCTGCTTAATGTAATTGCTAATATTCAGTTAGAATTTCAGAACGATCCTAGTTGGCTTACTAATCCTCAAAAATTTAAATTTATAAAGTTGCAGCAGAGTGTGACAAGTTTAGATACGCAAGCTAAGGAACAACTCTCTCAAGAATGGGAGAAATATAGAAATAGTAGATTGCATACTAAGGATGAGTTGCTTGACATTCTTGAAAAAATTATACAGTTTAGAGACACCGTTCAAAATATTAGAAAGCTTTCTAGGGAAATTCGTATTGTTTCTTATCCAAAGGATGAAACACATTTTTATGAATTAGATGCTAAGTTGAGTCAAATACAAGATGAGTGGAGCAGTTTGAGGTCGGATGAGTTCCCTGATGATGTACTGAATTTCCTAAAAGCTGCTGCAAATAATACAGCAGTCATTATGATGCTGACTCCTCAAGTGCTTGATTGGTTGGATGAGCAAGGTATTATAAGCTCTTTTCGGATTAGGTTTTCTTAGGTTTTGCTCATGAATATAGCGCTCGAAAAAATAATATGCAGATTCTTAAACTCTATAGAAATCTTAGAGGCAAAATCTCTTGTTTGGGGATATGTTGACGGGGGCTTTTCTGAAGCTGAGATTGAAGAAATTGCAAATGATGTCATTCAAAGTTTTGATACTGAAGAAGCTAATATCAACTTTGATGCTTGGCAGTTAATTGGCATTGCAATTGATCAGCGGTTACTATTCCGAATCAATCGAATTTATCGAACTCGTATGGCTGAGTCGATCAGACTAATATCTCGGCTGAGGCAACTTTTCCCAAATCGGGATTGGCAAACTTCTCCTACATTAGTCGCTGATTATCGATTTTCTCTGCGACAACGAGTCTATCCGCGCCGTCATATTTTACCTAAACAAGTCGTAGAACATCTTCAGCAAGAAAATCTGCTCGCGCCATTCAAACAGAAAGCTCTGGAGGTAATGCTGGACTCAAGTACTCCCTATCAACGATCGCTTATTTTGGCAGACTTTCAGCTACGCGCCACGAGTACTATATTGCGCGATCTTAACCGCACTAAAAGTCATGGAGCAATTGTTTGTGCAGGGACAGGGACAGGCAAAACTTTAGCATTTTACTTACCTGCACTTACTTACATTGCTGACAAGATAAAAAAAGGAGAGTTTTGGACAAAGGCAATCGCGATTTATCCACGTAATGAATTGCTTAAAGA